>JFJP01005411.1_pt1 | contig 23720 bp, 13 predicted proteins | sample 431651 | NCBI WGS metagenome assembly JFJP01 (sample SAMN02602958, study PRJNA72255) | Microbial mat metagenome, whole genome shotgun sequencing project. | biome: fresh water; feature: sink hole; material: water; isolation source: purple microbial (photo- and chemosynthetic) mats found in...
TTTGGATGCGTGGCGGACTGAGGTGGCCGTCGCGCTCGGCAAACACCACAAAATTCATGCACGAGACTTGGTCTGACAAGAAAAAAAAGGCCTCGCCGGGGTCCAGCGAACGGGGGAGTTGGGTGTTTTGCATAAAAAAGACTAGTTAAAAAGGGATGTGCCGACTTCAGGAAACATCAGCATGCGGTGGTTATCCCGTGATCGACATGCTGTGATGAGGGCTTGTCCACAAATAGCGGCAACATTTGGCTCGCCAGCTTGGGGCGCACTGCATCGTTGCCAATCGCTTGTGCAGCCAGGCTGCGTGTTGTGCTGAAGCACAAGGGCACGCTCTGCGCCTGGCATTGGCTGTCAAATCCGACGGCCAAAGGCACAGCTGATTCATCGACAAGCCCGTTGACCGATGCTCGGCGCATCGTCTCATGGTCATCCACCTCCAACAAAACAATGTTCTTGCCGGTCCGGGTCAAAGGTATTTGGCGACATCTACAACGTCATTTTGTTCGGGCTTCAGGTACTTGTCGGCATAGTCCTTATAAACACCACTGGATAAAAAAAGTCTGAATAAATGACCGTCAATGTGTTGATCCTTGACCATGAAGCTGAGTATCTTGATCGAATCGGATAATTTCTTGGGTTCCTTATAAGGTCGATCAGAGGCGGTGAGTGCCTCAAATACATCGGCCAGTGCCATGATTCGCGCTGGTATCGGCATGTTGTCGATCGTCAATTTTCTGGGATAACCGGTTCCAATCAGGGTTTCATGGTGCATACCCGCATAGGCGGGTACATTCTTGAGGTTATCCGGAAAAGGCAGGGTTTCCAGCATCTTGATGGTCATGATAATATGATCATTGATCTTGAAGCGTTCTTCATCGGTCAGTGTGCCTTTATTTTGGGTCAAATTGTAAATTTCCCCAAAGTTATATAAATTGACAGGCACCGGCATCTTGAAGCCCATGGCTTCATACGATTCGTAATCAAAGTCAGTACGTGCAATCACATGACTTTGCTTGTCAGCCAGCAGATACTCTTTGGCCGGTGTCTGAATATCTTTTTCAAGACGTTGACGTTCTTCAAAAGCCATGCCAATGGTCCGGTCAAAATAACGAATCCACTCGCGCTGGGCGATCATCCGGATTTTTTCCTGATCCTCCTTCTTCATGAACTCACCACCGACATTGGCATTGGCCACGACCTTGAAGTCATCATGCAGCCTTTGTTGCTCAGTGGCCAGCCAGGCATCGACCTCGGCCTTGTCATCGCCGCGCAGGCACCGGTTCAGTGCCTCAATTTGATAATCCCGGTAAATCACCTCAAATCGGGTCCGTATCTCGTGAATCCGGTTGTAGATTGTTTCGAGCTTGGTGGCTTTGTCGACCACATATTCTGGCGTGACCACCTTGCCACAATCATGTAACCATGAGGCGACACTCAATTCCCGGATCTGATCTTCCGTTTCCAGCTTGAAATCCTGAAAAATGCCGTCCTGGCAGTCATTGGCCGCTTTGGCCAGCAGCATGGCCAGCAGCGGAACCCGTTCGCAGTGACCGCCGGTGTATTTGGACTTGGCATCAATGGCACCGGCAATCAGCTTGATGAAGGCATCCATCAACTCTTTTTGGGCTGCCTGGAGTTTTAAAACTTCAGCCAGCCGGTTCTGCAATTCGTCGTACTCCTGTTTTTGCCGCTTGTCGCTGCGCTGCATGATCTTGTCATGGCGGTGAATGTCCTTGATCAGCTTGTCGGTGGTTTTGGCGAACTCACTTTTAAGCGATTCAAGCTCAACCACCATCGGATTTTCATGCGGGTCCATGCTGCCTTATCCTTCCAGGGGGACTAGATTGATGTTGAGGTTTTCGAAATCTTCGATGAAATCTTCACCGGCTTCCAGGGCGCTTTCGTTGTCTTCGTCATAACGCCAGTTGACGGTAATTTCAAACTCGTCCCGGTTTTCATCCAGCAGGTCAAAGAAGTCAAAAAACAGCTTGGAACTGCTTGAGTTGAAATAGGTGATCTCAACCGCCAGCGTTATCTTTCTGGGGGTTGAAGCATCTGCAAAATATGCCTTCATCCATTTCATGACTGGTGAATAAAATTCAAAAGTGTTCTCTGGGTATGATTTTCCTTTGAAGCTGAGGTTGCCATTGGCTTCAAATGAAATATCGGGGGTATATTTCGAGGCTTCAATTTTCAGATCTTCCATGATCTATTCCTTTGCTTTGAGGTTGACGAATGCGGTGAATTGAAAATAAAACTTTTTTTCGTTGATGGGTGAAAATGAATATTCAATCTTGTCACTTCTTTTGGCAATTTCATAAAACCCGATGCCTCCGCCTTTTTCATGAGAATCTTTGCCACTCTTGCGAAGTTCACGATATCTCTTTTTCAGTCCGTCCTTGCCAAGTGTCATGATCTCTTCAAGTTTTGGTGTAATTTTTTCCTTGTCCTGGATGGCGACTATATTTTGACTGATGATGAAGTAATTCTGCTGCATCTCGTTGGTGGATTTTCCAACAATCACAAGGCCCTCAGCCTTGTTTTCATCATTTTCCTGCTCTTTTGTCTTGGAGTAATTCAGGATATTTTGAGCCAGTTCTATAAAAATGGTCAAAATGTTGCTCGAATCACCCATGCCAATATGGCTGGCTTCAGTCTCTTTTTCCAGCGACTCAGCCATGCCTGCAATCAGGGTCTGGGACAAAAATCCGCCATATGTCAAAAATACGATGCCATCCTTTTTTACAAATTCTTTCACAGCATCAATATTCATGTCTGCTCCCCCGGTTTGTTGCAAGTTGGAAAAAAAAATTCATCTTGAGCCTCCTGGAATATATTCATCAGTGGTTATAGCTGGATACCGACAAAACAAATGTCGTCATTGCGGTCAATCGCACCTTGATAACGGACAAGGTCGTTCATCACCAGTTCCCTGACGGCATCGATGGGTTTGGCGTGGTTCTTTTCAAGGTGTGAGATCAACCGTTTTTTGCCGTAAGGAATGTCTTTTTCGCCGCCATTCTGATCGAGTAGGCCGTCGGTGGTCAGGTAAACACGGGCGACTGAATCAAAGCTGAAATCCTGCTCTTCAAACACAAAGTTTTCGTCGGACGATCGGTAACCCACACTGTGGCGAGCCCCCTTGATGGTCCTGCACTTGCCTTGGTGGTCCACCAGAAACAAGGGCGTTTCGGCGCCCGCGTAGCGAAGTAGTCGGCGGTTCTTGTCAAAATAGATGATGCCACCGTCAAAACCAGCATTACTGTCACTCTGCTTGGAATTTTGATCGAGCAACTGCTTGATTTCCCGGTTGAAAATTGACAGGATCTCGCCCGGATGCACCTCTTCAGTGTCGTTTTGTTTGTAGCGTGACATGATGCCGCGCTGCACACTTTTGACCAGCATCGTCACAAATGCACCCGGCACACCGTGCCCGGTACAGTCGATCACAAACAGCAGGCATTCACCCTCGGCTCGGAGCGGCTCAAAAAACCAGATATCTCCGCCCACAATATCTTTCGGGTGCCACAGGTCAAAACTCTCGGCAAAACTCTGCTGCAAACTGCCGCTTTTGGGCAGAATGGAGCGCTGAATAATGGCCGCATACTCAATTGAGTCGCGGGTGTGCTGGTGAATTTCCTGAATCTCCCGCCGTGATGCTTCAATGATGTCAGTTTTTTCTTGCAACGCCAGTTGATTACTTTCCAGTTTTTCAAATGAAGTTTTTAACTGTGCCTGTTGTTCCTCCAGCAGTTGAGCTTGCGCCCGTTTGGCCTCCAGCAGGGTGCGGGTTCGCAAGTTGCGGTCCAGAATCTCAATGTTCATCGCCAGTGTTGGCATCAGTTCGTCCAGCAAGGCAGCGGTCTGTCCGTCGAATGCAGTGATCGCAGCAAACTCGATCACACCGACGACTTTCCCTTTTTGCTGCAGTGCCTGCAGCAGCACCTGGCGTGGCACGGCATAACCCACACCCGATACGATCCGCAGCGGCCGATCTGGAATGCTGACAACCGTGACACCTTGTTTGTCCTGGGCACTTTGGCCGACCAGACCTTCGCCCAGAGCGAATGAGCGCTGCGAGGTCTCTGCGCCCTGCGCGCCATAAGTGCCCACCGGCTTCAGGCGTTCTGTGTCTTCGTCCAGAACATAGACCGTACCAAAGTGCGCGCCGATCATCGGAGTGACGCGCGTCAAAAATGTTTTGGCCAGGGTTTCAAAATTGTCCGACTGTTGCAGTTCGGTGATGATTTGCGCGACGCGGGCGCGGTAACCGGAAAAGTCGTTGAATTTTTCCTGTGCGCCCGCCAGCGCCTTCTGCGTGTGGGTCAACGCGTTGGCCCGGCGCCTGAACTGCCATACCCAAAGGGCGGCGATGACCAGCGCCGTTGCCAGCAAAAGGGTAACTGTCAAGGGGGTCATCACAAATCACCGCCCTGGCTGCCGCTCGCCAGTGCCTGCAAGCCTGCCACCACCGGCTCCAGGGCGCTCAGCACATTTTTCAGCAGCGGCTCGATATCAGCTTCGGCACCGTCGATCAGTGCCTGCTCCAGCGCAGCGGCGGCGGTTTCCACGGCTTTGGCACCAATATTACCAGCCGTCCCCTTGAGCGTGTGGGCCGCACGGGTGGGTGCAACCGGGTCGGGATCTTGCAGCGCCGCTGCGAACAACTGGGCAAACCCGCCCTGGCTGTCCCGGAACTTGATCAGCAAGCGCTTGTAGAGCTTCGGGTTGTTCATGGCGGTGGCCAGGCCGGCTTGGGTATCCATGCCAGGTAATTCGAGCTTGATGCCAAAAGTGGCCAAAGCGCCCGTATTCATTGCGCTGTCAGCTATGTTTAATGAAGCATCTCCGAAACGGGCGGATGCTGAACTGGGCTTGATCCACCTGGCAATGGTTGCCAGCATGTCGCCCACGTTCAACGGTTTGGCAATGTGGTCCCACATGCCGGCGTCCAGCACCTTTTCACGGTCGCCCGCCATGGCGTTGGCCGTCATGGCGATGATGGGGAGGTCTTTAAATGCAGGATTTTTGCGAATCTCGCGGGTGGCGGTATAGCCGTCCATCACCGGCATCTGGCAGTCCATCAGGACACCGTCAAAGTGGCCATCGCTGCTCAACATGTCGACGGCTTCCAGGCCGTTGTTGGCCAGCACCACCTGCATGCCAGCCTGGCTGAGTAACTCCATGGCCAGTTCCTGGTTCATGCCGTTGTCTTCGACCAGCAACACCCGGGCACCCCGCAAGTTGGCGATGGCCGCCTGATGACTGTCGGTTTTTTCAACCGGCCCGGCTCGGTCCAGTGGTTGTTTGCCCAGTACCTCGCCGACGGCCCGCAAAAGTGACCTGGCAGAAATGGGTTTGGTCAGCACCGTGCTGAGCACCACATCGTGCTGATCGGCCGATGTCAACGCCTCGTCGCGGCCATAGGCGGTGACCATGATCACGGCCGGCATCCGGGTCAGGCGCTGCTGTTGCAGGTGCCCTACGGTTTCGACACCATCCATGTTGGGCATCTTCCAGTCCATCAATACCAGGTCATAGGGTGTGTGTTGGGTTTCGGCAGCAACCACCAGGTCCAGTGCCTGACGGCCATCCCGGGCGGCATCGACTTCCATGCCGTAACGCCGTGCCATGGTCAACAAGATATCGCGCGCTGTGGCGTTGTCGTCCACCACCAGCACGCGCAGGCCCTGCAGTTCCTCAGGACTCAGCGTGCGGCGCGCCACCGGCTCGGCCTGCACGCCAAATTTGGCATGAAAGTGAAAGCTCGACCCCTGGCCGGCCTCTGACTCGACCCAGATGCGTCCGTGCATCAGTTCCACCAGCGTTTTGGAGATGGCAAGACCCAAGCCGGTGCCACCGTATTTGCGCGTGGTGGAGGCATCGGCCTGGCTAAAACTCTGGAACATCTTGCTGCATTGCTCAGGGGTCATGCCAATGCCGGTGTCTCGTACCCAGAAGTGAAGTTCGACAAACTGCTCGTCCTGTGCGACTTTTTCGATGCCCACCACGATTTCACCGGCTTCGGTGAACTTGACGGCGTTGTTGCCCAGATTGATCAGCACCTGGCCCAGACGCAATGGGTCACCCATCAGGGCGTTGGGGACATCGGGCGCGCAGTTAAACAGCAGTTCCAGGCCTTTGTCGTCGGTTTTCAGACCGACCAGGCTGGCCAGATTGTCCAGTACCTCGTCAAGACGGAAGGCAACCACCTCCATGCACAACTTGCCGGCTTCGATCTTGGAAAAGTCAAGGATGTCGTTGATGATCCCGAGCAGGTTTTCGCCGGCCCGGTGAACCTTCTCGATGTAGTTGCGCTGTTTTTTGTCGAGTGGCGTTTGTAGCGCGAGATGGCTCATGCCAATGATGGCGTTCATGGGGGTGCGGATTTCATGGCTCATGTTGGCCAAAAAGTCGCTCTTGGTCCGGGTGGCTTCTTCGGCCAGTTCCTTGGCCCGGCGCATCTCTTCTTCCAGGCGCTTCTTCGCCGAGATGTCCTGACCGATCACGCAAATGGCATAGATCGCACCGTTGCTGTCACGCAGGGGAAACTTGAACACCTGACGCACTTCGACCCAGCCATCACGCGGTATGCTGTGTTCAAACTCCATCAGTTCGCCACAGGCGAGCACCTGCGCATCGGTTTCCTGCCCCCACTTGTCCGAACTGCTTGAGACGAACTCGGCCATGCTGTGACCGATCAATTGCGCGCTGCTCAAGTTCAGCACCTTCTTGAGATAGCGTGAAAAACTCTGGTTGATCAGCATAAACCGGCCCTGCAAATCCTTGATGTAGATGTCGGTGGGCGAGTTGTCGAGCACCGCCTGGGTCAGCTTCTTGGATTCTTCAATGTTGACAAACGCCTGTTGCAACGCCTGATCGGCCTTTTTTCGCTCGGAAATATCACGAAAACTCACCACCGAGCCGGTGATCTTGCCGTTCTGGCGCAGCGCTGTGGTGGTGTATTCCACTGGAAAGCAGGTGCCATCCTTGCGCCAGAAGACCTCGTCGCTGACCGTGCGGGCCTGTCCATCTTGCAGGGTCAGGAAAATCGGGCGTGACTCGGACAAGAGGTCGCGCCCATCGGCATGCCGATGCTGCAACAAGGCATGCATGACACGGCCAGTCAGTTCAACTTCGGTATAGCCCAGAAGTTGCAGTGCGGCAGCATTGACAAAGGTCACACAGCCCTGCAAATCCTGACCAAACAGGCCATCCTGCATGCTGCTCAGAATCAGGCGCTGGCGCTCTTCAATGGCGGTGCGCTGCGCCAGTTCCTGCTGCTCAGCCAAGTGATTGCGCAGGATTTCAAAACTGAAGCTGATGGTTGTCAGTGCATCAGTCAGCATATCGTCCTGGTGCCTGGGTTCTTCCAGGTAGCCAAACTCGAGCAAGGCCGCAATGCCTGTGGCGCAGGTCACCGGGACAGCCTTCACGATGGCGGGAGTCACTGAAAGCGTCGAGCACTCAATCGACAGATAACCAGTTGGCAGGTCGCGGATCAGCACCGTTTGACCGGTTAACACAGCCTCACCTGACAGCCCGTCGCCGGGGTAAAAATCAAGGCCATTGGCTGGCACCATGTTGTAGCCGGCGACGCAGCGAAAACACCCGTCTTGTTCATCCTTGACAAAAAATGCCCCGATCTGGGCTCCTAAAAATGGCACCAGATGGTGCAGCAGGCGATTGCCAAATTCGGCCATATCGTCAGTACCCTGCAAAATACCCGACAACTCACCGGCTTTCAGCTTGGCAGCAATCTGGGCTTCTTGAACGATGGTGTCCTGCGTCAACTTTTCTTCCAGCTGATTGAAGGCCTGGATGATCGCGTTGAACTCGATGCCCTGATTCTTCGGGCGTTGCGAGACGGTATCGCTGCGGGGCTGGCCACGTTTGTCGATCAAGCTCAGCAGAGCCATGCGCAACTGCGCCAATGGCCGGAAAACCCGGCGCAGGCCAAGCGCCATGAACAGCATCAGGACCAGGTCAACGACCAGGATCTGCGTCAACAGGCTTCGCAGGTTATGCTGCAGACGGCGATCCAGGGACTCCCGGGTAAACACCATCACCAGTTTGCCAACCTGTTCTTGCGCTGGCTTGTCAGCAGCTTGATTCTCGTTGTCGGCTCGGAAAATGCTGGCTTCCCGGGTGATATCCGACGGCAGACCTGATGCCAGGCCCGCCACCGCAACCAACTCGCCTTGTCGGTCGAAGACCTGAACCGCCAACACTTCCCGGTTCAGCATATCGGCCCGCAAAATACGGCCGACCGCCTGGATGTCCAGGTTTTGCAATGGCATCGACACGTTGTCGGCCAGCCGAAGCATGCCAGTCACCTGACTTTGGTCAAAACTCTCCGTCGTGTCCCTGACAAGCTCCTGATGGCCAAAGTAACCAGGAACCAGCAGGCTAAGCGTTGCCACCATGACAAGCACAAGCGTCAGGCGCAACCTAAGGGAATGGACTAGGGTGGCAAACATGTTGTCTTCAGCAGCCCGCGGGGCAGTCAGTCTTTGGTGGCACAGACCTATTCGCCATGGCTCAATCTCTCAGGGCGGGTTGTGCCAGGGTTGGGTCCGCCGATGCCGGGTGCAAGCTTTGAGCCAGTAGTTCCCGGGTGTGCTGGTTACGTTCCAGGATCTCGATATTCAGCGAGATCAGCGGTAACACTTCATCAATCAAGGCCTGTTGTTTGGGGTTCAGTTTGACCAGCGATGCCAGCTCAACCACCGCCAGAATGCGCCGGTCCGATGCCATCACAGGAACGGCCAGCACAAACTGCGGTGTGGTGGCACCCAGGCCCGAGGCGACCAGGACATAGTCTTGCGGGACGTTGGACAGGGTAATCGGCGAACGCTCCAGGGCACACTGCCCGACGATGCCTTCACCCACCGCAAAGTGCTGCACCAAACCCTTGCGATGTTTGTAGCCATAGCTGCCCAAGTGGGTCAAGCGCTGGGTTGACTTGTCATAGCTGTAATAAGCGCCGACCTGAGCACCCACTGCGGGAGTCAACTCCAGCATCAGTTGCCTGGCAAACTCGGTCAGGTTGTCCAGTCCCTGCAGGGCGGTGACGATTTGGGTAGCGTGGTTTTTGACCCAGGCGGTTTCTTCGTGCGCCAGCACGGTGCTTTGAAACGCCAGCAAGCCTTGGGCCATGCGTCCAATTTCATCGCTGCGGTCGCGTTCGGCAATGATGACATCCGACCTGCCGCCCGCCAGCGCCTCCAAGGCGCGTGTCAGTCGCAAAATGGGTTGTAGCAACAGTTGCTGCATGAGCCAGACCAGTGCTGCGGACACCAGGACAAACACCAGTACCAAGATGGCAATGAATTTCCAGCCCGACTCAAAAAGCTCGGCGGCCTTCACCACGGTGTGAATGGCACCACGCTGGTTGTAGGCCACCAGCCCATGCATGGCCGAGCGCACGGTGTCCTGGGTCGGTCCGGCCTTGGACAGCAGTAGGGCGCGGGCTTCAACCTCGCGATAAGCCCGCGAATGGTCCATGACGGCATCGATTTCGCGCAAATAAAGCTCGTATTTTTGTCTGAAATCTGCAATCAGGACCTTTTCTTCGGCGGATCTGACGGTGGACAGATAACTGCCCCAGGTGGCATCAAACTGCATTCTCCCGGCTTTGATTTGATTGTCAATTTGAACCTTGTCCATGGCATTCTCTGACAACAGGTGAGTTGTTGCCAAGCGTCGCTCGTCGGCAATCAGGCTGTCGGCCTGGCCCAGCTTTTGAATGCCGATCAGCCAGTTGTTGCGCATCTCCACCGTGCTGCCGTTGATCGCGGCCAATCGGTCAACCGCCACCCAACCCACCAGCAAGACCATCAGGGTCAAGACCAGAAAAGAGAGGGAGAGCTTGCGGGTGATCGACAGATCACGCAGGATTTGGAGGGGACTCACGCGGCTGGATCCTGAAATTCAAGCGGGTCGCACTGCCAGACTGACACATTGACCATGGCGTCCACGTGAAGGCAGGGAGCTGAGATGAAGCGACACTGTCATTGCGTGGCCGTCCTGGTGTTGGCCGGCCACCAAACGCATGGTGTCGGACCCTGGTGCCACGGCATCAAGCGCCATCAGCTCCGCCACCGGTTGGCCCACCAACTCACCTGCCGCATAACCAAACAGGTGCTCGGCCCCAGGATTGGCCAACACAATGAGTTGGCTTTCATTGACCACCAGAATGCCATCGGGTGCGGTCTCGATAATGCTTCGGAACCAGTTTTCGGTTTCCAGCAATTCAGCTTGCTGGGCTTCCATTTCCACCGTTTGCTCTTCAAGCTGGGCGGCCTGTTTTTCCATACGCTCGGACTGTTCCTGGGTGGCGACCAGCAGGTCCCGGGTGCGCTGGTTGCGGTCCATGATCTCCATGCTGACCGCCAGCACCGGCATCAGTGAATCGAGCAGGGCAATCTGGCGCTCGGTAAATTGCTGGAACGAAGCGATCTCAAACACTCCCAGCAAACTGTCGTTGTGCACGATCGGCAGCACCGAGATGCAGGCCGGCGGGGCCTCGCCCAGCCCGGAGTTGATCTGGATGTAATCTTGCGGCGCGGTTAGCGAAATGGGCTGCCTTTCCATGGCACATTGCCCCACCAGACCTTCGCCAATGGCAAAACCGTTGTTCAGGTTCTTGCGTTCGCGGTAGCCGTAGCTGCCCAGCAACCGCAAACGCCCGTCGCTACCGCTGACATACAGTGCAGCGTGCCCGGCATTCAGCACCGGCGCAATTTTCGACACAGCCAACTGCGTCAGGGCCGTGATGTCATTGGCCTGCTGCAGTGCCGCACTGATTTCTGCGCCGTGTGTCTTGATCCAGCCTTGCGCATCGAGCTTCAAGACAAATTCCTTGAAGATTTGAGCGGCGCGCGCGATGTCGCCGATCTCATCGCGTCGCTCGACCCCGAAAACGCTCACATCCAGACTGCCACCGGCCAGTCGATTCAGATTGCTTACGACCTTGCTGATCGGGGTGGCCAACTCTCGTTTGGCAATCAGCCAGCCCAAAATGCAGAGCATCAAAATCATCGCGACAGCAAACAGCCATGTCACCCAGACGGCCGTACTCTGTGTTGCCAGTGCACTGGCAGAGCCTTCTTTAGCCAGCTTTTCGTTGAAATCAACATGACGCCTCAATACCTCTTCCAGCCTGATCGTGGAAGCCACATTTTTTTCCGTGGCATCTCGCAACTCGATGTTTCTGTTGGAACGCGACAACGTCAGCACCAAATCGTTGCCGCTGATGTAAGTCTTGAATTCCGCTCTGACTGCATCAAGCAATTGCTTGTCCTGATCGTTGGAAACGAACTGTGCAGCGTAGCGGTCCAGAAGATTGACGATGGCTTCGCGATGATCCTGAATCTCCCGGTCGTAGACGACCATCCTGGTTTCTTCCATGTTCTGAACGTGATGAAGCGTCGCAAGCTGCATTTTTTGGAACCTGAGTTCAATCTCATTCAAGGCATTGAAACTCGGCAATGTATTGGCCGTGGCGTAATTGGCCGATTCAAAAACCTTGCCCGTCTGGTACAGCCCAATTCCAGCGATTCCGACCATGCCCAAGATCGCAACCACGATCAGCAAGTAGAGTTTTCCGGCAATTTTTAAAAAGGCGAGTATCTTCATTTGAATGTCTTACTGGCGGCGCCGATACAGTCGATGATAGTGGTCAATGGGCGCAAACAGGGCATTGCCCAAAAAGCTCAGCGACTCGGATTGCCCGATAAACAGCAAGCCCTGCGAGCGCAGTGCTTGCTGAAAATTTTTTATCAGCTGATCTTGCAAGCTGCTCTTCATGTAGATCAGCAGATTGCGACAGCTGACCAGGTCCAGGGGCTCAGGTGGTACCGCGCAGAGCACGTCGCGTTGCTCAAATTTGACGCAGTCGCGCAGCACCTGGCTGACCTCAAAATGCTGGCCGTGGGCGACAAAGTAACGTGCGCGCAAGGCCGCATCCATGTCGCGCATGGCCGTTATGCGGTAGACCCCGGCGTGTGCCAAAGCCAGCGCCTCGGGGTTGAGGTCGGTGCCAGTGATGTGCAAGGCATTGCTGCTACGGTGCTGGGCCAGCAATTCGGTGACGATGATGGCCAGGGTGTAGCACTCATCGCCCGAGGCACAGCCCGGCACCCAGATGCGCAGGGGTTCACCGGTTGGCTTGTCCGCCACCAGGCCAGAGAGTGCGCGCTCAAGCTCCTTGAATGAAATTGGGTCCCGAAAAAATGACGACACCGAGACCAGGAACAACTCTTGCAAAGTCTTAAGCTCTTGCGGCTGGCGTTTGATGAAGGCAAAGTAGTCATCCGTGCTGGCCAGCCCCAGCGTGGCCTTGCGTTTGTTCAAGCGACGCATCAGCGTGTCTTCCTTGTAGCTGGAGAAGTCGATGCCGGTGGCCTCCAGCACCATGCGCAAGAGCCGCGCCAGATCACGCAGTTCGGGTGTTTCAACCGGTGCCGGGACCTCAACAGTTAGCTTGGTGTCAAGCCTGATCTGGGAATGCACCCCGACCGATTTTGGCGGCGCACTCAGTGGCGCAAACAATGCTGCAAGCGCCCCGCCCATGCCCTCGACCGTCAGCACGCGGTCAATCACACGCGCCTCAATGGCCGATGTCGGCATGCCGTCAAATTTGGCTTCTGTGGGTTCCTGGGCCATGGTCAGGCCACCCGCTGCGCGGATGGCGCGGCAACCTGCTGTGCCATCGCTGCCGGTGCCCGAGAGCACGATGCCAATGGCGCGCTGCTTGCAGGATCGCCCCATCGAGGCAAACAGGTGGCTCACGGATGGGGTTGACAGGTTGTTGGCATCAGGCACCTGAAGATTGATCAGTCCGTTCTGGATCGCGCCGTCCTGGCCCGCAGGAATCACATACACCCGATCGGCTTGCAGTCTCTCGCCGTGGCTGGCCAACTGTACCGGCAGCGCCGATTCACGCCCCAGCAGGCGCGCCACCAGATCACTGTGGCCGTTGTGCGCCATGTGCTGCGCCACCACATAAGCCACGCGCCCCGTGACCGGCAGGCCCGCCAGCAGCGGCAACATGGCCTCGATACCGCCCGCTGATGCACCAATGCCAGCCACGTGCAGTGCCGTGGCTTCGCGGAAAGGGGCGCTCGGGGCCAACATCAGATCGATGCCTCTTGATTGGGTTTGGCATCCACACTGGCTGATTGAGTTGCTGCCTCGATCAGCCGCGTGATGTCATAACTCCAGCTGACAATGTGACGACCACCAAACACGTCCTCCATCGATGCATTCAGCAAGGCGGTAAAACGGCTGCCATCAGGCCGTTTGCAATAAGACCTGAAGTCCAACACCTTGCCGTCTCTTTTGAGTTGCTCGACAAACTGCAAACGATCCTCTGGGTGGACCCAATAGTCTGTGGCGTTGACGGTCTTGAGTTGCTCCAGGGTGTAGCCCAGCATTTCTGCCAGGCGGCGATTGCGAAATACCGATACCCCTTCAGCGGTGGCGATGGAGCAGCCCATCGGGCTGAGTTCAAGCAACTCGCGCAAGCGCTTTTCACTGTCGGCGTTTTGCTGTTGCTGGTATGTCAACTCGTCGGTTTGCGACTGTGCCTGGTCCAGCAAGTCCTGGGTATGCTGGTTACGCACCATGATCTCCATGCACAGTGCAAGTGTCGGTAGCATGTTGTCAATCAACGCCTGGTCGTTGGGGGTGAATTCATCGATGAGCGCCAACTCGATGATGCCCAGCAGGGTGTCGTTGTTGATGACGGGCTGGATCAGCAGGGTGCTGGGGTCGGCCGTGCCAAGTGCTGACGACACCCGCAGATAGCCGCTGGTTGGATGGTTCAGGCGGATCGGGCGCAGCTCTAGGGCGCACTGCCCCACCAGTCCATCACCATAGGCTATTTTGGCGGCAAGCGGGTTGTTTTCGTGGCGAGCAAAGCCACTGCAAAGAACCAATTGTTGCTGCTTTGTGTCGGCTAGATACAGGCTGGCTTGACCAACCGTCATGCGCTGCGCCAGGCCAGTCAGCAAGGCCTGACCCAAATCGTGAAAGGTCTCGGCCTTTTGCAAGGCGGTTACCAGTTCAGCCAATTCAGCGGCCCGCACCCCCTGGCTGGCCAGTGCCTGGTTGCTCAGGGCAATCTGGGCAAAGGCATCGCTGATGGGTGCTGCCACGGTCCGATACAGCCTGGCGCCAACCACGGCGCCGGTCAAGGCAATCGTCAGCAGGAACAAGGCTAGTGCCCACATGAACTGTGGTGTCCAGGGGGCAAAATCTTCTTCAGGAGCCATCAGGGCGAGCCGGAACCGCTGATTGCGCAGCGACTGGTCCTGCAGCTTGACGCGCCACAGGCCTGCATCGCTGGCAATGGGCAGACCCAACGGCGACTCTTGTGCATTCCTGCCGGCCTTCAGTGCGGCAGCCAGCACCCCAAGACCAATCGCTGCAGGATCTTTGAGCACTGCCTTTTTGACGGACTCTTCGCTGGTGAATCCGGCCTTGCGTGGCAGACCCAGCACCCGGCCGTCCGGCGACAACAAAGCCACCTGGCCGTTGACGGCGTAGGGCAGCTCAAGCGTGAGTCGTGTCAGGTCAGACAACAACACGTCAAAAGCCACCACCCGCTGGTGGCCACTGGCGCCATCTTTCCAGCGCACAGCGGCCGTGATGCCGGGCTCCTGGGTGGTCTGAAACATATACGGTTCTGTCCAGTAGACCTGGTTTTCAGGCGCGCCCATGACACCCTGGAACCAGGGGCGCTTGCGTGGGTCGTAGTCTTGCTCTTTCCATTCGTTGGTGCTGGCCGAATTGGCATCGCGCCAATACAGCCAGTGTTGTTGTTTGCCCTTTAACGGCACATGGGTGATGCGGTTTTTCCAGCCCTCGGGAGATTTGAGCAGCAGCACCTCGCGACCTTCATCGCTGGCCAGGTGAACGCTGCTGACCAGATTGTTCTGCGTCAGGGCAGGCATCAGCACATGGTTGAAAGCGGCTGGGTTGTCCAGACCGATCACACCGGCATCGGACCAGTCACGCATGGTCAACACCAGTCGATCTATTTGGTCAGCCAGATTGTTCATCTTGTTGCCGACACGCTCGGTGGCTTCATTTTGCGCGGTCCGCGCCTTGTCCAAGGCCAGCGGTTTGGCGCGAAACTGAAAAAAAGCCGCTGCTAAAACCATGATCAGAACCACCACCGCTACCGGCACGCTCCAGCTAAGCAAGTGCAGTTGCCGACGAATCCTGATGCCTGATGCATGCAGCGCACCCGTTGAGGTTGGCGTTGGAAGATCGGTCATGGCATGGTTCCAGCGGTCTTAAGGTGCGCCAAAGCCGCATCAAAGTCAAAGTTGGCTACCGCTTTGGCAACATCCTTCAGCGTCACGGCCAACGGCGTGCTCTGGGCCAGCTCTTGCAAGGCTTCGACCGCATCAGCGGCATCACTGTCGCTGTCATTGAGCAGGTCGATCAGGCGGGCCAATTCACTCTTTATCTGGATCGGTGTTGCGCTGGTGCTGGCAGCGCCGCCACCTGAGGGCATCAGTGTGGGTGTTGAGGCAGTGATACCCACGGCCTGCAGACCTGAGATCACCGGTGCCAGTTGTGCCAGCGTGTCTGCCAGCAGGGCCTGGATCTGTTCTGAGTCAGCGCCGCAGGCACAGGCACGTTCCAGATTGGCGGCAGCGCCCTGGATGCCCTTGGCGCCAATGTTGCCAGCCGTGCCTTTGAGGGTATGGGCGGCGCGCTCGGCCGCAGTCGGGTCGATGTCTTGCAAGGCGGCGCAAAACAGGTCGGCAAAGTTGCCTTGGGAGTCACGGAACTTGGCAAGCAGCCGGGTGTAGAGCTTTTCGTTGTCCATGGTGGTGGCCAGCCCCGCCCGGGTGTCAATGCCGGGCAACCGATCTTTCAAATCAAAACTGGGCCTGGTGCCCGCCGATACTGCGCTAGTAGCTATTATATTTGAAGCACGAGGAAAACCTTTGCTGGCGACCTGGGGTGTGATCCACTTGGCGATGGTGGCAAACATGTCAGCCACATTGAGTGGTTTGGCGATGTGGTCCCACATGCCGGCTTGCAATACCTTTTCACGGTCACCGGCCATGGCGTTGGCAGTCATGGCGATGATAGGCAGGTTTTGGAAGGCCGGGTTCTTGCGAATTTCGCGGGTGGCGGTGTAGCCGTCCATGACCGGCATCTGGCAATCCATCAGCACGCCATCGAAGCGGGGGTCTGCGCCCAGGATGTCCAGTGCTTCCTGGCCATGGTTGGCCCGCACCACGTCAATGCCGGCATTACGCAGCAGCTCCATGGCAAGTTCCTGGTTCATGTCGTTGTCTTCGACCAGCAGCACCCGGGCACCAGTCAGCTTGGCGATGATCTCGGTGTGGTTATCAGACTTCTTGTGCGAGCGGGTGTCTGTGACCAAACCCTTGCCGAGTGCCTGGCCAATAGCCTCCAGCAGTGATGCGGAGGTGATGGGTTTGGTGAGCACTGATTTGACATCGATGGCGCGCTCTTGCGCCACGCCCATGGCTTCCTCGCGGCCATAGGCGGTGACCATGATGACCGAGGGAGTTCGCCTAAGCGTGCCGTTTTGCAAGCGACTGATGGCTTCTATCCCATCCATTCCCGGCATCTTCCAGTCCATCAGCACCAAGTCGTAAGGCCGGGCTTTTTCATCAGCGGCGGCCAGCCGTTGCAGGGCATCGGTGCCATCCCCGGCAACATCGACTTGCAGGCCAAAGGTGCCGAGCATGGCTGAGAGGATTTCGCGTGCCGATGGGTTGTCGTCCACCACCAGCACGCGTACCCCCAGCAATTCCTCGGCTTTGAACATGCGCCTTGGCATGGGTTGCGTCTGCAGGCCAAAGCAGGCATGAAAATGAAAACAGGAACCCTTGCCGGCTTCAGATTCAACCCAGATGCGCCCTTGCATCAGCTCCACCAGGTTCTTGGAGATTGCCAACCCCAGCCCGGTGCCACCGTACTTGCGGGTGGTTGAGGCATCGGCCTGGCTAAAACTCTGGAACATCTTGTCACATTGCTCCGGGGTCATGCCAATACCCGAGTCCCTGACCCAGAAGTGCAACTCAATGCCGTTGGCTTTTTCAGAAATTTTCTCGATTCCCACCACAATTTCACCGGCCTCGGTGAATTTGACAGCGTTGTTGCCCAGGTTGATCAGCACCTGACCCAATCGCAGGGGGTCACCGATCAGGGCTGTGGGCACATCGGCAGCGCAGCTGAACAACAGCTCCAGGCCCTTGTCCCCGGATTTCATACCGACCAGATTGGCCAGGTTATCCAGCACGTCTTCCAGGCGGAAGTCAATGCTCTCCATGCTCATCTTGCCGGCTTCGATCTTGGAGAAATCCAGGATGTCATTGATGATGCCCAGCAGGTTTTCACCGGCGCGGTTGACTTTCTCGATGTAGTTGCGCTGTTTCTTGTCCAGGTTCGTCTGCAAGGCCAGGTGACTCATGCCAATGATGGCGTTCATGGGCGTGCGGATTTCATGGCTCATGTTGGCCAGGAAGTCGCTCTTGGCTTTGGTGGCTTCCTCGGACATGCGCCGCGCCTCGGCGATCGGGGTGATGTCGGCAAAGGTTCCCACCAGTCCACCAGGGCTGCCATCGAGCTTGCTAAATCCCCGGACGTAGTACAGGGTATCGTGTAACTTTCCGTCGGCAAAAGGCATCGTCATCTCCCTTTGAACCGATCCAACAGTCGCGATGATGGACTCATCCTCGGCCTGGTAGGTGATCCGATCTGCTTCGGGCAGATAGTCGAGTTCCAGCACGCATTTGCCGATCAGATCAGCACCCTGGATGCCAAAGGTTTGCTCGTAGGCCTGGTTGAAACCCAAAAACCGTGCATCCGGTCCCTTGTAAAACACCGGGTAGGGAATGGTGTCAAGCAAGGCTTGCAGAAATGCTGCATGGTCGCGCGTGGCCTGCTCAGCCAGTTTGCGCTCGGTGATGTCGCGCACCGATACACACAGATTGGCACCACGCCCACGTACCGCGGGCAATTTTGACAAACCCACCTCGACAGCAAAGCTCGACCCGTCTTTGCGCGAACCCGCAAGCTCCATACCAGCCTTGCCCGGGGCATGAGCGTTGCCATCGTTCTGAGGACCATCGTGCAGCAGCAATTGTCGATGGTCTGAACCCACTGGTACCAGCAACTCGATAAGTTTGCCGGACAGCTCACCGCTGGTATAGCCAAACATGGCTTCAAGCTGGGGGTTGGTCAGGGAGATGATGCCCAGTTCGTCAGTGATCAACATACCGTCCGGAGCCGATTCGATGATGCTGCGGTACCAGTCTTCGGTGGCCTTGATCGCCAGTTGCTGGGCTTCCATTTCGACTGCCTGCTCTTCCAGCAGCGCTGCCTGGCGTTCCATCTTGTCAGCCTGCAGGCGTGTTTCTTCAAGCAGTTTGCTGGCCTTGACGTTGCGATCAAGGATTTCCAGATTCATGGCCAAAATGGGCAAGAGTCCTTCCAGCAAGGCTTCTTCTTTGGCACCAAAGTCGGCAAACGTCGCAATTTCCAGCACGCCCAGCAAACGTCCGTTGTGCACCACGGGCAACACGGCAATGGAGCTTGGTGTCGCCTCACCCAGGCTGGACCCAATTCGGACATAGTCAGCCGGGGGTTCCTGCACGACAAAGGAGGTACGTTCCAGGGCGCACTGGCCGACCAGCCCTTCGCCCAGGGCAAAGTATTTCTCGATACTTTTGCGCTCGCGGTAGGCATAAGTCCCCAGCAGACGCAGCCTTTGGGAATTTTCCTCGTGGATATAAAAAACACCATGACCCATGTTGATCATGGTTGAGAGCTTGGAAAACAGCAATTGGCACAGTTCGGCAAAAGTGCTGCCGGTTTGCAGTGCCCCCGAGATCGTGGACAGGCTTGACTTGATCCAGCCCTGGACCGCAATATCCCGCGCACCGCTTTGCAAAACCATCACGGAGCGGGCCAGATTGCCGGTTTCGTTGTTGTAGTCGGCATGCGGGACCTTGATGTCGAGTTGGCCCTGGGCCAGTTGTTCCACCGCCAGACGAACCCGTTCAGCCGGCTGGCGGATGGACATCGCGATCAGCCAGGCCATCAATACCCCGAATGCGCCGCCTCCGCCCAGCAGCAGATAAATCAGCCGGGTGTTGTCCGCACCGAGTTGCTGCATGTCCAGGGCGGCTTGTCGCGAGCCATTTTCAATGATGGCCACGACCTCGGTCAGAGCCCCTGAAGCGGCTTCACCCTTGACCCGAAACGTATCGGCGCTCACCCGGTCGCTGGCCTCTGGCAGGTTGTTTTGCTGGATCAGGCGCACCACCAACCCGACATTTTTTGCGTAGCCGGCAAAATTGTCATCAAACTTGGCCATTGCGTTTTTTGCTTCGACGTGGACCAGCCGTGACCGCAGGGCCACGATTTCCTTGTCCAGGCGAGATTGGGCGTCAATCAGGTCCTTGAGGGCGGTGTCACGTTTGTTGGTGTCGGTGACGATCAAGGCATGGCGCAACACCCGACCCATGATGTTGTACTGAATCTGCGCCTCCTTGGCATTGGACAAGCCCAGCAGGTCGGCCTCAAAGGTCTGCTGGATTTGCTGATTCATGATGTGCTGGGTGCGCAAACCAAAAAAACCCAACAGCAGCGCCAGCAACAAAAAGATGGAAAAGCCACCGGTCAGTTTGGTCATCAGGCTGCGCCGTTCCACGGCCACCATCCAGGCAGTCAGCAGTGCCTTCATGGTGTGGCCCCAGGGGTGTGCGCCTCGGACTGGGCGAGTTGGCGCAGTTGCAGATTGGTCAACAAAATCTCAAGTGCAGTGGCGAGCAGATCAATGGCCTGTGCCAGACGCTCTTGCGCGGCGGCGTCGGGCAATTTCCTGAGCGCCAGTTCGACCGCACCCACCAGCTTGTCGTGGCTCACCATCGGGGCGAGCAGCAGGGCAGCAGGTGGTGTGTTGCCCAAGCCAGAGCGAACCGACCAATAACCGCCCGGCGGGGTGGTGATCACTTGCAACCTGCGTTCCAGTGCGCATTGGCCCAGCAAGGTTTCACCTAAAGTCAGCAGGGCTGGCGGCTCGCTGGCGCAAGCCATGACACCAACCAGGCGCAATACGGGTGGTATTTGCTGCACATCGGTGACGTACAGAACGCCCTGGGTCGTGCCCAGCAAGTCGCGCGAATCCTGCAAAAACGTTGCCGCCAGCCTGTCAAGCGTATGGCAACGCTGTAGTTTCAAGGATAGTTCGCTCAGATGCGCCCGAAACGCCACCTGATCTTCTTGCAGCCGGGCAAAGGCTTGTAACTGTTGGTTGGTCAGGGTCTGGGCATATTGCCCGCGCATCAGGTGCAGCATCATCCAGCCCAGTAGCAGGGTCAGCAAAGCCGCTGTTGCTGCCAGGGAAGCTGACGAAACCATCGGCACGCTGTGTGATAAATCTTCGAGCACCAGCAGTTTCCAGTCCCCGGAAGGGTCGTTCCACTTCACGGGGGCTGCCGCTGCGGCAAAAAACCGCTGGCTGACCTGCTGCAGCTCGGCCTTGGATGAGAAAGGCAGGACTTTGGGGTCGGTCTTTTCAAAAAGCGAGCCAAACTGTTTGAGTTCACGGATCTCCCGAAGCTGGCTGGCCGTGGGTTCCCCCTCGATGTATCCCAGCCACTCTGGCTGGTTGCTGGCGAACACCACACCTTGTGGTGACAGCAACAAGGCGATATCGAATTTTCCGCCCAGCAGCTTGTCAACCTGTGCCAGGTTGGTTCGGGCCACCACCGCTCCAATGCCGGTCGAGGACCGTGCGCGCTCCGAAAAGACCGGAGCGCTGAAATAGATGGAGCGATCACCACGCGCCATGCTGACTGCCGCGTACACATTGGTCTGGCCACGCATGGCCATTTTGTAATATGGCCTGAAGCTGACATCCAGGCCGGTGGAGGGTTTGTTGATGCGGTCCCATGAGGTTTTAACCAGGCCGTCTTCGCCCACCACAAAAATACCCTCGGCTCCAAACGAGTTGCCCAGCGTTGACAGCGTCACCGCAATGTTGGCGTTGATCGACAGCAGGCCGTTGGAGGCGTCTTGCTTGATGTCCGGGTCGACCAGGCCCAACAGGGTGATCGAGCCCATCAAATTGCCGTTGAGCGTGGTGGACATGATTTCGACGCTGCTGCGCTGGGCTTCAGTCGCCAGCATAGTCAGACGCTGGTCTTGTTTCAGGCGATGGTCAATCACGCCCGACAGCAAACCGATGGCACTGGCCAGCAGTACCACGAGCAACCAGCCCAGTCGGGGGTTCAGCGCAAAAAAATGCGATAGAAAGCTCATCCGGGCGCAGCCTCCAGGATGAGGGCACCGGATGGCAAGTCTTTGTCACTGTCGGCATAACGTTTGGACGTGGCGCGGAACTGTTCCGCCAGTTCCAGAAAGGCATCGGCAATATCCGGGTCAAAGTGGCTGCCGCGACCCTCGCGGATGATGCGGACGGCTTCTTCGTGCGGCATACCTTGCTTGTAAACCCGTCGGCTGATGAGTGCGTCGTAGACATCGGCAAGCGCCATCAGCCGGGCAGAAACAGGAATGCCATCTTCGGCCAGGCCTTGTGGGTAACCGCTGCCGTCCCACTTTTCATGGTGGCCGTAGGCGATTTCCTTGGCGAATTTCAAAAAATCGACCTTCATTCCCAAACGGTCTTCAGCATGTTGGATTGAGTTGCGACCCAACTGACAGTGGGTTTTCATGATGTCAAATTCGTGCGGCTCAAAGCGCCCCGGCTTGAGCAGGATGCGGTCCGGGATGCCGACCTTGCCAATGTCGTGCAGCGGTGCCGATTTGAACAACATGTCGATGGTGCACTCGCTCAGGAACAGCCTGAAGCGGGGGTGGGTCTGGAGGTGCTCGGCGAGCAGTTTGACGTAGTGTTGGGTGCGGCGGATGTGATTGCCGGTGTCGTTGTCACGGGTTTCGGCCAAAGAGGCCATGGCCAGAATCGTGACATCCTGGATGGCGGCCAGCTCGCGACCACGCCGCTGGATCTCGCTTTCGAGGTAATGGTTCTGGTCTTTCAGAAAATCGGCCGCGGCACTGACCTGCAACTGGGTGGCCACGCGTGCCAGCACGATGGGTGGGTTGACTGGCTTGGTGATGAAATCGGCGGCCCCCAGTTCCAGTCCTTTTTTTTCCTCCTCGGTGGCCGTCATTGCCGTGAGAAAAATGATCGGAATGGCGCGTGTCGCCGGATCAGCCTTGAGCGTCTGGCAAACCTCATAACCCGACAGTCCGGGCATCAGGATGTCGAGCAGAATCAGGTCTGGCGGACTGTCGCTTCTGACAATGCTGATGGCCTTTTCACCATTGTTGGCGACCTTGACCTTGTACAGATCCTTGAGCAGACCCGCCATTAAGGACAGGTTGTCGGGCGTGTCGTCAACCACCAGTACGGTGGGTTTTTCGGTGAAATCGAGTGTGTCAACCATGGTCATTGGTTCCTGGATCATTGTGGATCACTGATGCCACCGCAGGGGTGAGCTGGCTTGGCCCGTTTTCGATTCTATGTCGGCAACACCGGTGGGTGGCACGGGCCGACAACACCCGTGGCACAGCCAGCCCCGTTTTAATGTTTCAGAAAGTCGTTCAAGGCGGCCAGCATTTGCTCGGGGGTTTCGCTCATCTGGTGATGCCCGCCCGGCAAATAGACCACCCGGGCTTCTTTTGCCAGTTTGATCAGACCTTGTGCCGCCTTGGGTGGTGTCATCTGGTCGGTGCTGCCCAGCACAAACAGGGTTGGACAGGCAACTTGTGCCATCGCTTGTTCACCACCGGTGTAACTGTCGCACGCCTTGAAGCCGGTGTAAAACACATTGCTTGTGGCAGGGCTGGCCAGCACACGGCGCCCCAGCGCCATCGACGCGCCATAGACCCAGGTGCCGGGTCCCAGTGCCGAAGGCGGCGGTGCCAGCGTCGAGCGAGAAAAAACATTGACCAGCTCCAGCGCCTTCATGGGTGCGCTGACCGACAGTTCCAGTAGCGCAGGTGATACCCGCATCGGAAACGCCGTGCCTACCAGCACCAATTGGCTGACCCGACCCGGCAAGCGCGCGGCGGCCTCCAGCGCAATCAGTGATCCCCAACTGTGGCCGACCAGCGCTGCACTCTGAATGCCGGCCGCGTCGAGCAGTGCGCCGATAAAGTCAGCCGCTTGCTCGACGCTGGCCGGTGCTTGGCCCTGACTGCGGCAGTGGCCAGGCAGGTCCAGCGCCAGTACGTTGAACCCGTGGTTGGCCAGGTAGCGGCTCTGCAAAATCCAGACGCTGTGATCGTTGAGCACGCCGTGAATGAAAACCACGGTGGGCTGGGTGGTATCCAGGGCTTTGCCGCCGGTATAGCAATAGGTTGGGGCGTTGTTGACGGTGAAATACATGATGGCTGGTCCGCGAATGAGGCTGATTATTCAAGGCTAAATTGGCTCGTAGCCCTTATTGAATATGCGCTAATAGCTACTTAAGTGATAGCGTTTGAAGATTCGGTGGTAACTGCTCAGACGGCTTTGGCAGGTCCGGGATCAGCCGTTTGCCCAGGCTGACTGCCGCGTCCTGGGTGTAGCCCAGTTTTTCATACATGGCGATCACGCCGGTATTGCTGGTGCGCACCTGCATGTTGATCTTGGGGCAGCCGCGCGCCAGCAACAGCGCCTCGCCATGGCGCATCAGTTGCGCGGCAAA
>JFJP01000316.1_pt1 | contig 23711 bp, 22 predicted proteins | sample 431651 | NCBI WGS metagenome assembly JFJP01 (sample SAMN02602958, study PRJNA72255) | Microbial mat metagenome, whole genome shotgun sequencing project. | biome: fresh water; feature: sink hole; material: water; isolation source: purple microbial (photo- and chemosynthetic) mats found in...
CATTGTGTTGGTTGGGGAACCTGGATTCGAACCAAGAAAGGCGGAATCAGAATCCGCTGGTTTACCGTTAGCCTATTCCCCAAACGGCGCATTCCAGGATACCCCGTCCGGTATGGAAAACAAGGGGTGTCCTGCGATGGAGGCGCGCGCTCATGCCTTCGGCGCTATCCTTGCCTCAAACGAGGAATCACCATGGCCGAGAGTTTGAAACTTGCGTATTTCGTCGCCATGAAGGAAGGGGGGAGCTACCTGGGGGGCCTCCTGCTGACAGACACCTCGGGTATTCCCCTGGATTTCCGCTACACCGAGCCCATCACGCCCACCAAGCTGCAGTCCGTGCTCTATGGCAAGGCGCTGGAACCACATCTCAAAGAAGAGGTCATCCAGAAGACATTATTGAAGGAACTGAAAGGTGCGCCGGACCTCTTTATCCTCTCGGCCATGGAGCTGGCCGGGGGCTGGAATAGTGACACCCGTTGCCCCGTGCTGGCGGTACAGAAGACCCAGGAAGCGCCCCTGGCGCGGGTGGGTGAAGTCTTTCGTGCCTCCCAGCGCGAGGTGCTGCTTCAGATCAGCGAAGGGGCGGCGCCCTTGCGGGTCATCTTCGCCCATTCCGTGGATCTTCCGGCCCAGGATGCGGCGGCCCAAAAACTGCTGGAGGCGGGCTATCACATGGATGTGGCCGAGCCTCTGGAGCGCGTTACTGCAGCCCTTCAGGCCCTGGTTCGGCCCGACTAAGGACACGCATGGTCTTCGGGAAATTCACGGACGCCGTTTCGGATCTCAAGGAAACCCTCCGCCGGGTCTTCCAGGATCCGCCTTCCCATGCCCTTGACCCTGGGCGTTTGACGGCGCGCTCCGAGGGCATGCCCACACTGCGAGTCCGGCCCCTGCTTCCGGCCTATCGACTGATTGTGGCACCGGTGGTGGCTCCCCTTGGCCTGTGCCCCACTCTTGCCCAGGAGCCCGTGGCCTTCTTGGGGCGCATCCAGACAGAGGAAGGCTGGGCCCAGTGGGCGGCCGGGGCCAGGGTCTGCGAAATGACCCCATTCAGCATTGGGGGGCACCGGCGCGTGGAGGTCCCACCCTTGCCGCGCCACCCGGGCTGTCGCCGAGTGGAGCCCGAAGCCTTTCGCACCGGCACCCGCAGCTACCGGGAAGTTCTTGGTCGACCGCTGGTGCGGGGGGGGTCGCCTGAGTTGGGTGCAGCGCTGGTAAGAGGAGGGCTGGACATGGTAATGAGTCTGCCCATCGCCATCCAGGGACAGGATGTGCAGAACATTCCCAAGGTTCAGTGGATGCGATACAGCCTGCAACTGGTCAAGGCCACCGGCGAAAATATCCGCAATCTGGATGTGCTGGGACTCTACAAAATTCCCTCCAGGGGCGTGGCGAGCATGCGCCACGATGCGAAAACCGGGCGGCTGCTGTTGGAACTTAGTCGTGAGGCAGCAGGGGCTTCCAGGCTTCCTTTTCTCCTTGCCCGCCGCAAGGATGACCGGACCCTCGTAAGCTGTTTCCTGGAGGAAGGCTAATGGTTGCCATCCCGAATCCGTGGCCCGAGGATCCCGATGCGCCGGATCCCACCCTTCCCGAGACCGCCTGGGGAGACTTTGAAACCGCACTGCGCAAGCGCAAGGAGGATGATCTGGTGCCGCAACCCTGCGGATGGGCCCTGGTGGTTTACGCTGGCACGCAACTGGGAAGAGTCTTCCCCGTGGTGCTCGGCGAGAACGTGATCGGACGCTCGCCCACGGCGGGTGTCACACTGCTGGATGAGGAAGTCAGCCGGGTCCACAGCACCCTCCGACTGGAGACCGATGAACGAGGGGATCGTCTCATCCTCGAAGATATGGGCTCCACCAACGGCACCTTTGTGAACGGGCAGGCCCTGGTGGGGAGCCGTCCTGTGGCTGCGGGGGACCGCTTCGCTATCGGCGGCCACGTGCTCAAGCTCGTGGCCATGGACCCCCTGGAGCGCAGCTTTCACGAAACACTTTTGGACCAGAGCACTAAGGACCCCCTGACAGGGTTAGCCAACCGGGGCACGATCCTGGGCGAACTTCAGAGCCGCTTCGACCTCAGTCGGCGCCACGGTCGTCCCCTCACTGTGGTGATGTGCGATCTGGACCATTTCAAACTGATCAATGACACCCACGGTCATGGCGCAGGGGATCTGGTGCTCAGTAGTTTCGGCGAACTGGTGCGCCAGAACCTGCGGGGCACTGACCTGGCCGGACGCATTGGCGGCGAAGAGTTCCTCATCGTGCTCCCCGAGACCGAAATGGAGGGGGCTATGTTTCTGGCGGAGCGTTTGCGCTCTGCATTGAGGAGCACGCCCCAGGTGATCACTAACGCGGTAATTACCGTGACCTGCAGTCTGGGTGTAGCCGAGCGCAATGCCGCTGATCGCGATGGCGGTATGTTGTTGGGTCGTGCCGATGGTGCCCTCTACCAAGCCAAGCGGCAGGGACGGGACCGGGCCGTGATGGCGGCCAAGGGTTAAGTCCGTGCCGTTCGAATCTTCTGGAACAGCTCCCTTCGTCCGATAGGCTCCTCGTGAGTTCATGAACCCGTGGGATGGACATGCAGAATGCCCGGCAGCGACAGTTCTCCACCCACCTGAGGGCCATCGTCTGGGCGCTGATGACGACCCTGATGCTGGTGGCCCAGGGACCTTTCGAGGCCGCTCGGCCTTCCCTCCGCACCCAAGGGATGGAGGATGGTCTGCCTAGCAGCACCATCTATGGTTTTGCGCGAGACACCAAAGGGCGGCTCTGGGCGGGCACCCTGGATGGCGCGGCCTACTACACGGGTCGTGGGTGGGTTGCGGTGCGCCTGCCCAAGGAAAGCCCCTCCCAGTACGTGCGTGGCATCCTGGCCTCTCGGGATGGGAGTCTCTGGTTTGCCACCCAGGATGGGGGCTTGTGGCGTTTGGAGGACGAACGGTGGACCCATTTCCAAGGGGGTCGGGAGCTTCCCTCGGACCATGTGTTCAGCGTTGCCGAGACCATGGATGCCCAGGGTGCCTTGGTGCGTTGGATTGGCACTGATCGGGGCATTGCCACGCTGGCCGGAGGGCAGTGGCGAATCTACGGGCCGGAACAGGGGGTTCCTCTGGGCACGGTGTGGAGGCTTCGGGAGATCCATGAGCCTAGCGGTGTTCAGCGGATGTGGGCGGCGACCGAGAAAGGGCTCTGCGTGCTGGAGCAGGAACGGTGGCGGGAACTGGGGGTGCAGGATGGCTTCCAGGGGCGTGATGCCAATGATGTTCTGGATGTCCAGGAGGAGGATGGCACCCGGAGTGTCTGGGTCTCCCTTTGGAACAAGGGGCTTGCTCGGTGGAACCGCCGGGGCTGGACGTACTTCACTTCCGGCAAGGATTTTCCAGCCTCCTTTCCGACGTCGAGTCTTTGTACCACCCGGGATGCTATGGGTCGTCCCATTGTATGGATCGGAACTCTGAATCAGGGACTCTGGTGGTTCCGGGATGGGCGCTGGCAGTCCCTGGGGCGTACTCAGGGTTTCATGACGGTTGGGGTGTTGAGCCTCTTCCCTGTGTCCGAAGGCAAGCCTACGCTGCTGATCGGAACGCGCGGGGGCGGGGTGGCCAGCCTGGACCTTGGAGGATGGCGCACCCTAGATGAGTCGCTTGGCCTGCCGGGGTTGGAGGTGACCTGTTTCTCCGAGACCTTGGGGAGGGTTGACAAGGGGGCCTTCTGGGTTGGCACTACCGCTGGGCTCGCCTGTTTCCGGCCGGGTCGGCCCGTGGAGCGGGTGGACCCGGGTGTACTCCCCAGCAGCTACATCATCTCCCTGCTTGCCACTGAAGATGCCCTCTGGGTGGGCACCCTCAACGGCCTGGTTCGCAAGGACGAAAAGGGTTGGCATCGCGTCGACGGTGGCGGCATTTTGAGCAGTGGCCTAGTGATAAGTCTCTTGGAGACTCGCTCCTCGAGAGGGGTTAGAACTCTCTGGGTGGGCACGCCGAGGGGCCTCTATCGGTACCGTGAGGGACACTGGCGGCTGCTCACCAGTCGCGATGGTTTGCCCCAGAATTACGCCTCTGCGCTCTGCGCGGTGCCGGGGCCAAACGGTGAGTCGGTCCTATGGATTGGTACCCGAGGGGGAGGTGTCTGTCGGCTGGAGGGGGAAACCTGGACCACCTTCGGTGCCGATTCCGGGATTCCCAATGGCAATATCTACGCCCTCCACGCGAGCACAGGCCCCGATGGACGCCGCTGGCTGTGGGTCGGGACGCTGGGGGGAGGACTGGCCCGCATGGATCTGCAGGCTCCGGGGCGCTGGGAAGTTTTCACTCGGGACAGTCTGGCGAACCTGCCCAGTAACTACGTCCAGCGCATCGAAGAGGATGCCCAGGGCCGCCTCTACCTTTCTACTTCGGCCGGGGTAGTGCGCCTGCATTTGAACTGGACGGGTGGTGTGCCTCATCCATTGCGGGTCGACACGTTCACGCTGGGCGATGGCCTCCCCAGCCAGGACGGCAATCTTGGTGCCTCGTTGGTAGATGCCCGAGGCCGGGTCTGGATTGGCACCTCTCGCGGGGCCGCTGTCCTGGATCCCTCCCTGGAGACCTTTCCACCTGTCCCTCCCTTGCCGGTCCTGGAGCGGGTCACGGTGGCGGATCCGGAGCGGGTTCTTGCTTTGGGCCAGCGTCTGGGTTTTCGGGACGGTCACCTCCGCTTTGTCTTCTCCCTTCCGGTGCTTCACCGGAAGGAGGACACCCATTACCAGACCCAATTGGTGGGGCTGGAGGCGGAACCGCGCCCCTGGCACCGAGAATCTTGGCGGGAGTTCGCGACCTTGCCCGCAGGACGCTACGTTATGCGGATCTGGGGCCGAGCCTTCGATGGCAAAATCTCTGGCCCGGTAGAGTTTCCCTTCGAGGTGGCACCGGCTCCCTGGAACCATCCTGCCGCCTACATGGTCTATTTCCTGGCCGCGGGTGCTGCTGCCTGGGGCATCCTGCGCCTGCGCACCCGGGTGCTTAGGGAACGGACCTTAGCTCTCGAAGTCGCCGTGACCCAGCGAACCCGCATCATCGAACAGCAGTCTCAGGCACTGGAGGCCTCCAATTCAGAGTTGCAGGGTCGCAACCGTGAGCTTTCCTCTGCCTTGTCGGAGGTCAAGACCCTGCAAGGCCTCATCCCCATCTGCGCCTACTGCAAAAAGATACGAGACGATCAGGGCTTTTGGGAGCAGATGGAGCACTACATTTCGCATCACTCCGGCGCCCAGTTCAGCCATGGCATCTGTCCAGACTGCCGCGATCAGTTCTTTCCGCCCATCCCCCCCAAGAAATAGGGCCCGTGACCCCTGGCTTGGCAGACGAGCTCATCAGGAAACCCCCCTGATCTCCTGTCGCCTTCCGCTAAGCTAAGGAACCATCGCCCCGGATCCCCACTCATGACCGTGGAACCCTTGCAGCCCGACGACCTGGCGGACCCTGATCACGCCACGCTCTATGCCGCCCTTCCGGCCCCTCGCCTCGAGGCTGGGCAGGAAGAGTGGGCGCTGATTCGCTATGTGGGTGAGCCCATCGGTGAGGTGATACCCCTTCAGCGGGAGCAGATGACGTTGGGGCGGGCTTCGGACAGTGATCTCTGTCTGCCGGAGGCAGAGGTAAGTCGTCACCACGCCATTCTGGAACTGGTTCTGGATGCCGTGGGGCAGGCGGCGGTGTGTGTGGTGGACCTGGGCTCCACCAACGGCACCTATATCAACGGGCATCGCATGGAGGTGGCCAATGATCCGCGCAAGCTGCACCCGGGCGATGTGTTGCGAGTCGGCAATCATGCCTTCAAGCTCAAACATTTGGATCTAGTGGAGCGTCATTACCATGAGGTAATGCTGGCTCAGACCACCCTGGATTCGCTCACCGGGGTGAGCAATCGAGCGACAGTGCTCAGTTTTCTCGAAAAGCATTCCGATCTGGCCTTCCGCCATGCCCGACCCCTGTCGGTGATTCTCTGTGACCTTGATCTCTTCAAGGAGGTCAACGATCAGTGGGGCCACGCCGCTGGGGACGAGGTGCTGCGTTTTTTTGGGGATCTCCTGCTCGGGCGCCTGCGGGCCAGTGATCAGGCGGGGCGCATCGGAGGCGAAGAATTCTTGTTGGTTCTCCCAGAGACCACGGGCTCTGAGGCGGCCCTAGTGGCTGAGTCTCTTCGCAAAAATCTGGAGCTGGCCCGGATTCCCATTGAGGCCTCATCCCAGCCTATTGGTGCCACTTGCTGTTTCGGGGTGGCTCAGTTGGCCGAGCGGGATGCCAATGGAGGATCGCTGTTGGCCCGGGCGGATGTGGCCCTCTACCGGGCGAAGGCCGCCGGGCGCAATCGGGTCGATTACGATCAGGTTCCATGAGCGTGCTGATCCCTCGGCAAATTGGTTCGGTGCGCATTCTGGAGCGGCTCGGCGAGGGCGGCATGGCCTTTGTCCACCGGGCAGAGGATGTGTTCCGACCGGAACGTCAGTTGGCCGTGAAGTTCCTGCGTCCAGAGTCGGCCTCGGAGGCGGAAATGGTGCGTCGCTTCCTGCGCGAAGGCGAAGTGCTTAAGCGCCTGCGCCATCCCCACCTAGTGGAGGTCCTGGATTTTGGCCGGGCCGGCAGCACACCCTACCTGTTGATGGAGCTGCTGCCGGGCGGGAGCATCAAGGCCTGTCGGGGTGAGGCGCCGGCCTCGGTGCTACGTCGTCTCCTGCCGGTGTTGGAGGCCCTGGCCTACACTCATGCGGAAGGGGTCATCCATCGGGATCTGAAGCCCAGCAACCTGCTCTTTGCCGCTGATGGGCGTCTGAAGGTGACGGACTTCGGCGTGTGCATGTGGGAAGGGGGCGAAGGCACTCGGGTTACCCGCTCTCAGATGGTGGTGGGCACACTGGGTTATATGGCACCGGAGCAGCACGGTGATCCCCGTAAGGTAGATGGGCGCTGCGATGTGTACGCCACAGGTGCCATTCTCTACGAGTTCACCACGGGGCAGCCCTATAGCCAGGTACAACTGCCTCCAGCTGCGGTGCGCCCCGGTTTCCCGCCGGGGTTGGCGGGGATACTCATGCAGACGCTGGCCCCGGTCCCGGCCCGCCGCACGGCCTCCATGGCGGTGCTGCACGACCAGCTCGCCGCTTGGCTGGAGCGCGCTGAAGCCGCAGGTTGGGGCGAAGAGGCCCTGCCGGGGTTCCGGGTGGAGGATCGGGAAATGCCCACCGTGACCCGTAATGGACTGGCGATGCCAACAGACGAAGCTCCCGAAGACCGGCTGGGACCCTACCTGGATGCCCTCCAGTCTGGCGGTGTAGGCAGCCGTCGGGCGGCCGCAGAAGGTCTGCGGAATTCCGCGAAACCGGGGGACGAAACCTATCTGCTGGAGGCCTTAGCGCGCTGTCCAGAGAGTGCTCGTTTCGCGGTGGTGGCAGCCCTGGGGGGTATTGGCGCCGCCGATTCTCTGCCGGTGCTGCTGGGCCTGCTAGAAGATCCCTTCGCTCGAGTCGAAGCGGCCGAAGCCGTGAGTTTCGTGGCCCTGCGCGCAGGGCAGGAAGAATCGGTGTTGGCTGCCTTGAGGGAGCCGGGTCTCGGTGCCTCCTGGCGCTGGGCGCCTCGGGCCCGTTTGGGCGATGAGGCCTGGGCCAAGGCTCTGCGGGTCGAGTGGGTCGTGCTGCCGGCCACCCTGCGCCTGCAGGCCCTGGGCGCGGCGCGCCAGTTGCCGGATGCCCTCAGGGCCGACCTTAGGGCCGCCCTCGCTCCCGAGGCCCAGCGTGCCGGAGGAAACCTCAGGCACGCCTGGGAGTCACTTTGACCGCGAGTTGCGTTCAGAAAGGGATTCATCACAAAGGCCACGGAGGAAAGAACACGCAGATGCAACCAAGAAGCAGTTCGTCTTTGTGGCCATTGCCTCAGCTCTCAAGGTCTCTGTGGTGTATTTGTCTTACGGATCGCCGCTTCGGGTGAGAAGAATCCCACAAAGGGCGTCGTGTCCCATCCTCCGCGTACAGATGTCACGAGCTCGGCATGGGCACCTGCGAACAGGGCACTCCACAGGGCCGCGTGCCCTTCTGGCGTGGGAATCGAAGTGACTGGCAGGGTGAGGCGTGTGTCGTGATCCCAGCCCAACAGGCGGTTGAGGCGCTGCAGGCGATGCAGCAGTTCGCCGTGGGAGATCCCTGCCATGAATAGGGTGTTCGCATTCAGATCAGGCTCCCGATCGTGGTAGGCCTGTCGCCCTCCCTCGTCATTAAAGCGGGCACCTCCTTGAATAGGCGCTGCGACCTCCATCCCTGTGGGATCCCACTGCAGACCGCAGCAGGCTGCGGCGACCTCGGAGATCCAGTCCCATGTCGTCCCGGCCGCCGAAAATACGGCATTCGAAGCGAGTGGCTGAGCCATGAGGCCCAGGGCTACCCCTTCGGCGCGGTTCCGGAACTGGAAAGGCCTCTCTTGGAGTCTTGCCGTTCGTTGGATGAGCAGATGGCGAAGAGTGGCGGTCATGTTGAACTCCACGCCTTGGATGTCGCTCGAAGGGTGATGTCCTCAAACCCTGGCTACGAAGGCGCCGACGTTGAAGAACTCCCAGTGGGTCATGAGGGGGCGAACCTTGGGTACTTCGAGGACCTCTCGGAAACCGGCGGCCTGTAGGGCCTTCACCCAGGCTTCGGGGGTGAGGAAGCCGTAGGCGGGGCGCAGATCGGGGTCGAGGGAGACTTCGGTGAAACCGGCCAAGAACTGGAAGGCGAATTCGAGGTAGATGGGGCGGGCCAGATCGGGCTTCAGGCACTCCCCGAGTACAAGACATCCTCCGGGGGCCAGGTGACTCCGCAGATCCTGAAGGGTGCTCTGGAGCTCCTTGGCTACGTGCAGCACGTTCACACCGAGGATGACGTCGAAGGTCCGCCCCTGAAGGCCTTGTGTATCCAAAGGTTTGTTCAGATTGAGACTGGCGAAGGTGAGGGGAAGCCCTGGGGCCAGCTCCCTCAGGTCGCGCTGGGCCCGACGGAGAAAGGTGGGGGCCACGTCGGTGAAGTGATAGTCCGCGATCTGACTAAGAAACCCTTCCTCCTGGCCCTGAACCGAGAGGAACTGGGCGAAGGACCCGGTCCCGCCTCCCAGCTCGAGGATGCAGCAGTCCTGGCCGATATGAGGGCGGAGGGCAGCATGGGCAAACAGATTGTTGGCCCGGTAGATCCGGTTTTTGTTGTGAAAGTAATCAAGCCAAAGCGGGTACGCACTCAGGTCGAAGAGCAAGTCTTCGCCATGGCGTCCCTCGATAAAAAAGGGCAGGATCTTCTGGCGCACGGCGTCCAGTAGATCCAGGTTCCTCAGATGGCCGGGGGCCATCTCCTCCGCGAGTTCGCGCAAGGTGGCGAGATCTCCTTCGAAATTCGGCAAGCTGGGAAGGTGCCAGCGGCCACTGGAGTAGTCTAGGAAGCCTTCCTCGGTGAGAAAGGCCAGCATCCATGCGGCGGGTAGGCGGGCCTGAGGGTGGAAACCCGCGAGCAGTTCTTCCAGGGTGGCACCCCTCCGCAGGCGCGTTTCCCAGCCGAGATCTAGCGCCAGCATAAGTGATAGCCGCGCTGTATAGGCTTCGGAGATGAAGTGCAGGGCCGCGAAGGACTGCGTGAATAGGCCTTCCGCGAGGCGTTGGTCCGCAGGCGTGAGACCCAGGCCCGTTGGTGTTCTAACGGAATGAAGGCGCTGATCCAGGGCCGTGCGGATCATTCCATGATTTCGCTGAGGCTTCGGCCGCCGTGAATGCGGAGAATGGCGTCGCCGAAGATCCTGGCCGTGGAGAGTACCTTGAGCTGAGGAACGGCCTTCAGCTTCTCTGCGGAAACGGGGATGGTGTCCGTGACCACCAGTTCATCTAGGTCCGAGTTGGCCAGCACGTCGGTGGCATTGCCAGAGAGGATGGGATGGGTGATGCCCACTCGCACCTTGGCGGCGCCGAATTCCCGCAGGATCCGGGCGGCCTCTTTGATGGAGCCTCCGGTAGCAATTTCATCATCGAAGATGATGCAATCCTTGCCGCGCACATCGCCGATGAGAGCCACGCTCTGAGCCTGCTCGTTGTCGTCGTAGCGGCGCTTGTCGATGATAGCCATGGGCAAGCCCAGGCGTTTGGCCATGTGGCCCGCAAATTTGGCGGCACCCGCATCCGTGGCCACCACCATGGAATTGGCCGTGTCGGAGTTCTTGAAATAGTTCACCAGGATGGGGGTGGCCAACAGTTGATCGGCAGGAATGCGGAAAAAGCCCAGGATCTGGGGTGCATGGAGGGTCATGGTGAGGACGCGATCAGCACCCGCCGCCTGTAGGAGGTCGGCCACGAGGCGGGCCGTGATGGAGATGCGGCTCTCGTCCTTCTTGTCGCTGCGCACGTAGGGGTAGTACGGCAACACAGCCGTGATGCGGGCGGCCGACGCGAATTTTAGTGCGTCGATCATGATAAGCATCTCCAGCAAGTTGTCGCTCACGGGGGGGCAACTTGTCTGGATAACGAAAACGTCCGCTTCGCGGACGTTTTCATCGATCTTTACCTTGATGTTTTCGTTGGTAAAACGGGAAATTCGAGACTTGCCCAGGGGCATGCCGATGTGGGCGGCGATGCCGGAAGCCAGCTCCGGATGGCTGGATCCCGCGAAAACCTTCATCTCACCAAACATGACGACCCCCGAAAGGTCAGTCTACCTTTCTGCTGGAAGGATTGCAGCGGCCGAGGTCACAGCGCAACGCCCTGACTGGGCTTTGCCTGCCCAGCACGTGGGGAGCACGGGGGGGACAAGGGCTCCCGTGTCCGCGAGCCAAGCGAGCGGGAGCGCGCAAGGCGAATGGGCGGTCCCCTTCGTCTAGAATCAGACGCTTCCTCCGCCCACCCTCTGGATCCGGGCACCCAGGGCCTGGAGTTTGCGCTCGAGGCCTGCATAGCCGCGATCCAGGTGGTAGATGCGGTCCACGGTGGTTTGACCTTCGGCCACCAGGCCCGCGATTACCAGGGTGGCACTGGCCCGGAGATCCGTGGCCATGACCGTGCAGCCCTTGAGGGCGCAGGGGCCGGCTACGATGGCGGTAGGGCCGTCGATCCGCAGGTTGGCACCCAGGCGCTCCAACTCCATTGCGTGCTGGAAGCGGTTCTCGAAGATGGTTTCCTTGATGACACTGATACCCGAGGCCTGGGTCAGTACAGCCATGACCTGGGCCTGGAGATCCGTGGGAAAGCCTGGGTAGGGCGAGGTGGCCATGTCCCGGGCCCGGAGCCGCTGACCGGGCTCCCGCTGGATGCGCAGTTGCATGCCATCCTGCCCCTGGCGCTCGGTAAGTGCGCAACCGCAGCGTTCCAGCAGATCGATCAGGGAGCGCAGGTGCTCGGGGATGACGCGGTCCAGAACTACGTCCCCGCCCGCCGCCGCCACGGCGCACAGGAAGGTGCCGGCCTCGATGCGATCCGCGATCACCCCATGCTCGCATCCGTGAAGGATTTCTTGGCCATGGATAGTCAGCACAGGGCTGCCAATGCCTTCGACGTGAGCACCCATGTTTACTAGCAGGTGGGCGAGATCCGTGATCTCGGGCTCCTGAGCGGCGTTGCGTAGCACCGTAGTGCCTTCGGCCAAGGCCGCCGCCATCATCAGGTTCTCCGTGGCGCCCACACTTACCTTTTCGAAGGTATGGTCCAGGCCCTTGAGCTTGCCGGCCGGGACATGCGCCTCCACGTAGCCGCGATCGATGATAATCTCGGCACCCATGCGCTCGAGGGCTTCCAGATGGAGGTTGACGGGGCGAGAGCCGATGGCGCAGCCGCCGGGGAGGCTCACGGAGGCCTTGCCGAAGCGGGCGAGAAGGGGGCCCAGCACCAGGATGCTGGCCCGCATGGTTTTTACCAGTTCGTAGGGGGCGCGCAGTTCTCCCTGTCCCAGGTTTTCAGCGCAAAGGGTGCCTGTGAGTTCGAAACCTTCGGGATCTTTCTCGAGACTGGCAGAACAGCCCAGAGCCTGGAGTACCTTCACCATAGTGCGAATGTCTGAGACGGCGGGAAGGTGACTGAAGGTAATGGGTTCAGGGGTGAGCAGCGCGGCCGCTAGACAGGGGAGGGCTGCGTTTTTCGCGCCAGAAACCATCACATGCCCATGGAGAGGCACACCACCTTCAATGACCAGCCGATCCATTCGCGCTCCGTATCCGAGTCACCAGCTTAGCGGATCGGATCGGCGGAAAATCAATGAAGCGCCCCGGATGCCGATGGGGGATTCTCTCTGCACCCCGAGAGGCCTTCATGGCACACATCAAAGCCCTGAAAAAAACGGTCCCCTTGGCAGTCGTGTGGCTGCTGCCGATGGTGTCCTGGGCCCAAGAACCCTCGACCCGATCCCTGGACGAGCTCTTGAATGCCAAGGTCGAGATCGCCACTCGGCATGGTACCGACTGGGCCCTTCGCTGGGTGCCGATTTCGCTCCCGGCCACCCTCGTGGTGGGAGGTGGCCTCTACCAGGATTCGGAGCGCAGCGTTGATCTGGAAAATCGAGGTGGCCTGCGGGAACCCAGCGACCCCGCCCAGCGTTTCCCCCAGAAAAGAATCGTGGATGGCTACGGATATATCCAGTGTATGCAACAGTTGGGCACGCTTGGGCTGACGGCCGGGGACCGCTACCAGGATGGTGAGTTGGGCACTGCCTTTGCACCGCGATTGGGGCTTACCTATGAGGCCGGGTCTTTGAACGCAAAACTTTTGTGCGGCGAGGCATTTCGGACGCCCAATCTTCCAGACCTACAGCATCTTCTTTGCTTTCAGGGGCTACCTAAAACCTGAGCTCATCCAAAGTCTGGAGTTGGAACTGGGTTGGCGTTTTGCTCCCAATATTCAGGCCAGGGTCAACGTCTACCGAATTTCTGTAACTCAGGCTATTTCCTCCAGCCTGGACAATGATGCCTTCTATTTGCAGAACGCCGGGGCCACCTACTCCAAGGGCATTGAGGCCAGTTTAAACATCCACCAGGGTGATTGGGGGGGGTGCCAACCTGAGCTACACCCGGCCGGACGGTCGATCCGACCCCTTCTTCCTGAGCAGCGATGGAGAGGCGTTTCTCGGGCTCATCCCCCTGAAGTTGAACATGGGCGGTTTTTACCGGAGGGGACCGATCCAGGTGGCGCCGAGCCTGATGGTTGCCTCATCTCGACAGGCGCAGACTTCCCGCTCGGCCCAATCAGGCTTGGCACCCTCCAGCCTGATGCCCCTGGTCGTGGAGAGCGAGCCTCTTCCTGCACGGGTGCTAGACACAGCCATGGAACTCCGCCTAGTTGGGAGCAACCTGACCAACGCCAGCTTTCCAATCCTTCAGCCTTACTATGGTGGGCATGCCCCGCTGCCTGCTAATGACCGGCGGTTTACGGCCGATCTGGTTTGGCGATTCTGAGGATCCTGCCTTGGAAGGCGCTCTTGGGCAGAGGACCCCAGGCCCTGGAATCCCGGCTTTCCGGGCGGTTGTCTCCTAGGACTAGGTAACCTTCCCCAGCTTGCCAGGGTCCAGAACTGCCCCGTTCGGGTTGCTGAACGTAGGGCTCGTCGAGGGGCCGGCCTTGGTGAAGGACTTCTCCCTCACGTATCTCCAGGCTCTCACCCGGGAGCGCCAGTACGCGCTTGAGAGTTGGGCCATCCTGGGTTTCCAGCAGCCATACCTGTTGCCGCTCCGGAGCACCGGCGGCCCAGCTGCGGATCACCCACACAATCTGGCCACTACGCAGGGCGGGCTCCATGCTCCGGCCTTGCACTCGTAACGGATAGACCAGAGCCAGAGGTGACAGTGCCAGCCCCAGGGAGAGAATGGGTATCCAGGGTTTCACTGGGGAACTCAAGGTTAGCCGAGGCGCGTCAGGCGTCGGCCGCTACCATCCGTAAGAGCCACGGAGACGAGGTGCGCGGGGGCGGGCACTTTGGGGGCCAGCTCGGCCAAGAGCTTTTCGGCCAGTTCCAGGGGCCCTACCAAGCCTAGTTCCGAAAGCAGCCGACCCTGGAGGGGCGCCAGGAGGTCATCCAAGGCCGCTTCCAGATCCCGGAAATCCATCACGACATCGAAGCCGTCCAAGCCCGCACGTTCGGTGAGCACTTCCACGCGGTAGTCGTGGCCTTCCCATCGGCCATCGGCGTGGCGGAAGACCACCGAAAGGGGACGCTCTACGGCGGCCTGGAAACAGAGGTGAGAAGCGGGAGTGCGACCGGCCATGGCCCGATTCTGACACCGCTCCGGGTAAACTGGGGCTTCTACAAGTTGGAGACCCCATGCGTGACTATTCGACCCAGGCTGCGAGGCCGGATGTGGAGCGGGAAGACCTGGATTTCGATGTGCTCTTCGTGGGTGGCGGTCCCGCCAACCTTGCCTCCCTCTGGACGCTCCTGGACCTCATCGAAGCCCACAACGCACGGGAGGGAGCCAAGAAGCTCGAAGGCCTGACCATCGGCCTCATCGAGAAGGCCGACGAGATCGGCGACCACGCCTTCTCCGGGGCTGTCCTGGACCCCATCGCCCTCAAGGAACTCTGCCCGGATTTCATGAAGCGGGGGTTCCCCTCCGAGGGTTTGGTGAAGCAGGAGGAAGTTTGGCTGCTCACTAGCGAGCGCAACGGCTTCAAGCTCCCCGTGCTGCCGCCCTTCCTCCACAACCACGGGGGGCACATTGTGTCCCTGTCCCGTATGGTGCGCTGGATGGCTGCCCAGCTCGAGGCCCGCGAAGTGCCGGGGGTAGACGTCATGTTGCTGCCAGGCTTTGCAGGGCTCAAGGTGCTCTGGGAGGATGGCCGGGTCGTGGGTGTCCAGACCACCGACAAGGGCGTGAACGCTGACGGCACGCCCCGCGCCAACTTCGAGCCCGGCAACAATCTGCGGGCCAAGGTGACGGTCTTCGGCGAAGGCCCCCGGGGACACTTGGCTCGCGAGCTCGAAGAGGTGCTTGGGCTGCAGCGGGCCGCTGCCAGCCCGCAAGCGTACGAGACCGGCGCCAAGGAGATCTGGGAGATCCCCGAAGGCCGGGTACCCGAGGGCTTCGTCCTCCACAGCACGGGCTGGCCCATGAACGATGGCGAAAGCGGCGGTTCCTTCGTCTACAAGATGGCGGGCAATTACCTAGCCGTGGGATACGTGCTGAGCCTGGACTCGGCGGATCCCTTTCTCGATGCCCATCTGGCGCTGCAGAAGTTCAAGACCCATGCCCGCATCAAGGAACTCTTGGAGGGCGGGAAACTCGTGCAGTACGGCGGCAAGGCCCTGGCCATCGGGGGGTGGAACTCCATGCCGCGCCTGGCCTTCGCGGGCGGGATGCTGGTGGGCGACGCCGCCCAGATGGTGAACGCCGCCCGGCTCAAGGGCATTCACCTGGGCATGAAGGGCGGCATGGAGGCCGCCGAAACCATCCTGGATGCCCTGGTCGAAGTTGATTTCTCCGAGGCGAGCCTTATGCGCTACGCCACGGCCTACCTGGAATCCTGGGCCGGGGAGGAGCTGAAGGCGGCTCGCAATTTCCACCGGATCGTGGCCCACGGCCTCACGCCTGTGGCCGGGGTGAAGCTCGGGATCAGTCTGCTCACCGACGGCTGGGTGCCTGGGGATCCGCTGCCCTCAGCGGTGGATGCCGCCACCACCGAGACTACGGAACGCTTCTACGGCAAGGCGGGGCTTCATCGCTCCGATCTCGACTTGGGCGTGAAGTTCGATGGCCACCGCCTCTACACCAAGCTGGATGATGTCTATCTGGCCGGAGTCATGCACGACGAGCACCAGCCCGCCCATCTCAAGATCGTCAAGGGCGATGAAGTCTGCGTTACCTGTTTCGAGACCAAGGGGGCGCCCTGCACCGTGTTCTGTCCCGCCCAGGTCTACGAGATGCACCCGGATGCCAAGGGCAAGGTGGCCAAGGTGGAGATCGCCTTTTCCAACTGTGTGCACTGCAAGACCTGTGATATCAAATGTCCCGAGGGCAACGTGGTCTGGACGCCGCCGGAGGGTGGTGGCGGGCCGAAGTACACGCTTTGCTAGGAGCCGAGATGCTGGATCCCCGCCTGCTCGAGATTCTCTGCTGTCCCGCTGAACATGAAGGGAGGGCCTGCCATGGGGATCTGGAGGAGCGGGCCGACGGTCTGCGCTGCAAGGCCTGCGGGCTGCTCTATCCCATCGTGGATGGGATACCCGTGATGCTGCAGGACGAGGCGACCAAGGTGGAAGAATGAAGCTGGAACGGAGTCGGGCCAAATCACTGCTGGAGAAAATTCGGGGCCGCAAGGTGGCGGTGTTGGGCGATCTCATGCTGGATGAGTATCTTTTCGGCGAGGTGAACCGGATTAGTCCCGAGGCGCCCGTGCCCATCATCCGGGTGCTGCGGGAACAGGCCCTGCTCGGCGGCGCGGCCAATGTGGCCGCCAACCTCAAGGCCATCGGGGCCGAGCCCTACCTCGTAGGTACGCTTCAAAACGACGCCGCCGGTCGCCGTCTGCTGGATCTGCTCGCTCGCGAGGAGATCGGGGTCGAGGGTGTGGTCCTCGATCCTGCCCGTCCAACCACCATTAAGACTCGGGTCATCGCCCAGCAGCAGCAGATGCTTCGCATCGACCGGGAGGAGCCGAGCGAGATGGAGGATGGGGCCGTGGACGGCCTCAAGGCCAGCCTGGAGAGAGCCCTGGAGGGTGCCGAGGTGCTCGTTGTTTCCGACTACGCCAAGGGGGTGGTGGGGAGAAGGATTATGGAGATTGTCCGGGAGTTCTGCAGTTCCTTGGGATTGCCATGGATCGTGGATCCCAAGCCTGCCCACCGGGCCTATTACCAGGGTGCGACCCTGCTGACGCCCAACGCCAAAGAACTCGCGGAACTGGCCGGTTTCCCGACTCAGGCCGACGAGGATGTGATTCGTGCGGGGCTTCGCTTGAGGGAGGAACAGGGCTTGGGCGGCCTGCTGGTGACCCGGGGCGAAAAGGGTATGGCGCTCTTCATGGATGACCTTCGGCGCAAGGACCCCTGGTGGATTCCCACCGTGGCTCGGGAGGTCTTTGATGTCAGCGGCGCAGGCGATACCGTGATTGCTGTGTTCAGTGCTGCTATCGCCGCAGAGGCAGACTGGCAGGATGCCGCCATGCTTGCCAATGCGGCCGCCGGGGTGGTGGTCGGCAAGATGGGCACCGCCACCGTTACTCCCATTGAGCTCCTGGCGGGCTTCCAGGAGCAGGAAGCGAACTGAGGGACTATTCCGCGAACTCTAGGCTCAGCAGGAAATTGGTGCCTTTGGGCAATCGCTGGAGGACTCTGGAAAAATTCAGGTCAAAGGTCTCTGTTTCACCTGGGGCAACGCCAGTGATTTTGCTCCCGCCAATGGCCACGCCCAGTAGACGGCCCTCGTCATCGAAAACCGCCACAGCGAAATTGGGCATCCGGGATCTCTTGCCCGTATTTGTGACCTCGATCTGGGCCCGGGTGCCGAACTCCGCCCCTTTCAGGGGGCCCGAACGGATCTCTCTGCGGTTGAAGAAGATGGTGTTGAGCTTCAAGCCGTCAACCTCGGTCTTGAGCGGCAGGAGGACATCCCACTGGTAGGGGAATTTCTGGCTAAAGAAGCCCAGAGGTTTCAATTCGGCAGTCTTTGGCGCTGTTGCCGCCGGTGTGGGCTGCTGGAGGGCCGGAAGGCCCATGAAAACGGGAAGGAGCAGAGTGAGCATGGGCGCCTCAGGTTCGATTGGACATCCAGCCAAACAGCCCCTTCTTTACGGGAGCCGTTTCAAAGGCCCCAGGAGCCTCCACGGAAGCGCCAGAGTTGGTTTGGGCCGAAATGCGGCGGATTCGCTCAAAAACGGGTCGAAGAGATGGTACCTTGCCTGCCTCGATCCAGTTTTCGCTGAACTGACGCGCCACCATGTGCCAATCCTGGACGCGACCCTGCTCGATCCAGCTGGTGAGCTGCTCGAGGGAAACATTCTGAAAAGTTTCCTGACCCACTTGGACCTTGAGCAGATTTGGGTCACCACTCGGGTCACCGGCATTTCGGTCGGTGGGTGCCTGAGTCTGGGGAACGAAACCAGGGCGGGTGGAAACCATGGTCGGAATTGCCACCGTGGGGCCATCTGAAGAGGGCGCACCGCCGGAAGCTCCTGCGGCTATGGCGGCCTGAAGCTCGGAAGAACTCAACCGAACGGTGCTGCCCATCGCCGAAGGCTTGGGAAATTCGACTTGAGGCGCGGCGGACCGGCCTGCTAAATCTCGAGTGGGGGTACCGCCCAGGGTGTTCTCGAGGGCGTCCAGAGTCGCTTCCACATCCATAGAGCTGCTTCTGCCGGAGCCGCGGCGCTCCAGGACCGGCGCGGGGCCTTCGCCGAGAAGCTTGGCGATGGCGTCCTTCGCGGAGGAGAAACCTCCTCCGTCGGTGGTCTCTTCGCCCGGAGGTGCAAGCTCTGGAGCAGGGGGGTCGATGACCAGGGTCTTCTCTAAAATTTCGTCCTCACTGCCCTCAAGGTCGCCCAGGGTGAGGGCAGAATCCTCAATGGGGTATTCCTGTGGCGGTTCGGGAGCCGGAGGAGGCGGGGCCGAGAGAGCCGCATCCAGTTCCAGTAGATCCTCGGGGTTGATCCCCTCCAGGGTCGCCGTGGCGGAAGCCTCCGCCAGGCTGGGGGCCGGGTTCAAAAGCCGCTCGACGGCTTCTTCGATATCGAAGATGCCTTCGCACTGGAAGCAGCGGGCGCGTCGTATGCCCGGACGGACCCTCTCAGGCCGGAGCCCGTAATGGGTGAAGCAGCTGGGACAGCTGAGGGATTCGAGCACGGTCGACTCCGAAGGCATTTGCACCAGGATAGGCGCATTCGGGGGAAACTGCAGCGTCTTGGACCCGCGGTTATGCTCGATAGGATTCTGGAGGCGGTTTGACGGGTGTATTCATCACGATTGAGGGCGTGGAGGGTTCTGGGAAATCCACCCAGCTGCGGCGTCTCGAGGCGAGACTGGCGGCCGATGGTTTCCCCGCGGTCTTTTCCAAGGAGCCTGGGGGCACGGCACTGGGTAAGGAATTGCGGTCCCTCCTGCTGGCGCCCCATGCCAGTGGCGAGTCCTGGTGTCCCGATGCCGAGCTGCTGCTCTTCTACGCGGATCGTGCCCAGCATGTGGCCACGCTGATCCGGCCGGAACTTGCTGCAGGGAAAATTGTAGTGGTAGACCGCTTTGAGGATTCCACCCGGGCCTACCAGGGTGCTTCGGGGGTGAGCGAGGACGCCCTTCGCAGTTTGCGGGAACTCGTGCTGGGCACCTTCTCTCCCGATCTCACCCTCGTGCTCGATATGGAGCCCGAGGCATCCCTGCGGCGGGTGGCGGCCCGCAACGGGGCCCTTGGCGAGGCTTTCAAAGAGACCCGCTTCGATGGGGAGACCCTGGCCTTCCATCGCCGGGTGCGTAGCCGTTTCCTGGATACCGCCCGCCAAGAGCCTGAACGTGTGAGGCTGATCGCTGCAGATGGCGATCCAGACCAGGTGGAACTAGCCATCTGGGCCGAAGTCCTTCCCCGTCTCCTCCAAGCCAGGTTCCGGGTGCGCTGATGTTCGATCCCGCGATCCAGGGCCATCTTGCCGTGCGCCAGCGCCTCTGGGGGCGGGTCCGGGATGGAAAGCTTCCCGGCTCGCTGCTGCTTACGGGGCCTGATGGCATCGGCAAACGCCGGGTCGCCCTGGAACTCGCCCAGCGGGAGCTTTGCTTCCGGCGGAGTGCCTGCGGGCTTTGTGAAGGCTGCAAAGCCTTCAAGGCTGATCCTTTGCCGGTGGAACTCCCCAACCTGCTTCGCATCGCTCCGGAAGGCAAGGCGGGCCTCATTCGCATTGGCGCTATTCGCGAGGACGATCTGGTGGAGGGTGGTGTTATCCGCTGGGCACACCAGGCCTCCCTCCCTGGTACCCACCGCTGGATCATGGTGGAAGACGCCCACCGTCTCAACGGTTCCAGTGCCAACATGCTCCTGAAAATCCTGGAGGAGCCTCCCCCCGGGACGCACTTCCTCTTGGTCACCCACAGGGCTGAGGCGATGCTTCAGACCATTCGTTCCCGGTGTGAGCGGATTCCACTGAAGGCGCTGGAGCACGAAGAAGCGTGGAAGGTAGCTTCGGGTGCGGGTTGGGAGATGGGGGATCGGGAGCGCTGGACTTCTCTTTCGGCCGGGACCTTGCGTTATCTTGATCCCGCGGATTTTGCCTTGGCGGCGGCCCGTCTGGAGGCTTGGCTGGCCCTGGCGGCAGGGAAGGCCTTCGCGGCAGGGGCGGAGCCGCTCCTGCCGGAAAAGAATTCCCCGGTGGCCCAGAGCGAGCAGATGGCTCAAGGGTTGGAACTGCTTCTGCGGATCCTGGCGGACGTGGGACGCCTTCGGGAAGGTCGGAGTCCCGATTTGGAACCTTGGCGGTCAGGGATCGAGGCTCTGGCACGCTCCCCTCTCGAGGTGAAGCGCCCCACGGAGGCTATTCACGAGGCCCAGCGGCATTTGGTTAGAAACCCCTACGCCGAATCCCTGTTGCGGGAGATAGCCCACACCCTCAAGGGCTGATCAAGTCGCGAGGACCACCCGGGCCTTGCCTTGAACTTTGGCCTGCAGAAGGGCTTGGTCGGCCCGCTCAAGCAAATGTTCTGCTCCGTCTGCGTGGGCCGGATAAGAGGCGATACCGATGCTCGTGGACACGGGCACAACGCATTCTCCAACTTGGACGGGTGTTTCCATGAGTCGTTGCAGCAAGCGCTCACCCATTTTGGCTGCACCCAAGGTCGTGGTGCCCGGGATCACGATGCAGAATTCGTCGCCTCCGTATCGGTAGAGACGATCCTGGGCACGGATGATTCGCTGGGCCTCCAGGGCGACATGGGTGAGCACGCGACTTCCGGTAGGGTGCCCGAACTGGCTATTGAGGGCCTTCAGGTTGTCCACATCCAGGAAAAGAAGGGATACGGACTCGCCCCGCGCCGCGGCCTCACGAATGATCTGGGGAAGGTCTGCCTCCAGGGCTCGGCGATTGCGGGCTACGGTGAGATCATCCCGGAAGGAGAGAGTCTGGCTCGTTTCCAGGTTCCAGGCATTGACGAGGAGATCCTCGACATCCTTGATCCAGGCCAGGAAGTGCTCAGGGTCACCCTGGGGCTCTTTAAGCCGGAGAATGCCGATCTGCTGGCCTGGACAGAGCAGCCAGGCCTGTCCCTGGCGCACCAGTTCGGCAGCCTCCCGATGGCTGAGGGGAGCCTCCGGAAACCCTTCCCCGCAGCGCTGAAAGTAGGCTTCTTCCTGGCGAATCCAGATGGCGCCATGGTGGGCTCCTGAAAGTTGTTCTGCCCGCACGAGCACCAGTCGCAGCAATTCGTCCAGGGTGGCCAGGTGGAGCATCTGACGCAGCCAGCCTTCGCTGCCGAGGTCCCTTTGTTGGACATGTTGTAGGGCCGAGTGGACGGTCTCTAGGGGCATGGACTGGCGCAAGACCCAACCAGCCCTGCGGGCAAGCACATCGCTCACTTCCTCTGGGGTGGCATCACGCACCCACCAGAGGACCTCCAAGGCCTGGGGTGGAATGAGGCGCGGGTCTGGGCGGTCGGCTACGATGAGAGCGGTGCCGCGGCCGACATCTTCACGGATCCGGTAACCCCACTGCTCGAGGGCCCGCCGCAGTAGTGGAGCGCCCTCGGCGCGGTGGAGCTCCATCCAGAATACGTTCGCCATGGCGATCCTCAGTCGAGTGCGGCTTCAAGCCGCGCGGCCAGGCGTTGGAGATGGGAACCCAGAGGCTCCAGTGCATTTTTCGAATCCTTACCACCGCGTTCGGCGCGCACCCAGCGCTTGAGCAGGCTCAGGGCCTGGGAATCACGCACACCCAGTGGCTTGGTGGTCTGTATTAACTTATGAGTCGTGCGTGCCCGGTCGGCTGATTCGCGGGGCATCGCCACTAGGCTCTCGCAGAGTTTGCGGGCCTCCCGTGCCGTGGTCAGGTCCAGGCGGATGAGGGGCACTCGTGCATTGATCCTGAGAAGGAACACATCGAGGAACCGGAGCAGCTCGCCAACCAGTTCAGAGCCCTCCCGCAGGGCGCCTTCGATGTTTTCGGGATTGTCTAAAACTCGGATGAACTGCTGCGTGAGTCGATCAAATTCTTGTCGATCTTGGCTGCGGATCAACAGGAATTCGGGGCTGCGGCGAAAGGAGGCCACTTGGTTCTGGGCCTGGCCCAGGGCGAGGGCGAGGCGCGGGAGGTCCATGAGTTCCAGATGCAGCTGGATCTGTTGGTGTGCGGGATCCAGGTATTCCCAGAGACGATGGAGCCGCTGCCGGAGCCGATCTCCCTCCTCGGTCAGCGAGGGTGAATCTGGAAAGAGGCGCTGGCGGAGATCCGGCGAGAACAGGCCCACGAGATCGGCCATCAGTTGCCGCTGGTGGGAGAGCAACAGGGCCTTGAGATTGTCGAGGCTGTTGGCCAGCTGGTCCACGTCATTATTGGCGAGGGTCTGCTGGAGCAGACCGCGAATAGTGGACTGGTCCTGGAGGAGAGAGAGCACAGCCTGCCGCAGGAAGGCGCCCAATAGGAGACCCTCCTCGCTGCCCTTGGGGAGCTGTTCGGCGGCCCTGGGATGGTAGACACGCTCGGCGAGACGTCCGAGTTCCGATTCCACCACGAAGAAGGTGGGGACGGTGGCGTAGCGCTCAGGGATGGAGGCGTTGGCTGCAGGCTCCATCCGTTCAACAAGGCCGAGCAGAGCCAAGTGGCTCGCCAGGGCGCGCGCAACGACCTTGAAGGCGGGGGGATGTTCCTTGCGCAGCTGTTTGAGCAGATCCCTCACTTCCAGAGGGAGGCGTTCCTCAAAAAATCGCCCCTCGACCCGCGCCAGGGTCCAGCCCAGGTGGTTCCAGAGCCATTGAAGGCTGCCCCGGACATGCTCCACGGCGGGCCAGTGGATGCCGCGGTCCAGGGGGCGCACGAGGCTCATGCGCAGGCTGGCGAGCACATGCTGGACCAGCAGCAGAGGCTCGGCGCGGGTGCGGGTGGCCTCCGGGAGGGCGCCCTCCAGCAAGGCCTCCAGGCGCCGAATGTGATCCAGGGGGCGGCCCGTGGAAGTCTGCAGGGTCTGATTGAGGGCTTTGAGTTGGTGATTGAGGCGGAGGGGCAGCTCGGGGGCGCCCTCATCCTGGCCCAGGACCTGGAAGAGTGTCCGGAAGTGTTCCCGGTTGTCGTGCAGGAACGCGGCCCAGTGTTCCAGCATCCGAGGGCCATCCTCGGAACCCAGGGAGGTTGACATGGTGCGAAGGCTGGCGATGAGATCCAGCAGGTTGATCACCCATTCGGGTTCCTGGTAGCGATTCAGGATGTCGTAGTGGGCCACCTTGGCCATTTCCCCCAGGTGGCCGAGGCTGTGCTGGAGCACGAGGCCCATGGCCGGGCGGATCTCGCCAAGGCGGCGGTCCGAGAACTGGTTGAGGAAGGCCAGAAAGAGTCCGAAGGCCCGCCTCAGTTTGGTCAGAGGCAGGGACTCTTCGAGAATGGGCGCGGAATCCGGCGCAGTGTCGATGATGGGAGACAGGTCCGCAGCTCCCAGTCTGAGGATCTCTTCGAGCAGTTCCAGATCCAGGCGAGATAGCCCTTTGGCCCGGATGAGTTCCCGGGCCTTGTCCAGGCGCTGGGTTGGCGGGACAGAAGAGGGCATGCCCCAAAGCATAGCCGCTCATTTGAAAC
>JFJP01000342.1_pt1 | contig 23699 bp, 24 predicted proteins | sample 431651 | NCBI WGS metagenome assembly JFJP01 (sample SAMN02602958, study PRJNA72255) | Microbial mat metagenome, whole genome shotgun sequencing project. | biome: fresh water; feature: sink hole; material: water; isolation source: purple microbial (photo- and chemosynthetic) mats found in...
GCTCGCCGCCGTGTTCTTGAACCCGGATTCGATGAGGGCCAGGTAGACCAGATCCTGGGGCACTCCTTCTTCCTGGAAAATCTGGCGGGCCATGGGCAGGAACCGCGTTGCCCGGGACAGGGAGCCTTCCACGAAACCCTTCTTCCCATGGGTGAATTCGTACACCCAGGCCAGCACTTTGTCGTTGAGGTCGATGGGGAAGTCGAAGACCGCATCCTGTTCCGCAGCCTGCACTTGCGCCAGTTCGATTCGCAGATCCTCCCCCGACAGAACCACCGTCTCCTCGGCCATTTTCAGGCCCTCATCCGGCCCCTCCGAGGTTTCCTCGTCCAGGAGCTTCTCAAGGGTCTTCAGGCGCTCCAGCAGAGCCGCTTCCTCGGTCCGTTTCAGAGCGCCCACGGGCCATGAACCCACCAGCGCTTCCGCCGCTTCGACACCATCGGCAACAGCATCCCAGTTCTCGGCCTTGACCGCTCTCTCGGCGGTTTCGATCAGCGTTTTCAAACGACGAGCACCGCTCTCCTGGGGGATGGTGGCCGGAGGAGTCTTGGCAACCAGAGGGGCGACAAGAGGGGCTGCCGCTGGAGCCCCGTACAGGTCAACTCCTGCCCCCATCACCGCGCAGGCGACGATGAGCAGCAGGAGTCGATGCGACTGCCTGAACGTCACTCAGTGGCTCTCGGAAGCGACATGGGCCTCGTAGGCCTTGGCATCCAGGAGCTCCGCGTTCAGGGCGCCTTCCATGCGAATCTTGATCATCCAACCCTTGACGACGGGCTCTTCGTTCACATATTCGGGGTGGGCTTCCAGGTCGGTGTTGACCGCGATCACTTCGCCGGCAGTAGGCATGAAGCATTCCGAAACCGTCTTCACGGATTCCACGGTGCCGAACTCCGCGCCAGTGGCGAACTTCTCGCCGACCTCGGGCAGGTCGACGAAGACCACGTCACCCAGAGCTTCCTGAGCGTAATGGGTGATGCCAATGATGGCCGTGCCGTCGCCCAGGGGCTTGAGGAATTCGTGGTTCTTGGTGTATTTGCAATCAGCGGGGAACATGAGTCCTCCAAAGGGGGTGGGGATAGTGTAGGAGATAAAGCGGTGGGCGGTCAGCGGCTCGTGTTCTTCCGTTCTCTTGTCGAATGGGTCTGCATTCGTACTGTCCTGTGAACTACGCTACGAAATGCCTCAAGTCTAGTTCACTCTCATGACAACTCACAGCATGAGATTGATCACAACCTATCCATCTGTCAGGTTCTTTTGACCCAGGGCAGCAGGCCGGTCAAGCTCCAGCCAAGACTCCATTTCCCGTTTTTTTCTTTATCGGCCGCAAGAGCCACTTTCAAAGGCAGCAGCTCCACGCCGTCCTGGATGGCGCGCTCCAGTTCCGCGGCGTACCGGGCATCAATCTCCCGGGCCGCATCGAAGGCAGCCACATCACCCCGGTTGACAAAGAACACAATGGCCCCCCGATGTCCCTCCCGCACCATGCCCCGGAGTTCCCGCAGGTGCTTGGTGCCACGTTCCGTCACGGCATCCGGGAAGCAGGCCGACTCCGCGATCCTCAAGGTGGTGTTCTTCACCTCCAGATAGAGCTTCCGGTCATCCCGATCCAGAGCCAGGACGTCGATGCGGCTCCGCTCGACCCCGTAGGTCACCTCCGTGCGGACAGCGTGGAGGCCGGAAAGCCCCGGCACCCGATCCTGGCGGGCCGCCTCGGCCACCACCTGGTTGGGGATGCCCGTATCCACCCCCACCCAGGTATCCCCTCGCCGACAAGCGAGCCACGTGAACTTGAGTTTCCTGGAGGGATTGGTGGCGGGCTCCAGCAGCACGGTGTCTCCGGCTTCCCAGCAGGTCCTCATGGCGCCCGTATTGGTGCAATGGGCGGTCACGATACTGCCGTCCTCCAGTTCGACATCGGCCAGGAAGCGCTGATAACGCCGGAGAATCCGCCCAGGGACGAGCCCCTGCTTGAGGAGCAGAGCGCCTCCGGTCACCGCCCCCAGCCTTCCAGGATCCGGTCCACGGCCTGGGGCAGATCCCGGGCCACCAGGTCGGCCAGACCTGGATCCACATCCTGCCCGTAACCCGTGAGGACCAGGGCCACCTTGCAACCGGCCCTGCGACCTGCCTGCAGGTCGGCGTCCTTGTCGCCGATCATCCAGGACCTGGACAGGTCCAGGCCATGCTCTTCCGCGGCACGCAACAGCATCCCCGGGTTGGGCTTGCGGTCCGGGTGATCGGGATGGGCATATTCGCCGAGACCCTGCTCGTGATGGGGCGCGGCGTAGACAGCGTCCACATGGGCCTGTCCCTGAGCCAGCAGGGAGGCAATCCGCTCCATCACGCGCTGGAAATCAGTCCATCCATACTTGCCGCATCCGATGCCCGCCTGGTTGGTCACGACGATGACAGGAATGCCCAGGGCGTTCAGCCTCGCGATGGCTTGCGGGGTGCCCGGAACCAGCACCACTTCCTCGGGTCTGTGCAAGTAGCCGACCTCCTCGTTGAGGGTTCCATCCCGGTCGATGAACACAGCCGCCTTCATGGCTCCGGACCGGCTTCCTCCCCGTCCAGGTACCAGGGATGCTGCTTATAGTCGGTGATGAGCTGTTCCAGAACCACCTTGACCACAATCATCAGCGGGACGGCGAAGATGAGGCCGATGAGCCCGAAGGCGAACCCGAAGCAGAGGATGCCGAGGAGCACTTCCAGAGGATGCAGTCGGCTGGCCCGCCCCACCCACACCGGCGTGAAGTAGAGAGCCTCCAGCTTCTGCACCCCCGTGAACACAAGGGCAACCAGCAGGACTCGTCCCCCGGTCGCCCCCCCCAGCCCGACAATCAGGAGTGCCGGGCATAGTGCCGTCACGTAGGGGGAATAGGGGACGATGTTGGACACCCCGGCCACCAGCCCCAGGAGCCACGCGTAGGGCACCCCCAGGATCTGGAAGGTGAGACTCTGCAGGAACGCCATGGCCGCGGCCACCCCTAGCTGCCCGCGGATATAGCCCCCCAGCCGCAAGTGGATATTCCCTGCCAGTCTGCGGGCGCGCTCCCGGTACCTGGGAGGGACCAGACCATCCAGGACTGCCATTAGCTCGGGCCCCTCCACCAGCAGGAAGTAGACGATGACGGGCACCAGCAGAAGGGTAAGGAGCTGGAGGGACCAGCCCAGCAGATCCACGCCTGCTCCCCAGGCGCCCTTGAGCAGGACCATGGGATCCAATCCTTCCAGACCCTGCTGAAACCGGCTTCGGGCCCAGGGATGGGTGCCGAGCCAGGGACCCCAGCGCGCCTCCAGGGCATTCTTCCAGAGGGGAATGGAGGTGATCAGTCGATCCAGCTGATCGAGCAAGGGGGGCACCCCGAGCCGGAACACACCGCCCAGCACGCCCACCGAGCCTAATCCCACCAGGGCCACGGCCCAGCCCCGCCGCATCCGCCTGGAGAGGAGTCGCACAGCGGGCGCCAGCAGATAGGCCAGGACCATGGCGAGAAAGAAGGGAGCCAGAGCCCTGCGCAGGAGCCAGAAGGTCACGATCAGGCCAAGTCCCACCAGGCTCGCCAGGATGGGAACCCGGAGGCGGGGACTGGCTTCGCCCGTCAAAGGGGCTCCGGGTGCTGGCCCGTGGCACGGAAGAAGTAGTGCACGCCCGAGGCAAGCACCAGCAAGGCGATCAGGTAGTGCATCCAGGGGACCAGATAGACATACCAAGGCTGGGGACCCAGCGCGTTGAACAGGAGCGTGAGGGAGATGATCACCAGCTGGAAGCCGGTGGTGAACTTGCCCAGGAGGCTGGGCCGGAACTTGGCCGGGTCGAAATTCGCCGCCGACAAGAGCGCGACAAGAGAGATGCTCACATCCCGGAATATGGCCAGGATGGCGACCCAGGCGGGAATCCGGATCACGAGATGCTCGATGGGCATGGAGAGAAGCACGAAGGCCGTGGTCATCAGGAGCTTGTCCGCAGCCGGGTCCAGCACCGCGCCCAGGTCGGACTTCTGGTTGAAACGCCGTGCAATGTAGCCGTCCAGCAGGTCCGTGAGTCCCGCCAGGGCGAAGATCAGGCAGGCCTCGACGTTGTGCCCGTACCACACTGCAATGGCGAAGATGGGGACCGCAAGGATCCTGAGAAGGGTGAGAATGTTGGGAAGAGTCAGGTACATGGGCAGGTCGGTATCCAGGCAGGCGCTAGGCCATCCTTTCATCTTAAGGCAAGGCGTGGATGATCTTGTGATCTAAGTCCAGCGGATTCGCCTTGCTCCGGCAGCCTGGGATCGTAGACTTGAGAATGGAGTTGAGAACATGTCTCACTTTCAGCAAACCCCGCTCAGCGAGCTCGCCCCCGGTCAGGAGGCCACGGTGCTGCAGGTGAAGGCCCAGGGCCCCATCCGCCGGAGACTGCTGGAAATGGGCTTCATCCGGGGTGCTCATCTCAAAGTCGAAAAACTGGCTCCCCTCGGGGATCCCATGGAACTTGTCATCAAGGGCTACCACCTGAGTCTGAGGCGGGAAGAAGGCGCCTGCATCCTGGTGTCCAGACTCGAACCCACGAGAGTCTGATGGTCACCATCGCTCTGGCGGGCAACCCGAATTCGGGCAAGACCACGCTGTTCAATGGCCTCACGGGTTCCCGGCAGCATGTAGGCAACTGGGCGGGCGTCACGGTGGAACGCCGCAGCGGCTTCGTCGAGCTTGAGGGTGAAACCTTCGAGGTGGTGGATCTTCCGGGCACCTACTCCCTGTCCGCCCAGAGCGAGGACGAACGCATCGCCTCGGGCTTCCTCGCCGGAGGAGGCGTTGACCTCATCATCAATGTGCTGGACGCTTCCAATCTCGAGCGCAACCTCTACCTGACCACCCAGCTGCTGGAACTGCATCGGCCCATCGTCTTCGTGCTGAACATGATGGACGACGCGGAACGCCAGGGGGTGAGCATCGACCTGGAGGCGCTCCAGGTGCTGCTGGGGGGGCCCGTGATCCCCACCGTGGGGAATCGCCAGGAGGGCCTCGAAGCCCTCAAGACTGCCCTGCTTGGGGTATCCAGGGGGCTGGACCCGAGGATCCGTGCGATCCCCGTCCACTACGGCGACGATATCGAAAACGAACTGAGCAAGCTGGAGAGGGAGATCCTGCGAGATGAGCAGCTAGCCGAATCCCACGTGCCCCGCTGGCTGGCCCTGGAACTCCTTGAACGTTCTCCCGAAGCGATGGCGTTGCTCCTCGAAAGCCACGCCCAAGCCGCCATCACCAGCCAGCTCAAAGCCTCACTGGCCTTCCTGGAGGCCCACCTGGGCGCAGACAGCGGCACGCTCCTGGCCGAACATCGCTACGGCTTCGCCCACGGGCTTGTGACAGAGGTCCTGCAGCGAGGCCCTTCCACCCAGCGCAGCCACACGGACAGGCTCGACGCCCTGCTGACCCACCGCTGGCTGGGCATCCCCATCTTCCTGGCCGTCCTGATCGCGGTCTACAGCCTCACCTTCCTCGTCGGGAAATACCCTCAGGACTGGATCGGAGCCGGCTTCGGGTGGCTCCAGCGGCAGGCCGGAACCCTCCTGCCTCCGGGAGAACTGACCAGCCTCCTGGTGGACGGCATCATTCCGGGCGTGGGCGCGGTGGTGGTATTCGTCCCGATCATCATGCTGCTCATGGGCTGCATCGCCTTCCTGGAGGATACGGGCTACATGGCCCGGGCGGCCTTCATCATGGACCGCCTCATGCACCTGATGGGTCTGCACGGGAAGAGCTTCATCCCCCTCATCATGGGCACGGGCTGCAACGTACCCGGGGTCCAGGCCACCCGCACCATCGAAGCGAAGGAGGACCGTTTCATCACGATCCTCGTCTCGCCCCTGGTGAGCTGCTCGGCGCGGCTGCAGGTCTACATCCTCATCGCCGGGACCTTCTTCAGACCCGTCCCCGCGGCCTTCGCCATCATCGGCATGCACTTCCTGGGCTTCGCCCTGGCCATGATCATGGGCAAAGTGCTTCGCCTGACGCTATTCCGTGGAGCCGACACCCCCTTCGTCATGGAGCTTCCGCCCTATCGCATGCCAGTGCTGAAGGCCACCCTCATCCACATGTGGGAGAAGGGCTCAGTCTTCCTCAGCCGCGCAGGGACGGTCATCCTGGCGGGCGCCACCCTGGTGTGGTTCCTCTCCCACTATCCCGGCATCACCCACCGGGACTGGGCTGCGGAACATCTCTCCAGCCGGGCCGCCGTCACGGCGCTGGCGCTACCCCCCGCAGAGCAGGCCCTTCGCCTGGCCGAACTGGATCTGGCCTTCGAGAGCCGCATCATGAACACCAGTTTCGCGGCGCGGTTCGGCCGACTGCTGGAGCCCGTCCTGGCACCCATCCTGGATCCCGATCACACCCGCACGGAAGCCTGGAAGGACGGCGTGGCGCTCACCGCAGGTTTCGTCGCCAAGGAGATCGTGGTGGGCACCCTGGCGGTCGTCCACCAGGCCAGCGCCGAGCCCGCGGACCCCAAAGCTCATATCAGTCCCCTCCAGGACGCACTCCAGCACAGATCCGGACTCACGCCCCTGACCGCCCTCGCGTTCATGGTTTTCACCCTCATCTACACCCCCTGCCTGGGCACGATCGGCATGATCCTGAAGGAGACCCGCAGCCTCCCCTGGACCCTTTTCACCGTCGTCTATGGCCTTGGCCTCGCCTGGTTGCTGGCCTGGGGCACGGTCGTCCTTGGCCGCCTGGCCGGCTTTGCGTGATGCCATGACCCTCCAAACCGTCCTCGTCCTGTGCCTCACCGCCCTCGCGGCTGGCTTCATCCTCCGCCGCATCTTCCGCAGCACCAGCGGCCAGGGCTGCGCCTCCGGGTGCGGCGCCTGCACCTCGAAAACCTGCGCCCTGCGCAAGCTGGAAGCAGAACTCAAGGCTGAAGCAAAGAGGCCGTGATCCTCAGGAATTGGGCTTGTCGATGTCCTGGAGCTCGCCCGAATCGATGAGATTGGAGATGTAGCGCTGCAGCTCATCGTCGCCCAGGACCCCCCGCCGCTGGAGCAGCTTGATCAACCCCAGGATCAGGGTGCGGGTCTGGAAGGCGTCGAGTCGGCGCACCTGAGGACTTGTAGCCGAGCGGGCATGGATGATCATGGGCGCAGGGGGCGTGACCTCGGGAGTCGTAGTCCCATCCGACACGAGTTCTTCGATGTCTTCCCCGGCGAAGAAACTGAAGGGGTTGGCGGGGACCGGGCTTTGGCTGCCGAAGAAAGGATCGACGCCATAGTCCTTGGTGGTCACGGGTGGATGGGTGCTCCGCACTTCCAGGGGGGAGGCCTGGCGGTCGAAGTTGACAGGCAGCCCCTCCTCGATATTGGCCGTGTGGCCCACATCGATGGTCTTCGCCGCAGGAATACCCAGCTTGCGATACTGCTCGGTGATGGCCTGCTTGAGGGATGAATAGGAGGCCACCACAGGCTCGATATTCATGCCGGAAGCGAAGCGGGCACCGTCCACGGCATTGAGATCCAAGGGGTCCGTCATGGCCAGGATCAGGGATTTGGGTTCCTTGATGGCCACAGGCATGACGTTCAGCTGCTCTGCGAGGCGCTTGGGAATGCGCTGGAGCACCTCCACAGGAATATCCAGGTTCTTGAGATCCAGGCGAGGAACGCCCGTCTTCTGCGCCAGGAAGTCCATGAGCAGATCTTCGCTGACGAAACCCAGCGCCACCAGATTGCTCCCCATGCGCCCGCCGGTAATGCGCTGGTGACGAAGCGCCTCCTGCAACTGGGCCGAGGAAATGAGCCCGGCTTCAACCAGCATTTCTCCGATTTTCTTGGTCTCGGGTTGCATGGTGCCAGAACCTTTCTGTGGAATTAGATTGGAACAAGTCTACATTTATCCACGACAAGGCGCCATATTGCCCTGGGGGTTAAGTGGATCACGCATCCGAAACTTTGATGAGAGCAGCGATCCACGACCTGGCGAACCTGTTTTCAGGTATTCAGGGGGTCCTGGAGCTCAGCGACCCGACCCGCCCCTTGAGCGCCCGGGACCGGGCCCGGCTCAATGCCATCATCGCGGATGGCATGACCACCCTGGAGCGCGCCCGCTACCTGGCCATGGGGACGCTGCCGGACGCGGCCCCAGAGGCGGGCCCGGAGTGGCGCTCCAGGCTTGCAGAGGAGCTGGAGCCCCTGGCGGTCGTGTTCCGTTGCACCTTCGACGTGGCTTTCGAAGGGGAAGCCGCCCAGGACCGCTGGCCGGGCGAACTCCTGCGGGGCTACATCCTCGCCCTGAGTCGGCAGATTCTTCCCTATGTCCATGGCTCCAGGGTGGGCATCCTCTGCGGAGCGGATGAAAAGGAGTGGCGCCTGTGGTGGAACCCCGCCTCTACCATCCCCGAGAGCCTCCAGCCCGGCCAGGAGGCGCGGCCCAGAGACATCAGCGCCCGGTGGGCCGCCCGGGTGGGGAACTCCCTGGGAGCCCGCCTGGTGCTGGAGAACGGGGTGCTGCTGGCCCGCATTCCCCGCTTCTGACAGTGCGCCAAGGCTCCTTGCGGAAACTGGAAGACCTCCGGGCGAGGTACGAGACGCCAAAGGCCCTGGCCCTCGATCCGCTCTCGATCCCCTTGCGCTTCCGCGCTCCCTCGGACCAGGAAGTGGCTGCCTGGGTCGCGGCCCACCTGGCCTACGGCCGGGTGGCCCCCATGCTGCGTGCCATCGAAGGAGCCCTGCAGCCCCTGGGCCCCTGCCCCTCCGCCTGGTTGAGAACGGCCGATGAGCCTCGGATCCGTCAGTTCAGGGCAGCCCTGGCTTCCTGGAAGTGGCGTTTTCATACCGGGCAGGATCTGGTGGCATGGTGCCTGGCCTGGAAGACCCTGGACCAGGAAAGCGGCGGGGGAGGTCTCGAACCCCATCTATCCCCCACCGAGGTGCAGGACGCGGACCATCGGCTTTCCGCTCTGGTCCAGCGCCTCCGCCAGGAACTGCCCGGATCCCATGGCCTGCGGTTCTCCCTGCCCGATCCCCTGGAAGGCTCCGCCTGCAAACGCTGGCGGATGTTCCTCCGCTGGATGGTCCGGTCCTCCTGGCCCGATCTGGGGTTATGGAAGAGCTACCCGCTGTCCTCCCTGGTCATCCCCCTGGATACCCATGTCGCCCGGCTCTCCCGGTTCATCGGCCTCAGCGCGCGCAAGACCCCGGATGGGCGCATGGCCCAGGAAATCACCTCAGCGCTACGCACTCTGGATCCCGAAGATCCCCTGAAGTACGATTTCGCCCTCTCACACCTCGGGATTCTGGGGGATTGCCCCGGGATCCGGCAGCAGCCTGGATGCCTCGATTGTCCCTTGGAAGCCATCTGTTCCCCCGGGCAATAACGGTCGCTGATCACTGCAGGAATATTCCGGATTCCCCCAGCTTGCCGCTAAACTGGACGCGAGCAGTCGCCAGGAACGGTCGCGTCCATCCCCCCCACGCCCGTCTGACAAGTTCCGTGGAACAGCCGGATGACCGGCCTCCCGCCAAGGCTGCGCACCCATCGCTCAATCCACCGGCCCTTGGCCAAGGCACGAACCAACCAGGAGACATCCATGATCATCCTCACCCTGAACGCGGGCTCCAGTTCCCTCAAGTTCAACGTGATCAACATGGCGACGGAGGATTCCCTCGCCGATGGCATCGCCGAGCGCATCGGCATCTCGGAGGGCTTCATCCGCTGGACGATCCAGGGTGAGAAGGGCCGCCTGGAACTGGACATGAAGGACCACCGGGAGGCCCTCAAATCCATCATGGAAAAGCTCCACGAGACGGTCCTGAAGGGCGAGGACGTGGCCGCCCTTGGCCACCGCGTGGCCCACGGCGGACCCAATTTCGGTGATCCCATCGTCGTCAACGAGGCCATCCTGCAGGAGATCGAAGAACTGGCCTTCTATGCGCCCCTGCACAACCCGGCCAACGCCATGGGCATCCGGACCGCCATGGAGATGTTCCCCAACGTGCCCCACGTCGCCGTTTTTGATACCGCCTTCCACCACAGCATGCCCGATTACGCCTACACCTACGGGCTGCCCTACGAACTTTGCAAGAAGCTGGGCCTGCGCCGCTACGGCTTCCACGGCACCAGCCACCGCTATGTGGCCGACCGCACCGCCACCCTCCTGGGCAAGCCCATCGAGCGCCTGAAGATCGTCACCTGCCACCTGGGCAACGGCTCCTCCATCACCGCCGTGGACCGCGGCAAGAGCATCGACACCAGCATGGGCCTCACTCCCCTCGAGGGCGTCATCATGGGCACCCGCAGCGGCAATGTGGATCCAGGCGTCCTCATCACCATCATGGAGAAGGAAGGCCTGGACGCCAAGGGCATGAACAACATCCTCCAGAAGAAGTCCGGTCTCCTGGGCATCTCCGGGATCAGCAGCGACTGCCGGGAGATCGAGACCCAGTGGGAAGCCAAGACCAGCGACCGCGCTCGCCTGACCATGGAAGTGCTCGGCTACGGTGTCCTGAAATACATCGGTGCCTACGCCGCCGCCATGAACGGGATCGATTGCATCACCTTCACCGCCGGCATCGGGGAGAACGGCCCCATGCTGCGCTCCTGGATCTGCACGCGCCTGAGCGACCTCCTCGGCGTCCAGATCGACGAAACGATCAACCACACCCGCAGCAAGAGCGATCGCCTCATCTCCGCCCCCGGCTCCCGCACCGCCGTGGCGGTGATCCCCACCAACGAAGAGCTGGCCATGGCACGCTTCGCCTCGCTGGCCATGGCACGCTTCGCCTCCAAGTTCGCCTGAGGTTTTCCCAAAAGACTCAAGGATCAGGGCCCTTCCGGGGGCCCTTTTCTTTGCCTGGCCAACCCGGCGTCATTCTAGTCCCTTGGCAGGGGAGTCCGCCTTGGCGCAATTGGCCGTGCCAGGATCATTTGGCTTGGATCCCTCGCCCGGAGCCGCTACTCTCATGAGGTTGGACCCGGTGCAGTGGTCCGCAGAGGAGTATTCCAAAACTATGAGCAAGCGTAGCCTCGGCAGCCTGGCTCCTGGAAGAAGCGTCCAACCCCGCGTCAGCGGTACGGGAAGATCGCAAAGAAGTCAAGCCCAAGCCGGTGGCGGTCCACCGGACTGGGATCAAACAGACCCGGGTCCTGGACCCGAAGAAGAAAATCTGGTACGAAAAACGTCTGCGGGAGCAGGCGGAGAGCGCAGCCCCCTTGCCTGGCGCCATCCCCACGCCCGAACCCCCCAAGGACCCCTCGATCACCAAGGCGGCCGCCGTCCGGCTGGGTACGAACCTGATGGAAACCCTGGCCGCCGCCAAGGACATGAAACCCAAGTCCGACTCGAAGAAGGCCGAGCCCTGGCGCCGCAAGCCGGGCGATCCCATCTTCTAGGAGCCGTTACGAAATAACCATTCCTTTTCTGGTTATTTCGTTACAGATCCTTGTGCCGCCGATGCTCGCGAGACGGCAGGGTGATCGGGTTACGGCGGCCTAGCGCGCCATTCCTGCAGATTCTAAGACCAGACCCGGCAGTGGTCAGGTCGACCTGCACCGGAATTACCCCACTGCGTCGAACTGCCGATGGAGAGAGGCACCGGGGCAGCCCCGGAACTCACGCCAGCCCTGGGCGACTGGGAGGGTCCATGCACGGGAGCATCGTCAGCCTGATCGCCACCGCCCTTTTCGGGAGCCTGCTCCTGGCGCAGCCACTGGCCATCTACACCGAGATCTCCCCGCCCTACCAGATCCTGGACGCGGATGGCCGCCTCACAGGGTCCAGTACCGAGATCCTCCGGGAGATCCAGAAACGCACCGGCAACCAGGACCCCATCGAGATCGTGCCCTGGGTCCGGGGCTACAAGCTGGCCCTGGAGCAGCCCAATGTCCTCCTGTTCACCATGGCCCGCACCAAGGAGCGGGAGAATATGTTCCACTGGGTGGGCCCGCTCCAGGAAGCGGTCTACAGTTTCTATATCCGAGCGGACTCCCCCCTTGTCATCCAGAGCCTCGAGGAGGCCAGGAAGCTCAAACTGATCGGGGTCTACCGGGAGGACGTGCGGGATCAATTCCTCTCCAAGCAAGGGTTCACGAACCTGGACCGCTCCCTCGACAGCCAGATCATCCTGAAAAAGCTCATGGACGGTCGCATCGAGGGCATGGTCTCCACGGCGGTGAGCATCGGCGACCTCACCAAAACAGCCGGATTCAGGCGGGAGGATGTGCGGGAGGCCTTTCCATTCCTGAAGGTCCAGCTCTACTTCGCCTTTTCCAAGGCGACCCCGGCAGCCACCATCCAGGCCTGGGACCGGGCCCTCCGGGCCATGAAGCAGGACGGGACCTTTGAGCGGATCCTCCGCCAACAGGCGCCGAATGCCCCCCTGCCCGGCCCAGCCCTGAAACCCTGACACTCCTGCCCCGGCCCTCGAACCCTTGAAGAATCCCCTGCCATGACCTCCTCCCCGGAAACCTTGCCTGTTGCCCCCACTGGCGGCTTCTCCCGGCAACGGAGCGCCCGGCTCGCCCGGCGCCTGATCGTCTACGTCGTCCTGCTGAGCGTGGCCCTGGTGGTCCTGGCCACCGCGATCCAGTCCTACGTGAACTACCGCCGGGAAATCGCGACCCTGGAAACCCGCATGGAGCAGATCGAGGGGAGCTTCCTGGGGAGCATCGAAACCAGCCTCTGGAACTACGACTCGGATCAGCTGAACGCCCAACTCGAAGGCATCCTGAAGCTTCCCGACATCGCCTACCTGGAAGTCGATTCCGAAACCGGCAAGCGCTACATCGCCGGCACCACCACGAACATCCGCCGCTCCATCTCCCGGGTGTTCCCGCTCAGCTACGGCAACCGCTCCATGGGCACCCTGCACGTCATGGCCAGTCTCGATGGCGTCTTCCGCCGCCTCGGAGCCCAGAGCCTCACGATCCTGCTGAGCCAGTTGATGATGACCTTCCTGACTTCCATCTTCCTGGTGCTGCTCTTCTCGCGCTTGATGACGCGCCACCTTGGGACCATGGCCCATTACGCCCTGCGGCTGGATCTGGACAACCTGGAAACCCCCCTGGTGCTGAACCGCCCGGTGAACCCCCGGAAACCCCCCGATGAGCTGGATCAGGTCGTGAATGCCTTCAACACCATGCGCCAGTCGATCCTCATGGGCCTAAACGAGATCCGGACCCTCAACGTGGGCCTGGAATCGAGGGTCCAGGAACGGACCGCCGAGCTGGTGCAGACCAACGAGGAGCTGCTGGCAGCCAAGCGCGTGGCCGAGGAGGCCAGCCATGCCAAGAGCGCCTTCCTGGCCAATATGAGCCACGAGCTCCGGACCCCCATGAACGCCATCCTGCTCTACAGCGAGCTCCTGGAGGAGGAACTGGGTGAACAAGGGATGCAGGAAGCCGTCGGGGATCTCAAGAAGATCCACGGCGCCGGGAAACACCTCCTGAGCCTCATCGACGACATCCTGGATCTCTCCAAGATCGAGGCGGGCCGGATGACGGTCTCCATCGAGCCCTGCCTTGTCCCACAGATGCTTGAGGAGATTTCCCACACCGTGGAATCCCTGGCCCAGAAGAACCGCAACGGGTTCACCATGGCCATCGATCCCTCCGTGCAGCGCATGCAGACCGATATCAAGATGCTGCGGCAGACCATCTTCAACATCCTCAGCAACGCCTCCAAGTTCACCCAGGACGGCACCATCACCCTGGATGTCCGCCCGGACCCTCAGGACCCCCGGTTCCTCTGCTTCACCATCACGGATACCGGCATCGGGATGGATCCGGACCAGGTGGGCCGCATCTTCCAGGAATTCACTCAGGCCGATGAGTCCACCACCCGCAGGTTCGGGGGGACCGGTCTCGGCCTGACGATCTGCAGGAAATACATGGACCTGCTTGGTGGAGAGATTCATGTCTCCAGCCGTCTCGGGGAAGGCTCCACCTTCACCGTGCGGGTTCCCATCCTGGCCCCGTCCCCTCCTGCACCGGAGCCCTGACCTTTTCCCAATCCCCCTGGAGGAAGCATGCGACAAAGGATCGCGGCCCTGTTCCTGTCCGCCTCCCTGGCGACTTTCGGTGCGGCTCCCTCCTTGACGATCTACACGGAAGTCAACGCCCCCCTCCAGTTCCAGGACGAGCACGGACAGCTCACGGGCCTGGCCGTGGAGGTGGTCCAGGAAATCCAGAAACGCACGGGGGGAACCGAGCCCATCCAGTTGGTGCCCTGGGCCCGGGGGTACCTCGAACTGGAGGCCTTGCCGAACATCGTGCTCTTCGCCACGGCCCGCACCGCTGAACGGAATCCCATGTTCAAGTGGGTCGGCCCCTTTGATGAGACGATCTTCAGCCTCTATGTCCGGGCGGATTCCAGGATCCACCTCAAGAGCCTGGAAGAGGCCAAGGAGCTCCGAGCCATCGGCGTCTACAAGAACGACGTCCGGGATCTCCACTTGACCAAGGCCGGCTTCACGAACTTGGACCGCACCATCAACAATGTGGCCAATGTAAAGAAGCTCATGGCCGGGCGCATCGAGGCCTTCGCCTCAGCCTCCGTCTCCATCGAAGAACTCACCCAGTCCGCCGGGTACAAACCCGAGGACGTGCGCGAGGCCATCCCCTTCATGAAGGTGCAGCAGTTCATCGCCTTCTCGAAAGGGACCCCCGACAGTACGGTGAGCGCCTGGGCCAGCGCCTTCCAAACCATGAAAAAGGACCGGACCTTCGAACAGATCTTCCGCAAGTACTATCCGCACCGACCCCTGCCCGGACCGGCGATCACGACGTTCTGAGGGGTTTCAGGAGCGCTGAGGTCAGCAGCCTGGCCAAGGGGGCGATGCGGCCGGGCTCGCTGAGATAGGCTCCGCGGGAGGCCACCAGCCGGGCGGAGGTCCGACCGATGACGGCGATCTCCTGGAGTCCGTGGGCGACCAGGGTGCTGCCGGTCTGCACCAGGTCCACGATGGCATCCGCCAGCCCCAGAATGGGCGCCAGCTCCACGCTGCTCTGGAGGGGCACGAGTTCCGCCGTGAGGTCCTCGGAGCGCAGCCAGGTCCGGGTCATGTGCAGGAATTTCGTGGCGATGCGCAGATGGGGCTTGCCCCGCAGGGCTTCGAGATCGATCCCCAGAGGCGCGCACAGCGAGAGGCGACAGACCCCCAACTGCAGATCCGCCAGTTCCAGCAGATCCACATCGCATTCATCCAGGGTGTCCGAACCCACCACCCCCAGGGCCGCCACCCCCCCCGCCACGTAGCGAGGCAGGTCGCTCCCCTTCAGGAGCAGCACCTCGACCCCGGGCGTCGCCGTGGGAATGCGCAGCACCCTGGACTTCATGGCCTGCTGATCCAGCGCGAGAGCCGTGTTGGCCAGCATGGGCAGCATCTCGTCCGCGATGCGGCCCTTGGGAAGAGCGATCAGGATGGTCATGGGGGTTCCTTTTTCACCACCAAGGGCACCAAGGAGCCACCAAGAGAAGATGGGTCCTTCTTGGTGTTCTTGGTGAACTCTTGGTGTTCTTGGTGGTAATCATTTCATTTCCGTTTCGAAAAGTTCCGGTCGCGTCTCGGCCAGGTCCAGCAGGCGGGTGAGCCGTACGCAGAAACCGGCGGCGTACCATGGCCGACCCAGCTCGGGGAAAAGGTCATCGTAGCGGCCGCCTGAAGCCAGCTCCTGCTGGGCTCCCGGAGCCCAGAGCCGCAGGGTCGGGCCCGTGTAATAGCCAAGGCCCTTCACATCCGACAAGTCCAAGCGGAGGACCAGACTGGCCGGAAGCAGGGGGGCGAGGGTGGTCAGGACGCGCTGGAGATGAGCCCGCTCGTCCTCCAGCAGGGTCGCGTAGGGGCTGTGGGCAAGGGCCGCGAGGCTCGCTTCCCCATCGGGCTCCACCAGGAGGGTTTCGGCATGACTCAGCAGACGTTTCGCAGCGGGGTGATCACCCAGCGCTTCAGCAGCCCGGTGCAGGGACCGGCGTTCAAGGGCCCACACCAGACGTTTGGAGAGGGCTGCGGGAAGCGCTTCTGCCTCGATGGGTCGACGCAGCAGGGCCGCATGTCCCAGCGCCAGGATGCCGCCCTTCAAGCCGAGCACGGAGGGCAGAGACATCATGAGCTGCGCTAGCTCCAGATCCACCTCACGGCTCTCGGCGGGATCCTGGTGGATGTGCTCACAGCCCACCTCGAAGTGGTCCACGGGTTCCCAGGCGGGGCCTGTCCTCCGGAAGACATCCCCCGCATAGGAGATGCGGCGCGGGGGGTCCGGGAACCGCCGAAGCAGCATCCGCGCCAGCGCCACGGTGAAATCCCAGCGCAGGGCCACGAGGTGATCCCCGTCGAAGAAGCGGACGCTGGTCTCCGCCACGGGTTCCCGCAGGACCAGGGAGGGTCTCAACTCCTGGTAGCCATGATCCTCCAGCCTCGCCATGAGCACGTTCTCCCAATGGCGGAGACGGCGGGCTGCGGGAAAGAGCAGGTCGGGGAAGTGGGGAGTATGGGTAGGCATGCGGTTCTCTTCTAGGTTTCGTTCCGCCCGATCCACTTTTCGGCGGTGGGGGGCAGGTAGGTCAGGAACCGGGACAGCAGTTCCTCGGCCGTGGGGGCGACAACCAGCATGTCGCGATGGCAGGCCCGGATGAAGCCTTCCGCTACGGCATGGTCCAGGAATGCCACCAGTGGATCGTAGTAGGAGGCGACGTTGAGCAGGCCGCAAGGCTTGCCGTGGAGCCCGAGCTGGCCCCAGGTCCAGACCTCGAACAGCTCATCCATGGTGCCCGCACCTCCGGGCAGCGCGATGAAGCCGTCCGCCAGCTCCGCCATCAGGGCCTTCCGTTCGTGCATGGAACCGACCACATGGAGCCTGGTGAGCCCGTGATGGGCCTTTTCCTTGTCCACGAGGGCCCTGGGCATGACGCCGATGACGCTGCCCCCGGAGGCAAGGGAGGCATCGGCGAGGATCCTCATCAGGCCGACATTGGCCCCACCGTAGACGAGCGTGATGGAGCGTTCGGCCAGCAGCTGCCCCAGGTGCCGGGCCTGCTGACCGTAGGGCTCCTGGCGGCCTGCCGAGGAACCACAGTAGACGCAGATGCACTTGATGTTCATGCCTGCACCCCGCTCACGAACGCTGCCGGTGGCGCTCGCGCAGCACCTGGGCGGCGTCCTGGAGGCTGAACCCCTGGGAGACCAGCAGCATCTGGAGGTGGAAGACCAGGTCCGCCGCCTCGCCTAGGAACTCCTCCCGGTTGTGCCCACTGGGTTCCGACGCGAAGTTCTTGGCGGCGATGACCACCTCGCCCGACTCCTCCACCACCTTCTTGCCGATGCGGTCCACGCCGCGAGCGAACAGCTTCTGGGTGTAGCTCCCCTCCGGGTCGGCGGTGGCCTTCCGTTGCCGCAGCAGATCCTCAAGCCGTTCCAGCCAGGGTTGGGGGAGGGTCTCCCCGGCAAAGCAGCTGTCCGTGCCGAGGTGGCAGGTGGGGCCTTCCGGTTCCGCGATGAGGAGCAGGGCGTCGCCATCGCAGTCGAGCCGGATTTCCACCAACCTCAGGCGGTTGCCGCTGGTTTCCCCCTTGGTCCAGAGGGCCTTCCGGGAGCGGCTCCAGAAGGTCACGAAGCCGGTGGCCAGGGTCTTGGTCAGGGATTCACGGCTGAGGTAGGCGAGCATCCGGACCTCGCCCCCGGGGGTCTGCACGATCCCAGGCACCAGGCCCTGCTCGTCAAACTTCACTTGACTGCTATCGAACACGGGAGCCACTTCGTTCACCTGCGCACGGAAACGCCGTTTTCGGCGAGGAATGCCTTGAGTCTGGGGATGGGCAGGGTGCCTTCGTGGAAGAGGGTCGCCGCGAGCACCGCGTCCGCACCGTGCTGCAGGGCCTCCAGGAAGTGGGCTTCCGTCCCCGCGCCGCCGGAAGCGATGACGGGAATGGACAGGCGCCCGGCCTTCTGGAGCAGTTCCAGATCGAAGCCCTCCAGGGTCCCGTCCCGGTCCATGGAGGTGAGCAGGATCTCCCCCGCCCCCAGCTCCGTGACGCGATCCATCCAGCCGACGGCATCCAGTTCCGTGGCCTTTTTCCCCCCGTTCACGAAGACCCGCCAGCCCAGGTCGGGATCCCGTGCAACATCGATGGCCACCACGATGCACTGGCGCCCGAAGACGGAGGCAGCCTCGGCGATGAGCGAGGGGTTCTTCACGGCGGCCGTGTTGATGCCTACCTTGTCCGCTCCCGCCCGGAGCAGGCGGCGCATATCCTCCACGCTGCCCACGCCACCCCCCACCGTGAAGGGAATGGACAGCGCGTGGGCTACGTCCCGGACCCAGGATTCCTGAGTCGCACGGTTCTCATCGGTGGCGCTGATATCCAGGAACACCACTTCGTCGGCACCTTCGAGATCGTAGCGGCAGGCCAGTTCCGCAGGGCGCCCCATGTCCCGGAGGTTCTGGAACTTCACCCCCTTCACCACCCGGCCGTCCTTCACATCCAGACAGGGAATGATCCGTTTCGCGGCCATCAGGCGCCTCCTTCTTCAGCTTCCATCGCCGCGCACACAGCGGGATCCTCCAGGGACAGCGCCCCGTCCAGCAGGGCCTTGCCCGAGATGGCGCCCACGACGCCGGGTATGCGGCCCGCCGCCTCGAGGTCAGCGAGATTCCGCACCCCTCCCGAGGCCTGGACCCGGAACCCATGGCCCGCAACCTTCGCGATGGCCTCCAGCCCCGGCCCCTCCATGGTGCCGTCCCGGCCCACATCCGTCACCAGGGCGCGCTGCAGCCCCAGAGCACTCAGTTCGGTGCAAAGCGCCTCCGTGCTGCGTCCGGCCTGCGCCTGCCAGCCGCGGGTGACGACCTCGCCATCCTTCATGTCCAGGGCCACGATGATCCGTTCCCTGGGCAGTCCGGCCAGGGCGGCTGGGCTCTCCACCGCGAGGGTCCCCACCACCGCATCGAAGCCCAGGTCCAGAGCCCCCTGCACCGCTTCGCGGCTTCGCAGGCCTCCACCGGTCTGGAAACGGGTCAGGGGCCAGCGCTTCGGGAATTCGCGGAACACGGGCTGGCGGGCCTTCCCGAAGGCCCCGTCGAGGTCCACAAGGTGGACCCGCGTGGCTCCAGCCTTGATCAACCGCTCGATCCAGGCCTCTGCCGTCCAGTCGTAGTAGGTGATCCAGCGGCGGTCGCCGTGCCGCAGGCGCACGATGCGGCCATCCAGGAGATCCAGGGAAGGTATCAGTTGCATGCGGGACCTCCGGTCTCCGGGGCGGCTTCCCCCATCCAGGCCAGGGTCCGCTGGAGCAGGACAAGCCCGAAGGGTCCTGACTTTTCCGGGTGGGGCTGGAAGCCGAGCACGCGCCCCCGCGCCTTCACAGCGGAGAAGGTCCGCCCGTGGAAGGCCGTGTAGACGGTGTCGGCACTGGTTTCCAGCGCATAGCTGTGGACGAAGTAGAGCCAACCGCCCTTGGGATCGGGCAAGGCCGGATGGGCTGTCTGCTGCTGCACCTGGGCCCAGCCCATGAGAGGGACCTTCACCCCGGGCCCCAGACGCCGGGAGATCCCTGGGACCAGCCCCAGCCCGGTATCCTTGGGGCTTTCCTCGCTGCCTTCCGCCAGGAGCTGGAGCCCGAGGCAGATGCCGAGCAGAGGCCGTCCATCCGCCACCAGCTGCGGAAGCTCCCGCCACCAGCCCCTCGTCTTCAGGGCCTCCTGGGCCGCATGGAAATGGCCCACCCCCGGCAGCACCAGCACGCCGTCCCGCGCCGCCCCTTCGGGCCGTTCGGCCCGGCAGTGCGGCAACCCGAGACGGTCCAGCGCGCCTTCCAGGGAGTGGAGATTGCCCGCACCGTAATCGATGAGCGTGATCATTTCAGACTCCAAATTAACAGCACAAAACACTCGCAGAGAGTGCGGAAGAGCAGAGATACACAGAGAAAACATCCAATCGTATTCTCTTCTTTTCTCTGCGAACCTCGGTCATCTCTGCGTCCCTCTGCGAGTGTTTTGATCTTCAATCCGTCAACGTTCCCTTGGTCGACGGCAGTTCGTCGCCTTCGACGCGCGTGGCCTGTTTCAATGCACGGGCCAGGGCCTTGAAGAGGGCCTCGATGCGGTGGTGCACGTTGGTGCCGTAGAGCATGGAGGCGTGCAGGGTCAAGGCTCCCCGCGTGGCGAAGGCGATGAAGAACTCCCTCACCATTTCCGTCTGGAAACCGTCCCCCAGCACCAGCACCGGCAGTTCCGCGTCGAAAACGCAGCAGGCGCGGCCCGAGAGGTCCACCACCACCCTTGCAAGGGCTTCGTCCAGGGGCACATGGGCCTCGCCGAAGCGCGCGATGCCCCGGCGCTCCCCCAGGGCTTCCCGGAAGGCGTCCCCCAGGCACAATCCCACATCCTCCACGAGGTGGTGGCCATCCACCTGGAGATCACCCTTGGCCTGGATCGTCAACCCGAAACCGCCGTGCTTGGCGATCTGGTGGAGCATGTGATCGAAGAAGCCGAGTCCCGTGGCGATGGCCACCGGTCCTCCATCCAGGGAGAGTTCCAGCTGGATCTCCGTTTCGTTGGTCTGGCGCCGGACGATGGCCTTTCTCACGACAGCCTCCTCTTGATTTCGGGCAGCAGCGCCCGCAAGGACTCCCCGATCAGGTCCCCGCCGACGCGGTCCCCATCGGGACCCACGGCCGCGAAGGACCAAGCGATATCCGGCCGCAGGGACTGCGCCTCCCGCAGGCAGGCGGCATCGTCCCGGGTATCGCCCACGAAGAGCACCTCCTGGGCCCGGAAGGCGTCCGCCAGCTGCAAGAGGCCATCCGGCCTGGGTTTGCGCAGGTGCGGCGCGGAATCCGTGACGGCAGGCAGCGCAAAGCCCAGGACCTCCACCGCCATCTCCCACTCCTCCGGTGGCCGTCCCGTGAACACCGCCAGGTCCAGGCCCAGGGCCTGCAGTTCGGGCAGGGAGATCAGGGGGGTCTCCAAGGCCTTGGTCTCCGCGTAGTGCCGCTGCACCACCTCCTGGCAACGGGGTTCCAGGGCCTGGATGCGTGCCTCCAGATCCGGGAAACCGACCCCTTCAGCCTTCTGCAGCCGGCCCATCTCACCGCGTTCCGCCAGGGCCAGGGCCCCTGCGGTGAGCCGGAAATCGTTGTTGAAGCCGCCCACGCGCTTGAAGGCGAGCCAGTTCCGGTTGTCCCAGGCCTGCTGGGGGGCCAGTTCCTTCATCGCCCTGGCTACCGCTTCCGCGAAGCTCCGGTCCGCATCGATCATCACCCCATCCACGTCCAGCACCAGCAAGCGGCGGGAAACCGGAGGAGGTTCCAGGGCCAGTCGGCCTCCCAGGGCCTCTGCCGTGCGTCCCACCTCCTCCTCCGTCCCGATGGAGACGCGCGCCACCCCGGCTCCCGGAAAGGCCCGCACCATGAGACCCGCCTCGGCGAGTACGGGCGTGGGGTCAGGAGCGACGTAAAGGAAGTTGGCCGCACTGGGCACCCCGGTGTACGGTCCCAGATTGTCCTGCAGGCGCTCCCTGCGACGGATGATGCCACGGATTTCCGCGTCGAAGATCCCGGCGAAGTCCAGAGCTACGTCCAGCGCTTCGAGGCTGGCGGAAGAGATGGAGTAGGGGAGCTGGAGGGCAGCCATCTTCCCGACGAGCGCCGGATCGCCGATGAGGTAGCCCAGGCGCCAGCCTGCGCTGGCCAAGGCCTTGCTGAAGGTGCGCAGCAGGAAAACGTTCGGATAGCGTTCCACGGCCAGGCGATGCGTGAGGGGCGCGAACTCCGCATAGGCTTCGTCGAGGATGATGAGCGGGGGCTCGGGACGCAGGGAGGCGGCCTTGAGCAGGGGTTCCAGGGTCTCCGGGGAAATCCAGGCCCCCGTGGGATTGTTGGGCAGAGTGAGCCACAGCTGCCGTGCGCCGGCCTCGAGAGCCTCGAACCAGGGTTCCAGCGGAAAGCCCGTCCCCACGGGAACCTTGAGGGCCTTTCCCCGGTGCCTGGTGATGAGGAGCGGATAGAGGCTGAAGCCCGGCTCCGGGTAGGCGATCACGTCTCCTGGCGAGAGCCCGGCCAGAGCCACCAGATCCAGCACGTTGCCGCTGGAGGGGCCCAGCATCAGCCCCCCTTCGGGCACTCCCAGGCGCCGCTGCAGCCGTTCCGTGAGCTCCGCCTGACGCTCGGGGTACTGGTGGAAGGGCATGGCTGCGAGGCGTTCCAGGAGCGCCTCGCGGGCAGCGTCAGGCCAGTCCACCGCGGCTTCGTTCATGTGCAGGCGGGCCTTCCCCAGACAGGCCGTTTCCGAGGCCGGACGGGTATAAGGCTGGATGGAGGCAAGATCGGAGCGGAGGAGATTCATGGGTTCACCTTCCAGAGTAGACGCAGAGCCAAAAAAGATTCACCACGGAGGCACGGAGAACCGAACACGGAGAAAGAAAGCCAAACCTCATTTCTCCGTGTGTTCCTCAGTGCCCTCTGTGTCTCCGTGGTGAGTTTCCCCGCAGCCTCGCGCTGGAGGCATGGTGATGCAGATGCTCGGCGTCCGCCAGGCGACCCACCCGGGGCGCCAGTTCTGCAGCCAGGGCTGGTTCAAGATTCAGGATGCTCTGCCGCTTCAGGTAGGTCTGCACGCCCAGGGGGCTGGAATAGCGCGCAGTGCGTCCCGTGGGCAGCACATGGTTGGGACCGGCCCCGTAGTCCCCGAAGGACTCGGCGCTGTGGCTTCCCACGAAGAGGGCCCCGGCGGTAGTCAGGCTGGGCAGCCAGGCTTCCGGGTCCCGGACCACGAGTTCGAGATGCTCGGGGGCCCAGGTCTGGGCGAATGCAATGGCCAGGTCCTTCGGCGCCTGGATCAGGCGCCCGAAGCGGGCGAGGCTCTGGTCCAGGATGGCCTTTCGGGGCGAAGTCGCCACGCGCTGCGTCAGTTCCAGGGCAACCTGATCCAGGAAGGCCCGGTCCTCGGAGATGAGCACCGCAGCGGCATCGGGATCGTGCTCAGCCTGGGCCAGGAGATCCTCTGCCACCCAGGCGGGGTCGGCGCTTCCATCCGCGAGGACCAGCACCTCCGTGGGTCCGGCCACGGAGTCGATGCCGCAACGTCCCACCAGCTGCCGCTTGGCCTCGGCCACGAAGCGGTTCCCGGGGCCCGTCACGATATCCACGGCGGGTTCTCCGTAGGCCAGCCAGGCCACGGCCTGAGCTCCCCCCACGGTATAGAGTTCTTCCAGCCCCAGCAGCGCCGCCGTCGCCAGCACCAGGGGATCGGGCCCCTCGGGCCGGGGGGGGGTGACGCCCACGATGCGGTTCACGCCGGCCACCTGGGCCGGGATGACGGTCATGGCAAGGGTCGAGGGGTAGAATGCCCGGCCACCGGGGATGTAGACCCCCGCCGTACGCAGGGGCACCCAGCGTTCCTGGGCGCGGCCTCCACCCGGCAACGCCAGATCCACATCCCGGAGCACCACCCTCTGAGCCTGGGCAAAACGTCGAATATCGTCCGCCATGCCTTCCAGGTCCCGGATGAGCGGAGCCTGCTCCTGCCGGAGGCGGACCAGGGAGCCCTCCATGACCTCTGGGGCAATCCGGTACGTGCTCTCGTCGAGCTGGACCCCATCGAAGGTCCCGGTATAGCGGAAGACCGCTTCCAGACCCTGGCGGCGCACGTCTGCCAAAATCCGGCCTACCGTTTCCTCCGTGTCCCTCTCAACCTCGACATCCCGTTCCAGGGAAGCGACGCATCCCAGC
>JFJP01039205.1_pt1 | contig 23681 bp, 20 predicted proteins | sample 431651 | NCBI WGS metagenome assembly JFJP01 (sample SAMN02602958, study PRJNA72255) | Microbial mat metagenome, whole genome shotgun sequencing project. | biome: fresh water; feature: sink hole; material: water; isolation source: purple microbial (photo- and chemosynthetic) mats found in...
CATCGCCCTTATTTTCTAAAATATTCTTTACATTTGCTACAATAACCTAATAATGATCGAGACATGGCAGTATTTACAAGAACTACCAAAAACCTGATTCTGAAGATCGAGGAGTTTTTTGATGATATTGAACTGGGACTTCTCGTGTTCAGGGAGGCAATAAAAGCTTATCTCGAAAAAGATATGGAAGCTTTTCACAGGCATCTGCAAAAAGTCGATTCACTTGAGAGCAACGCTGATAAACTGCAGCGTGCAATTGAAAATGAGATGATAACTCATTCAATACTCCCTCAGCACAGAGCGGAGGTGAGTAAACTTATTGATGAGCTTGATGAGATAATAGATGCCTTGAAAAGTTCATTGAATGAAATTAATATTGAACTTCCTGAAATACCTGCTTCTCTGAATAAAAACTTCATAAGCCTTGCTGAAACTTCAGCCAATACTGCCGAGGAGCTAATACCTGCAGCCAGGGCCTACTTCAAGGCTCCGTACACTGTAAGGGAGAAATTGCTTAAAGTCTATTACTTTGAAAGTGAAACAGATAAAATATCCTCGAATACAAAGAAGATCATCTTTCAGGATATGAAAGAGCTTGATCTTGCGCACAAAGCTCATTTGAGATATATAATCCATCACATAGAGAATATTTCAGATCTGGCTCAGAAAGCAGCGGATCTTCTCTCTGCAATGGCTATCAAAATTGTAATGTAACGAAGACACACGACGCACGACACACGATAAACGACAAACGATGCACGACACACGACACACGGAAAAAAGTATGCTTAATGGCCTTGCGCCGTGAGTCTTGAGTCTTGCGCCGTGAGCCCTTTGCTTAATTAACGAAATTAATTTTTTGCAGAATGATCCTGTTTTTTTTAACCAGCGGCCTGTTCCTGGGGTGGTCTCTCGGGGCAAATGATGCTTCCAATGTCTTCGGATCTGCTGTAGGATCGAAGATGGTAAGTTTCAGAAAGGCAGCTGTAATTGCATCAATATTTGTGATACTGGGGGCTGTTATTCAGGGAGCCGGCACAACAGATACACTTGGGAAACTTGGTGCTGTCAATGCTATTGGCGGATCATTCACTGTTGCTCTTGCTGCAGCAGTAACTATCTATGTAATGACAAAGTTTGCGCTTCCGGTATCGACCACTCAGGCAATTGTGGGAGCAATAATAGGCTGGAACTTTTTCACAGGAAACTCAACTGACAGTAAGACCTTATCGCAAATTGTAGTCACCTGGATCTCGGGGCCGGTTATCGGAGCAGTTTTCTCAATCCTTCTGTATATACTGCTGAAAAAATTCAAAAGAGCCGCAAAAATTCATATGGTAAGGTTTGAATCGTATATCAGAACCGGACTAGTAATTGTAGGAGCTTTCGGAGCCTATAGCCTTGGAGCCAATAACATTGCCAACGTAATGGGAGTATTCATCCCGGCATTTAATCTGCATGATCTTGATCTATGGCTTTTTACACTTAACTCCAGCCAGCAGCTTTTTCTTATCGGAGGTATTGCCATTGCTATTGGGATATTTACTTATTCCAAAAAAGTAATGGAAACCATTGGCGGAAATATTGTTGAACTATCATCGGAGGCTGCTCTTGTGGTTGTTCTTGCACAATCGCTGGTATTATTTATCTTCTCATCAACATTCCTTTCAAACTTGTCTGTAAAAATCGGACTCCCTCCTATCCCCATGGTACCAGTATCAAGTTCCCAGGTAATTGTTGGCTGTGTTCTGGGTATCGGTCTGTATAAAGGGGCCAGAAATATCAATTTTAAGATCCTGGGCGAAATTGCAGTTGGCTGGATTGCCACGCCAATTGCTTCTGGATTTCTTGCTTTCTTCTCACTTTTCTTCATGAAAAACATATTCAATATAAATGTAGGATCAAAAACAGATTCAACTCTAAGCAGCGCCATTCAAATAAGAAATAGCATGTCAGGAGCAGGCGATGTATCGGGAATAATCCGATATGTCTTGCTTGGACTGCTTATTTTCGGAACAATCGGCATCACATCTTATCTTCTTTTTGAGAGAAAGAAAAGGAACGGTCTGCAGAAATCTGAAGAGAAGTTCTGGATGAATATGAAATAATTTATTTCCAACAACAAATACATATTAACCACAGAGTTACACTGTGTACGCACAGAGTTACACTGAGTTTCACAGATATAAACCGTGAAACCTCTGTGATACTTTGTGAAACCCCTTGGTGAAATTTTTTTAATTAGCTTTCAGAAAAGAATAATTCTTCCCGTAATACATCATCTGTCCAAGGTAATCATCTGTATATTCAACTTTTATGTCTGTAATGGCACCCTTGGAATCATAAACCGGAACAAGAACAGGATTAACAAACCCGGTATATGGGGCCAGATTCAGTTTAGCATAACGCTCCAGGATTTCAGAATGAAGCACAGGATCGATCTTAACAGCATAGTCCTCAACCATTTTCTTCCCTGCACCAAAATCACCCTCAGATTTGATTCTCTGTATCTCTTTAAGCAGTTCACCAAAAAAGGTTCTGAGTTTCTGGTAATCATTAATTCTTACAAAAGTTTTCCCATCCCTTTTCAGATACTCGACCACGTTATCAGCTTTTCCTTTTTCTGTCACCCAGTTCGAAATTAAGGCTCTGTTCCTCATATGAGCCTCCTCGATATCTTTTCCCGGTTTAATCCTGACTATCTGTGTTAGCAGACCATTACGCAGGTATGAATCGAAAGTTGCTTTAGCAGCTTCCTCTCCGGGAAGAAGCCCAAGTTCAAAGATCTTTTTATCCATCATATAATAAAGAGCAAAAAGATCAGCTCTTGTTTCCTCGAGTACCGAAGAATAGTTCTTAAGGGCATTAGGATCAGTTCCTTCGGCCAGCTTGCCGCTGGCATGACCAACACACTCATGAAGATCTGTATGCAAAGCATCAGACACCGACTCAAACATCTTAACACGCTCTATTTCAGCTTTGTCATAAGCAAATTCTTCAAGGAATCCATTGCCCTGAGAAGCCACTTCATAAGCATTTGTTATGTTCGCTAATGTAACAGATTTTGAACCTACTTCCCTACGAATCCAGTCGGCATTAGGCAGATTTATGCCAAGTGGTGAAGCCGGATAGCATGCTCCTCCAAGCATTGCGATATTAATAACCTTGGCAGCAACTCCTGTAACTTTCTCTTTTCTGTATTCCGGATCAATTGGTGAATTATCTTCAAACCATTGTGCATTATCAGTTATAATCTTAGTCCTTTTGGTCGCCTCCATATCAGTATAATTCACAACGGATTCCCAGGATGCTTTCATTCCCATCGGGTCTTCATAATTTTCGATGAATCCGTTTATATAATCAACCAATGTGCCGGAATTCATTGCCCATGCCACATTGTATTCATCCCATTTTCTGAGGTCTCCGGTTTTATAATACTCTATAAGCAACCCAATTTCCTTCCTTTGCATTTCTGTTTCAGCTGCAGTTGCAGCTTTCTCGAGCCAGATAATAATATTGTCGATTACTGCGGCATATTTTCCTCCGGATCTGTAAACCTCCTCAGATACCTTACCGTTTATTTTAACAACTTTTGAGTTTAGTCCAATTGAGACGGGGCGCGGATCCTTTGGATCAGTTTTACCTGCATAGAATTCTTCTACCTCCTTTTGAGTCACACCTTCATAGAAATTAGTTGCTGATCCGGCAACTATGTCAACCCCCTCCTTCTGTTCAACCTTGCGGGCATAAAGATCATCATCAAATAATGAAGGTTTCAGAAGTGTAATCAGTTGTTCGGATGACTGTCCGTTTGCAAGAGGTAGTTTTTCTTTGGGTGTGTTAATAATCAGATTGCTGAAATAACTTTCGGAAAAACCGGGTTTAAATTTATCACTGGAATAGTGATGATGAATACCATTGGCGAAAAATACCTTTTTTGCATAAATAACAAACAAGCCGTATTCTTCAGTGGTTTTATCACCGGTATAATTCTCAAGTATTGCTTCAAGAGTCCTCCTGATCGATATGTTATATCTGAAATTCTGATCCCAGAAAATATCCCTTCCTGATAAAGCTGCCTGACTCAGATAATAAACATATTCTTTCTGCTGAAGAGTAAGCTCCTCAAAACCGGGAAGTTTGTATTTAAGAATCCTGATATCATCGAATTGTTCAACAAAATGATTAAAATTATCTACCGGCACAGGGACCGTTTCTTTGGTGCTTTTGCAGCTATTTGAACTCATAAAAATTATTAATAATAAGATTGTTTGTTTTGATAACATTTTCATGGCTGTAAAGTTTAACTGATAAACCTCTGCTAAGGTATAAAAGACGAATTCAATTAACCGCAAAGGACGCAAAGATTTTTCGCAAAGGACGCAAAGCAATTAAATAGTTGAAATTAACTTTGCGTTCTTTGCTCTTCTTAGCGTACTTTGCGTTTAAATAACACAAACAATGAACAGCATAATTGAAAACTTAAGGACTGAGCTGAAACTCAATGCTGATGAAAAGACAAGACTGTCAGGCGAAAGATTCTTCAAAGAGGATGTAAAAATTTATGGAATAAAATCTGCTTTAGTTGGCAGAATCGGGAAGGAACATTTCAAAGCCATTCAGGAAAAAGACAAATCGCTTATATTTAAGCTATGCACTGAGCTTTGGCAGTCTGGCATAATGGAAGAATCATTCGTGGCGTGCAACTGGTCGTACTATGTACACAAACAGTATAAGCCTGAAGACATTGAAACATTTGACAGCTGGGTAAGAAAATATTTAAATAACTGGGCAAGCTGCGACACTCTTTGTAATCACACAGTCGGGACAATAGTTGAAATGTATCCGGAGTTGATTAACAGATTAAAAAAATGGGCAGAATCTGAGAACAGGTGGGTGAAGCGTGCTGCAGCAGTTTCATTAATTGTCCCTGCCCGCAAAGGAAAGTTTCTGAAAGACATTTTTGAAATCGCCGATATAATGCATTCCGATAAGGATGATATGGTTCAGAAAGGATATGGCTGGATGCTAAAAGCTGCCAGTCAGGCACATCAGAAAGAGGTATTTGAAAAGCTAAAGCAATGGCGAAATAATAATAGCCGTTTCTTACCTTTGCATGTAAATACATAATTAAGAAAACTCTTCACTCCTTTAAAAGCTAATCTTTATACACATCTTTTATCATGAAGAGGAACACAAATTTGATTAATGAAAAGCATTAATAAAAAAAATAATATACTACAGCACGATGGGATCCTTCGCTCCGCTCAGGATGACATGGTGTTGGGTTTAATCATGGGGGAAAGAAGAGACGATTCGAAATTCAACTGCGTCACCATTTTCAAATTTTGCATCGAATCGCCTCTTCTTTCCCCCTCTATGATCCCAAAAAGCTCTGTCATCCTGAGCGATAGCGAAGGATCTGCAGCTTTCAGCAGGGACTTTCCAAACCTTAAAAACAGACTATGAAAAGACTATTATCTTTTATAATAACCATTCTGATTCCTATTTCAGTTTTTTGTCAGGACCGGGTTACCGGAAGAGACTTTGCTACCAGATCTGAAGTTATAGCCCGCAGCGGTATGGCTGCAACAAGTCAGCCTCTGGCAACCCAGGTTGCTCTTGATATTTTAAAAAAGGGTGGCAATGCTATAGATGCTGCTATAGCCGCCAACGCTGTTTTGGGTCTTGTTGAGCCAACAGGGGCAGGTATAGGCGGTGATATCTTTGCAATAATCTGGAGTGCTGAGAAAGGGAAACTATACGGATTGAACGGTAGTGGCAAATCACCGCGGACACTGAAGTTTGAATACTTTCAGGACAATGGCTACGAATTCATACCCTCCTACGGGCCTTTGCCAGTGTCTGTTCCAGGCTGTGTCGACGGATGGTTTGAAATGCACGAAATGTTCGGCAAACTGCCAATGAAAGATATTCTTCAGCCGGCTATCAATTATGCAAGAGAAGGATTTCCTGTTACTGAAGTAATTGCCAATGCGCTCGCATTAGGAACAGAAAAACTTCAGGAATACCCGAATATTAAGGAAGTCTACATGCCCAAAGGAAAAGCTCCTTCAAAGGGTGAGATTTTCAAAAATCCAATGCTCGCCAATACCCTTGAGAAGATCTCCAAAGGTGGACGGAATGAATTTTACAGGGGTTCCATTGCAAGGGATATTGATGCCTTTATGAAGAAAAACGGAGGGTTCCTGTCGTTCGACGACTTGTCGAGACACCATTCTGAATGGGTTGAACCAGTAAGCTCTTCATACCGCGGTTATGACGTATGGGAACTCCCTCCAAACGGACAGGGAATTGCAGCATTACAAATACTTAACATACTTGAGGGATATGATATTACTTCAATGGGATTCGGCTCGGCAGATTATATTCATGTGTTTACCGAAGCAAAGAAACTGGCATTCGAAGACCGGGCCAAATTCTATGCCGACCCGTTATTCAGTGCCACACCAGTCAATCAGCTGATCTCGAAAAAATATGCATCCGAACGGCGTAAGCTTATCAGCATGGATAAAGCGGCTAAAATATATGATCCGGGAAAAATTGAAGCCAGCAATACAATATACCTGACAGTTGCAGATAAATTTGGCAACATGGTTTCGCTCATTCAAAGCAACTACCGGGGAATGGGATCGGGAATGTGCCCAACAGGATTGGGATTTGTCCTGCAGGACAGAGGCGAAATGTTTTCACTCGAAGAAGGTCATAATAATATGTATGCCCCGGGTAAAAGACCTTTCCATACAATTATACCATCGTTTATTACAAAAGATGGTAAGCCATGGATAAGTTACGGAGTTATGGGCGGCGACATGCAACCGCAGGGACATGCCCAGATAGTTGTAAATCTTATTGACTTTAAAATGAATCTTCAGGAAGCAGGAGACGCACCAAGAATACATCATATAAACTCCTCTGAACCAACCGGTCAGCAAATGACTGATGGAGGTATTCTGCTTCTCGAAAGCGGTTTCAGAACAGAAGTTCTTCAGAACCTAATGTCCAGAAGCCATACAATTCAGTGGGATCTTGGTGGTTATGGTGGTTATCAGGCTATAATGTGGGACAATAAAAACAAAGTCTGGTTCGGGGCATCTGAATCGAGAAAAGACGGACAGGCTGCGGGGTACTGACCCCCATTACCCCTTTACTCCTTTGCCCCCCTGCCCCCCTAAAGGGGGGTTAATACAGCAATTAATTGATTAACAGCTACATCTACGAACTTAGCCCCCCTCTAGGGGGGTTGGGGGGCAAAAAGATCCCAAAAGTCCCCCATTTGGGGGATTTAGGGGGTAATTCCCAGCAGATCAACAATCCCGTTTATAAAAGTCAGCGGATGAACCGGGTTACCGGGGATAAAGAGATCGATATGATTATTCTCAATAAAGCTTCTGTCTATGGCAGGACTATCTGCAAAAATTCCTCCGCTTATAGCATCCGTTCCTGCAAGTATAATAATCTTCGGAGTTGGGATCGCATCATATGTAATCTGCAGAGGTGCAGCCATATTTTTCGAAACAGGTCCGGTTATTACAATTCCATCAGCATGACGCGGAGAAGCAACAAATTCTATTCCATAGCGTCCCATATCAAAATTGACATTTCCACATGCATTCAGTTCGAGTTCGGTGCTGTTGTCTCCTCCGGCAGAAACCTGGCGAAGTTTGAGTGAGCCACTGAAAAGTTTCCTTATTTCGTTTCGAACCAGATCCGGATCTACTGTTATTTTATTAACAGATCCCTCTGAAATTATTAATGCATCTCTTTTATTTACAGAAAGTTTATAATCAGTTGTAAATTTTACTTTATTGGGAAATAATCTGGAACACTCACCGCAAAATGTACATCGGCCCAGATCAATACTCACCGGAGACGTCATAATTGCATTAGTAGGACAAACATCTGCCAATGCTTTGATATCGACTTCTTCATTGCTGATTTCTGGCCGACCTCTGAAAATACCAGGTACCTTAGCTTTTGTGGGGTCAGGAATAAATTGTTTCCCCTGATGGTATAATATCTTAAGTGTGGTTAACATTATCGCTTTTTTTCAGTTTATTAAAGATCGTGACCGCAGTATGAAAGATCAAAACTTTTATTACTCACCGGGAAGTCGGAGATCTCATTGTTTCTGACTGCAAGGGCAAGAGCCAGCCAGTTATGAAACGAAGGATCCTTAACCTTATAAATAACCAGATCACCCTTTTCATCTGTAATAGCAGCATGACAAATCTCTCCACGCCACCCTTCGGTAAGCGATATTGCAAAAGAATCAGGTTTCAGGGTATTGGTATCAGTCGGGGTATTGACACTTTCAGTCATATTATTAAGGAGATACCTAATATACGAAATAGACTGTAATACCTCTTCTCTTCTTATCTGAACTCTGGAATATACATCTCCATGATGTTTTATTACAGGGCTATGATCTAATTCAGGGTAAACACCATATGAATGCGACACCCTGATATCCCTTTCAAGAGTATGCATTCGTGCCGAAATTCCAACAGTTCCTATCGACAGCAGTTGCTCATACTTTATCATACCTGTTCTTTCGAATCGCGACAGAGAACTTGGCAACATTGACAGCTCACTGTTCATCTCTATAAAATCGGGCTCGAAGTCATTCAATACCTTAATCAGCCTTTCTGCCAGCTCTTTTGTTAAAGGAAATGGATTATAACCTGTTCGTATCAGGCCCTTTGCCAGGCGATTGCCACACCATTCCTGAAAAAAATTAATTACCGGGGTCCTCAGTCGTCCAAAAACAGAACTGCCCAGCTGGTATGCCACATCGGTACATATTGCACTGAGGTCGCCGGTATGAATAGCTATTCTTTCAATTTCCTGTGCAATTGTTCTTGCCAGAAGTACGTCACGGCCGGGATCATTTCCTGAAAGGCTCTCCATAAGATAGGTAAATGCTGTGGCATGCCCTATTACACTATCGCCCGCAATCGACTCAGCCAGAGTAATCCGCTGAATTGGCTTCATCTTCTTTAAAAACAATTGCTCAATGCCCCGGTGCTGATACCCAAGTTGTATCTCCAGATGAAGAATCTGCTCCCCGTTACATACAAACCTGAAATGACCAGGTTCAATTATTCCCGCATGTACCGGTCCCACTCCCACTTCATGAAGTTCCTCACTGTCAATATTAAAGAACGGATAATTCTGAATTGTTTTTGATTTATCTGCCCTGTTTTCGGAAAAGCGAACAGGTTTAAGCCATGGATGATCCTTATATCCGACTCCAAAATTCTCGGATATCTCGCGTTCGAATCGTTCAAAAGAGAGATGTTTTGCAGTGAATGAATCCAAAACCGAATCGGGAGCCACCAAAGATGACGAAACCATAATATTATGATTCAAATCGTCAGCAATCCCGCATATCAACCTAATATCTTCCTTTTCCCTGTAACCAAAATATATAACACAATGCCTTTCAGGATGGCCCTCCATCATACTGGTATTCAGCTCATAGAAAGACTGATACTTCGATACCGGTATTGATTTTGCCGGAATTGCCTGATGGTTATTTATTGTAATATAATTCATATTAATATGGTAATATTTTCACTGCATCATTAATTAGCCGGACAAAGATTGCCGGGGGATTAAGACCAAGCCACATTGCCGCAAATAAAAGCAGATACTGTGTAAGTGATTCCCATGGACTAATTTTGGGAATCCTGGTCTCATCAATGTCTGCAACAGGAAGAAAAATAATTTTCAGAATATTTTTTCCGAAAGCCCAGATAACAATAGTAAGTAACAGTAGAACGAATACAAGAAGAAGTATGTAATTACCCTCAAAGAGTGCCCTGAATATCAAGAATTCACTTACGAACATTCCCGAAGGAGGCATCGCTGTTGCACTTATAAAGCCGATGAGCAAAACAATTGCACCTGCCGGGTTATACTTAAAATAGTTACCAACATGCTGAATACTCTTACTCTGAAATACCCTGTAAAGCTGGTTAAACTGAAAAAATAGGCTTGACTTTACAAAAGCATGTAGTATTATATGAAGTATTGCAGCATAATAACCAATTCCTCCGGCTGCTATTCCAAGCATTACAATGCCCATATGTTCAATCCCGGAATAGGCAAACATCCTTTTAATATTCATAACCTTGGTCATATAAACCGTGGCAACAAAAATTGAAAGCCCAGCTGCAATAAAAATCACGAGGTTTGCCCAATGGAAAAGAGATGTATGAGCAACAACTGCATAAAATCTGAAGATTCCTGTAAATCCTAGATTCATAAGCACACTGGCAAGTAGTGCTCCCGCAGGAGCCGGGGCTTTATCCTTTGCATCAATACCTGCTGTATACATGGGTACAAGACCGAGTTTAGCTGTGAAACCTGTAAAAATAAACAGGAATGCCAGTCTTAACCAGAAAGGATTCAGCCTGTCCCTGTATAGCATTAAGTTGGCAAAAGAGAGGTCAGTTGATCCGGCATGCTGAAGTGAAAGACTAAGGAATAGTATTCCAATAAATACAAATGTTATGCTAATTGCGCATATGAAAACATATTTCCATGTTCCTTCAAGTGCAAGCTTGTTCCTGTGATGGTAAATCAGTGCTGATGCTGCAAGGGTTGTTAGCTCGGTAAAAATCCAGATAACAGCTATATGGTTGGCCAGATAAGCAACAGTAACTGAGGTAATAAGAATAACAATCGCGGCAAAATAAATAGCCCTCGACTGGGGTGTTTCATCATGTCGCTTAATATAGATCCAGCTGTGGAATAGTGCTGGTATTGTGATTATGCTAAGAGTTAATAAAAGAAGTAAGCCAAGTGAGTCGAAAGTAAAATAGGTCAGTTCAATTGTCCGGTATTCAAAACAGGCGTACACAGTATAACCAGTCTGAAGAATACCAAATAGTACTACAAGGATATTATTCAGGATACTGTTCCTGTTTAAAAAAAGCAACAATGCAATTCCAAAAGCGCATATAAGATAAAAAAGTGTCATCGTTTTTAAGTTTTAATAATCTTTCAGATTGCTCAGCTGGTCAACATCAACGTTCTTAAACACATCACCTATTTTATTGAGGAATATCCCGAGTATAAGAACACTGGCAAATACATCAAGCATTATTCCAAGGTTCACAAGGTTTGGCATTTCATTGCCAACAGCCAGTGAAAGTACAAACACACCGTTCTCAATCATCAGGTAGCCCATAACATGCGTAATTATCTTTTTCCTTGAAGCAATAAAATACAATCCGGTAAAAAGAGTTGAAAGCGCGACTATAAAGAACATTTTATTAAGTTGTGTATCCTTGATTGAGTTAGCCAGCAGAACAGTGATAACAACAATTATTGTAATAATTATCAACGAGATAAAGTGCGGCAGATAGGGTTCTGTCTCGCGTGATATCTTATTACGCTTAATCAGGTATCCCAGGAATATCGGGACAGCAAGTGCCTTAAAGACAATTGTTTCAAGTAGAATAAGAACAAGGTTCCATGTCTGTATATCAGTCAATTGCGAAAAAGTAACACCAAAAAGAATAAAACCCTGCAAGGCCAGAACTCTCACGTAAGTAATTATCCTGTTTGCAATTGCAACATATAAAAGACTGATAATGAAAATAATCAATAATACGTTTGTCATCGTTAATATTTTAAACAAATTTTTCCAGCACAAGCAATACACCCAGAAATATCAAAAAACTTACAGACGAAAGAGCCAGAATAAACTGAGGATTATGACTCATTCTGAACCTTGCCATAAAGGACTCAACCAGACCTATAGCTACAGCAAACAGGATCTGAATAAGCAGAAAAAGTGACAGAGCCCAGATTACTGTAAGTCCGCCAATGAAGAAATTAGCAATAATAGCTCCGTACATTGCAAATTTCAGGTATCCTGCCGATAAAATCAGGCCCAGATCAAATCCACTGTTATCAAGTATCATTACCTCATGCACCATAGTAAGTTCGAGGTGTGTTTTTGGATCATCAACAGGCATCCTGCTGTTTTCGATCATAGCAATCATCAGAAGAACAAATGCAGCCATTCCGCCAAGCAAATAGGTTATAGAGGATCCAAGATGCAATGCAGAGAAAATAGCATGGAAAGATGTGTTTCCTGTTAGTAATGCAAATGAACCTATCAGAATGAAGAAGGCCGGTTCGGCGAACAGCGAGAATAATGCCTCGCGGCTTGCGCCCATCCCTTCAAAGCTGCTCCCGGTATCCATAGCTGCAATGATGCTGAAAAACTTGCCTAGAGCGAGCACGTAAGCGAAAAAAATAAAATCACCGTCAAAACTTACAATACCCTTATCAGACCCCAGAGGAATTACGAGACAGGCCATAATAACTGTTGAAAAGTATATTGAAGGTGCAATCCTGAAGATAATACTTGTGGTGTCGCTGTATATTGCACCCTTTCTGAATAACCGTATAACATCCTTTATCGGTTGCAATATACCCGGACCCTTTCTGCCTGAAGTTATACTTTTGGTCCTTAGTATTATCCCTGAGAAGAACACTGATGTAAAAAGTATTAAAATGAAGCTCAACATTTTACAGATTATTTAAAAATTTAAACAGCAATATAAACTTATCAAAAATAATTGGCAGACATAATACTGCAGCAATAAAAACAATTCCATAAAGAATATACCTCTGCAGCTGACCGTTCTGAAGAAAAAGGAAGAGATCGGTCACCCTGTTAATAAAACCGAGTGGCTTATCAATAAGAATACGCTCAATTTTATCGTATGGCTCAGTTTCATAGTGTTTTTCAATTGGAAAAACTTCCTGAATCTCGACATTCTTCTTTTCAATATCCAGAATTGGTTTTGCAAGTTTTGCCAGACTTTTTACATAAGATCCTGCCGAGTACTGGAATTTTCCGGGAACAGCATTATATGCACATCCCCAGGTTGGTCCGGATTTAACATCCCTGCTTCGGTTAATTAATTTTCGCAAACCTAAAACAGCCAGAATCAAGAGGATAAGGACAAGGAACAGCCAGTTTATTGTTTGCAGGGAATCAATAGCCCCGACTTTAATGAGGTTAAGGTTAAATACTACATGATGTGCAAACAAGTATACAGGCCGTTGCAGCATATCAATAAAAAGGGTTGGGAAAAGCCCGATAAAAACCATCAGAAAAACTGTAATATACATTGGCAGAAGTTGCCAGAAGCCTGCCTCATGAATATCTTCAGGAAGTTCAGAACGCTGGGTACCAAGAAAGACTATGCTGAATGCCTTAGTAAAACAAAATATAGCCAGTCCGCCTATAAACACCAATCCACCTAAAGCAAATGTAAGGGCAATAAGAGAGATAAGATTTGCACTATAAAGCCAGTTGTAGAGCCCGCCAAATATCAGGAATTCCGATACAAAACCATTCAGAGGAGGGAGTCCGCATATTGCTAAAGCACCAATCAGAAAAAGAACCGATGTCCGTGGCATTTTTCTGATTATCCCTCCAAGGCTATCAATATTCACGGTATGGGTGGCCTGCAAAACATTACCGGTACTGTAAAATAAAAGTGACTTGAATAGAGAATGGTTAAGTGTATGGAGCATCGCACCAGAGAATCCGAGAATAGACAACCATTTATTTCCCGATCCAAGACCTATGCATCCTAACCCTATTCCGATTCCAATAATGCCAATATTTTCTATGCTGTGATATGCGAGAAGCCTTTTCAGATCGTGCTGGATAGTAGCCAGCAATACACCATAAATACCTGTAATAACCGAGATTATCAGAATAATATAGCCAATTGTAGAGTAGTCAGTTTTAATGAGAAGAATCATTCTGAGAATACCGTAGATGCCTATTTTAATAACAACGCCCGACATTATCCCTGATACATGAGTCGGTGCAGAAGGATGGGCATATGGAAGCCATGTGTGGAATGGAACAAAACCCGCTTTAATCGCAAAACCTATAAAGAAGCACAAAAACAATGCAGTTCCGGCAAGACTCGATTGAAGGCCCGAAAATTCAGAAATTGCATCAAAATCGTAATTGCCGGTTTTAAATCCTACATAAATAAAACCAAGCATTATAAAAACAATGCTCAGATGCGACTGAACCAGATAGTTTATTCCTGCCTTAATTGTTTCAGCCTTTTCATTCTCAAAAATTACAAGGACGAACATTGAGAGTGCAATTATTTCCCATAGCAGAAGAAAAATAAATCCGTTCTGCACGGAACAGATACCAATTAAAGCAAAATGTGCCAGAAGCAATGCTATACAGTGCAAGGCTAATTCATTTCTCCTGTTGCGGTATCTCTTCATATAATTAAACCCATATACTGTACCGGTAATGAATGTGAAGTTTATTGTAAGAATGAACCAGGCAGAAAGTGAATCAATCCTGATCTTGACGGTACCAAAAAGCTCCGTACCTGCCAAAATCGTTTCATACGAATCACCTGCCAGAGCTCTGAAGGCCACGATACTGCTTATCACAGCAATTACAAATACAGTGGAAACTGTAACGATGCCCTTACCCTTCACGTTTAGCGGAAGAATTGAAGCAATTGCTGCAACTACTATGATAATTAATACATTGATCAATGCCAGAGATTAAATATTGTACCGAGAAAAATTGTAAGAATGAATATTATGCCATAAAGAACATATGCCTGAATCTTTCCATTCTGAATAAACTGAAACAGGTTGATGAACCTGGTAATTAACAGAATTACAGGATCAATAATCCTTTCTTCAAAAAAATCGAGATAAAAAGACCTGTATTTTCTTGTAACCGGGAATGTTTCAGCATTTGCTATCTCTTTGTATCCTTTTTTCTCAATAATCAAAAAATTCAGAAGCTTTCCGAATGATTTGGAAAAAGACTTACCGGTATACTGCATCCTGTTATTGGGAGAAACATAACCGCACCCCCATGTTGGCGCTGATTTCTCTTCTGCAATGCGCGTGAATGACCATCTGATAAAAAAGACCAGTCCGGTAATAAGTAAAAGGATAAGTGATACTAAACTGATATTTTTCATGATATCAGCATAATGCTGAACGGAAGTGATATCAAAATTAATTCCCGGAAAGGTGTTTGTATTTATAATAACTGCCATAATATTAATCAGATAACCCGGAAATATGGCAACCAGGATCATTAGTGTAATAATCAGGTATTGCGGCAAGAGCATCAGAAAAGGCACTTCCACAACCTCGTGCCTGATCTTTTGACGCGGCACACCCAGAAAAATTGTACCGAATGTTTTCGAAAAAGTAAGTAATGAAATTCCGCCAACCAGACTCAACCCTGAAAAAGCGAGAATCATTAAAGTTACCTGCGATATACCGGCAGAATTCATACCTGTAAGTATTCCGCAGTAGATCAGAAATTCTGAAATAAACCCGTTCAAAGGAGGGATTCCGCCTATGGCAACAGCACCAATAAGAAAAATTACTGCCGTTTCCGGCATTTTCCTGATCAGTCCGCCAAGTTTATCCATATCCCGTGTATGAGTCTGCCTGTAAACAGAACCAGCAGAGAAAAACAAAAGTGACTTAAACAAAGAATGGTTAAGGGTATGCAGCAATGCTCCACTGAATCCGAGGAAGGTAAGAAGACCATCGCTTTTCCCAATTCCAATAAGGCCAATACCTATGCCCACCCCTATTATGCCAATATTTTCAATAGTACAGTAGGCCAGCATTTTTTTGAAGTCGCGGTGAACAGCTGCATTCATTATTCCAAATACACTGGTCAGTAATGAAAATGTAAGGACGATCTCACCAAGTATTATGAAATCTGCTTTCAGGCTGAAGATTACTCTGAAAATACCATAGATCCCAAGTTTTACAATTACACCCGACATAACACCCGATATATGCGATGGTGCTGCAGGATGTGCCTGTGGCAGCCAGGTGTGAAAACCAATAAAACCGGCCTTAATACCAAAACCGGCAAAAAAGATAAGGAACAGCCAAATATTTACTTCAGAACCAAAAAACGTATCAAAGCCCTTAAAATCAAAGGTACCTGATTTCAGATAAACCCATATAAAACCAACAGTAAGCAGAACAACACTTATATGCATCTGCACAAGATAGTTGACCCCGGCTTTAATAACTTTAGGATTAGTATAATCAAAGAGTACGAGCAAGAATGAGGATAGGGACATAATTTCCCAGGCAACGATAAAAGCAATACTGTGCTGAACCAATGTGACGGCTAACATCGACGACTGAAAAATAATGAACAGAATCCAGTGAAAACTTATCAGTTGTGACTGACCAGCGGCAGGCTTAAGATATCCTGATCCATAGACAGCTCCGGTAATTGAGGTAAAATTAATTATCAGAATAAACCATGCAGTCAAGCCGTCAATCCGTAAAGGGATTTCACCAAAAAATGATCCGCCGTTTACAAGATATTCCAACTCACCTCCTGTTAAACATTTAACAGCAAGTATTGATGTAAACAATCCAACAAGAAAAACTGTAATACCGGCTATGGCCGGTTTTATTTTCAGAGGGACAAATGGAACCGCAATTATTCCAGAAATAAATACAATTGCAACTAATTTGAACAGAAAACCAGTCAATCCGCTACCCACATAAAACATCATTCCTTAATTAGTTCATCTCATGATTAACAGCAGGCAAAGTAATGAAAAAAAACGAACCTTTTGAGTCAAATTACCAAATTCATTTTTACTTATTATCTTAGTACGCTTTAGAAGCGTAGTATCAGAAAGCCAGAATTATAGTTAATAATATATCAGAATGGGTATTTTCGAAATTATTGGTGAAATTTTCAATCCAGGGCCGGTTGGAGAAATTGATTTTAAAGAAGATGAGATCAAAGAAACCAGAACCTTTATTCCGTTAAGATTTTTTATAGCACTGATGCTGTTAGGACTATATGAATACCTGGTTATTTTTCATTCAAATAAGCCAAAGGATTCTCAGGTTATTATTGTCTCTAATATTATACTCTTGTTTTATCTTATACTCTCATTCTTCTTAAGAGCAAAACCGGAATACAGAAATACAGGATGGATCCCGTTTATAATTGATAATCCGTTCCGTATCTCTGACGATTTTAACAGGTTTTTATTCTTTATTAACGTACTTTGTATCCCTGGCAAATTCGTATCCAGATCAATTGTTAATTTCTTCAGGAACCTGATAAACAATGATTTTTCCTGAGAAAAAATTGGATCTAAGCCTACTTCACATCCAACTGCATCTCCTCCTTTTCCTTTTTCAATTCAAGTACATTAGTTGTGCCGCCGGTTTCGAGGTTTATACCGTGAGGTACATTCGTCTTCCACGAACCACAGGTAAAGTCAGGAACATCAATCGACTGAGCCCTGTTTGCTACTGACCATTCACTCAGCGGGGCAATTGCACTCCACAAAGCTCCGTCATAAACGTTCTGATCGAGAGGCAAACCATTTCTCAGACAATCGATTAAGCGCCAGTCCATAATAAAATCCATTCCTCCGTGTCCGCCGACTTTTTTAGCCTGTTCCCCCACTCTTTTAACAATCTCAGGGGTATATTTATCGATATTCTCCTTCATTTTGGCATCATTGCCCCAGCGTTCTCCGAGTGCTATAAGCTCTTTCGGATATTTAACCGCCATTCCATGTGTCCCTTTTACAAGGTGAATCCTTGAATAAGGCTGCTCAGACGAGACGTCGTGTTGAATCATAATCGTCTTACCCAGGGTTGTTCTAACAAGAGTTGTATTCATATTACCCCTGAATTTGGAATCTTTCCACTCATTATAGAAAGGGTCTTTTGATGCCAGTTCTTTTTCCTTAACACTCATTGTAAAATCGAATGTTGACATTGATGAAAGGTACTCCATTTTGTCGCCCCTGTTTATCTTCATTACCTCACATATCGGACCTAAACCATGTGTCGGATAAAGGTTTCCATTACGTGTGGCATTTTCTTTTAGCCTCCACATATCGGTATATCCACCATCGGCCTGCTTGTCATCCCGCGGCTTCATGAAGTTATACCCCATAAGATTGTGATTATAAGCACCTTCTCCATGTATTATTTCTCCAAAGAGTCCGTTGCGGGCCATATTAAGTGTAAGCAGTTCGAAAAAATCGTAACAGCAGTTCTCAAGCATCATGCAATGCTTTTTTGTTTTCTCCGATGTCTCAACAAGCTGCCAGGCTTCATCAATGGTTCGAGCAATCGGGACTTCACATGCCACATGTTTTCCGCTTTCCATTGAATAAACTGAAATTGGAGTATGCATAACCCATGGAGTGCAGGTGTATATAAGATCAAGATCCTTAAGATCAACTAATTTCTTCCAGCCATCTTCAGAACCAAAAAACTCCTGTGCGGCAGGCCTCCCTATGCTTTTCAGATACTTCTGCGATTCCTTAACAGCAACTTCCCTTTTATCGCAAAGTGCTTTAATTTCCACACCCTCGATATATGATAATCTTTCAACAGCGCCACTCCCACGGTCGCCCAGTCCTATTACTCCAATCCTCACAACCGGAAGTGCCGGTGCTGCATAGCCCGACATATTGAAACGCTGGCTATGGCTTTTCTTAACAGATTTCAGAATCTCTTCCAGGTTTGATTCTTTCTGCTTCTGATCGAAGGGAGAAATTATGCCGCTTGCCATTGCTCCTGCTCCGGCAAATGTTGCGGTCTTTAAGAAATTGCGACGATTTGTTGACATGGTGAGGTTATTTTCAGGTTTGACCGATAAAATTTAATTACACGCAAATTAATCGTTTATTCAATTACATCTGTTTCAGACGCTTTTTTATTTTTGAATTTATTAATAAGATCCATAATTATGCTTCCGGCAAGGTAACCAAAGGCCCCGCCCCATAGAGTACTGAGGTACCATTTGGATTTTATCATGCAGGTACCTGATTCACAACCAATGAATTTCCAATAAAAGAATCCTGCTATTGCGCCTGCCAGAGTGAAAAGAATTATAAAAATGTGTTTTTTGATGAAATCTGTCATAATCTAAAATTTGTACAAAAATAGTATAATATATCAATAAATGCTTGCAGTCGTGCAGTCTTGCGGTCGTGCAGTCCTATTTACTTAATACACAGCTTTAACAGCATTGTTCTTCAATTTGGACAGAAGTAGCTTATTATTAATAAGTTCAATAATTGCAGATCTGATTTCCTGCGGAGAAACTTCTTTAATGATTATTCCGCATTTATACTTTTCTATTAATTTTCTAATTTCAGGCAGATCACTGGCTAAAACAGGTATACCGGCGTTTATATAATCGAATAATTTATTAGGAAGACTGAAATTATAATTAGGATTACTGTTCTTATCCAGGGTTACTCCCAGGTCAGCTGACTTGGTATATCGCATGAGTTCATTCCATGGAACCCTGCTTATTAGCTTAACTCTTTTTTCCAATTTAAGCTCAGTAATTCGCTTTTGAAGAATACCGATAATATCGCCTGATCCGACAATCAGCAGTGATACATTTGCAATCATACTTACCGCCTCGATCAGCTCTTCTCCTCCTCTGTCTACATTTATTCCTGCCCCCTGAATTATAAGCAGAATATGATCATTTACCACACCGAGTTCCTGCCTCGAAAAAGGTATAATATTGGTGACTTTATGTGAACAATTCCGGACAGTAATCGGACTAATGCCATATTCAATCTCGTACTGACCTGCTATTGAATCACTAACTGTTATCACATTCTTCAACCTTGGAAATATGCACTTTTCAATTGTCTTCCAAACCCATTTCACAACCGGTCTGTTCTGGATTTCAGGCACCCCGGTGAAGTACTCATGTGAATCGTATACAAGAGGTAGTCCTTTAATTTTTGAGACAAGAAAATTTGGCAGTAAAGTATCCAGATCATTAGCTACAAGGATATCGAACCTGTGAAACAGAAGATAAATGAAAAGCCTGATATTAAAGAACTTATAAAAGAGAAAACCTCTCTTAAATATCATATTGAACCGGTGTGTATGGAATGGAACCAAATCAGATTTGCAGCATTCACCTTTATGCCTTCCGATAATTGTAATATCGCAATTTAAAGTGGCTACTGTTTCTGCCATCTTCAATACGCGCTGGTCAAAACAAATACAGTTTGTTACAGAAAACGCTGCCTTCTTTTTGTGCTGATAAACATCCATACGGTAAAATTAATATAATATGTCAAATGAAATCATTTAACAGTTGCCCGCAGTTCCGATAGCTATCGGAATCGCAGATTTGCGCAGACAAAACATGTGATCTGCGAAAATCAGCGAAATCTGCGGGAAAAAGTTTTAATTTTATAAGCCGGAGATTATTTATTTTTACGTAAAAATTAACATGAAGGTCTTTAAAAACATTTCACTGAAAAAATATAACACTTTCGGACTTGATTACAGGGCTGAAAACGTGATTCATATTGATAAACTGAAAGAAGCATTATCTCTTTTCAGGGGAGAGGTCACCTTTAAAAAACCTCTTCTTGTTTTGGGAAGCGGGAGCAATATATTATTCACAAACAATTATAAAGGGACAATTATCAGGCCTGATTTCAGGGGAATACGTATTGAAAATGAAGATGACAAACATGTAATAATATCTGCCGGTTCAGGTGTTATATGGGATAAGCTTGTTGAATGGTGCGTTGAGAAAGGTTTCTCAGGACTTGAAAATCTATCACTCATTCCGGGAACCGCAGGAGCAACTCCTGTTCAGAATATTGGCGCATACGGAGTTGAAATAAAGGACTTTATTGTTAAGGTAAAAGCAATAAATGTTCACAATGGACTTATCCGCATTTTCAGTAACAAAGAATGTGAATTCGGGTACAGAACAAGTATCTTTAAAAACAGACTAAAAGGTAAATACTTGATTACCAGGATTTATTACAGACTGAATATCAATGCATTGTTAAACTTACAGTATGGTTCGCTTAAAGATGAAGTGCATAAGATAGGTGACCAAAATCTAAAAAATGTAAGGCAGGCTGTTATTAATATCCGGAGAGCAAAACTCCCTGATCCTGAAATTATTGGCAATGCAGGAAGTTTTTTCAAAAACCCAGTGGTTGCCGCTGAAATTGCAGATCGACTTAAAAAGGAACACCCTGCTATGCCTCTTTATGATGATTTATACGGGACAAAAAAACTGGCAGCCGGGTGGCTTATTGAAAAATGCGGATGGAAAGGATATCGTTCCGGAGATGCCGGTGTTCACGATAAACAGGCATTAGTGCTGGTTAACCACGGCAAAGCTGAAGGTATTGAGATCTGGAATCTTTCAGAATCGATTAAAAAATCAGTCCTGGATAAATTCGGAGTAGAGCTGGAACGGGAAGTTGAGGCTATCTGACCTATCTGTATATCTTTCTCTTATTCAACTCTTTCTGATACAATGCAGCATAACGGTTATGCTCGGAAAGTGTCCTTGAGAAATTGTGATAGCCCGAGAAATCTGCCTTTGCTGCGAAAAAAAGATAATCGTGCTTTTCTGCATTCAAAACTGCTTCCAATCCACTAATTGTAGGACAACCGATCGGCCCGGGAGGAAACCCGTTATGTTTATATGTATTATAAGGGGAATCCACCTGAAGATGCACTTTTAAAACCCTGGTTATCGTAAAATCATCCAATGCAAACTTAATTGTCGGACAAGCCTGAAGAGGAATACCACGTTTCAGCCGGTTAAGGTATACACCAGCTATCCTTGGTTTCTCGTCCGATTTAACAACTTCATCATCGATTATTGACGCAAGTATCGCAACCTGAACAGGATTCAGATTCTTTTCTTTTGCTTTGGCAATTCTCTCCCCGTCCCAGAATAGTCTGTACTCTTTTAGCATCCTCTTGTAAAGTTTACCGGCATCAGTGTTCCAGTAAATATCATAAGTATTCGGTATGAAAAGAGAGATAATATTTGCCCGGTTAAAACCATCAGCAGAATAATTTGATTCATCATTTAAAAAAGCGATTATATCTGATGAATCTGCTTCAATTTGTTTCCCGATTTTCCCGGCAAGCTGATCGAGTGTCCTGACATTATTGAAAGTTACCCTTACTGCAGTTTGGCGGCCAGATCTGAGGATATTTATCAATTCATTGCAGCTGATTCCATTCTGAATAATATATCTGCCGGATCTAATGCGCGCCGGGTAGTTTTTCTTCTTCGCAAGCCAGTTAAAAACTGCAAGATTCTTTATGGTAATGTTTGATCTCAGGGTGTCAAGAACCTGTTCGTAAGATGAGCTATCCGGAATAATAATGATCTGTTCATCTTTTACAGTAGTAATGGCTGCACCAAAAATATTCCTGTATACAATAACACCTGCAATAATAGCTACAATTGCAGACAGAGTAATAATGTATATAAGAATCTTTTTCATTACAGATCAAACAGAATGCAAAATTAGTTATATTGTTTTAAGCGGCAAAACAAAAGATAAAAGACACACGACGTACGAGGCAAGATGCAAGATGCAAGATGTATGATGCAAGATGCAAGGCAAAGGCAAAGGCAAAAGGAAAATCAAAATAACTCTACCATGCATCCTGCATCATGTATCATGCACCTACTTTTATTCGTATTTTTGTAAAAATTCATTATTAATTAAAAGTAGATGAATATGGCAACATCATTAATACTGATTCTGGTAGTTATCGGAATCCTGACAGGAGTTATGGCAGGAATGCTAGGCATTGGAGGGGCAATAATAATGATACCTGCACTGGTATTATTCACCGGGTTCAGTCAGCAGATGGCACAGGGAACCAGTCTTGCCGTTATGCTTCCGCCAATTGGCATACTTGCAGCTTATAACTATTACAAGGCCGGGCAGGTTAATATAAACTATGCAATAATTCTGGCTGTATTTTTTCTTGTCGGCTCCTACTTCGGTTCAAAATTTGCGCTTACGCTGCCACAGCCTGTTCTTAAGAAAATTTTCGGAATTCTCCTGCTTCTTGTAGCCGCAAAAATGCTATTGGGGAAATAACATACAAAAAAACTCCACCAGTCCATGGTGGAGTTTTTCGTATTTATTTTATCTGTCAGAATATAAAACCGAAACTCAGGATGAATGATGGCTGTGCGTAATCGAGTTTAAAACTCTGTCCGCTTATTGTAACAGCATCTCCGAATTTTTCACCCAGACTTCCTGCATATCTTGCATCGAGGGTAAATTTCTTTAATAAGTCAAGTCCTACTCCTGCCTGATATCCCCAGGTAGCTCCTTTATACATTTCTTCAAAATTGGGGTCATTGATTAGATCCTTAGGTGATCCCAGCTGGATTGCTGCAGCAGGACCTGCATTCAGGCGAAGCGGTCCAAGTTTAAATCCCAGAAGTACAGGTATTTGCAGCCTGTTAAATTTCTGTGAAACAATTACTCCCGGATCTGTGGCAACTTCTTTAACATTATATTCAAAGGTATTTGTAGCAAAAAGCAATTCAGGCTGTATATAAATTCCCAGAATAGTAATACGGGTAAATAATCCAGCATGAAATCCCCAGGTAGCATCGGCAAGAGCATCAATAGTTGCTGCTCCTGAACCAAGTGTATAATCCGGAAACGATGTTGACTGGCCTCCAGCCTTTATTCCGAATTTAAGCTGTGAAAATGCCGGAGCAGCCATAAGCGCTACTAAAATAACAACAAATATTTTTTTCATGATTTCATTTT
>JFJP01018615.1_pt1 | contig 23679 bp, 19 predicted proteins | sample 431651 | NCBI WGS metagenome assembly JFJP01 (sample SAMN02602958, study PRJNA72255) | Microbial mat metagenome, whole genome shotgun sequencing project. | biome: fresh water; feature: sink hole; material: water; isolation source: purple microbial (photo- and chemosynthetic) mats found in...
AGTGCTTTGCGTTGCTGAGCCCGGAGTCGTGCAAATGTCTGATCAATTCGATTCATCGCGCCCTCATTATCTCGATTACGGTGTCCAGATCTTTGTCGCCACGCCCGGACAGGTTGACCACGATGGCCTTGTCCGGTCCATACACGGGAGCCATTTTCTTGGCTTCGGCAATGGCATGGGATGACTCCAGTGCGGGTAGAATACCTTCCAGTCGCGTCAACTCATGAAAGGCTGCCAGGGCCTCGTCATCGGTAATGGCATGATACTTGACCCGTCCCCGGCTGGCCCAGAAGGCATGTTCCGGACCGACCCCTGGATAGTCAAGGCCAGCGCTGACCGAATGCGCATTCTGGATCTGACCGACCGCATCCTGCAGGACGTACGATTTGCTGCCATGCAGGATCCCCACCTGCCCGGCACCGATGCTGGCGGAGTGCTTGCCCGTGGCAATCCCATAACCAGCGGCCTCAACACCGATCAAATCAACCCCGGTATCCTCAATGAATGGGTAGAAGATGCCGGCTGCATTGCTTCCCCCGCCAACGCAGGCCAGCACGGCATCCGGCAAACGCCCCTCCTCCTGCCTGGCGAACTGCGCCCGGGTCTCGTCGCCGATGATCCGCTGGAAATCGCGCACCATCATCGGATAAGGATGCGGCCCCGCCACCGAGCCGATCACATAGAACGTGTCCTCAACCTCTGCCACCCAGGATCGCAGCGCCTCGCTCATGGCATCCTTCAGCGTTCGTGTCCCGCTTTTCACACAGAAAATCTCCGCCCCCAGCAACTCCATGCGCTTGACATTCGGTGCCTGGCGGCGGATGTCCTCCTCGCCCATGTAGATGCGGCATGACATGCCATACAGCGCGGCAGCCGTCGCGGTGGCCACGCCATGCTGTCCCGCCCCGGTTTCCGCCATCAGCTTGGTTTTTCCCATACGGCGTGCCAGCAGGGCCTGGCCGATGGTATTGTTCACCTTATGCGCCCCGGTATGGTTCAGATCCTCGCGCTTGAGATAAATCCGGGCACCCCCCCAGGCAGCGGTCAGCCGACGCGCCAGATACAACGGCGATGGCCTGCCGACGTAGTTTTCAAGCGTCTCGCGATATTCGCGCATGAACGCTGGATCAGCCGATGCCGATGCATAGGCAGCGGCAATTTCCGTAAGCACCGGCATCAGTGTCTCGGCTACATAGCGACCGCCAAAGATTCCAAAATGACCCCGTGGGTCAGGATAGGTTGTCATAAAGCCCCCTGTGATTAAAATACGGCAAGATCGTATCACGGGAATCCCGCAAAATCGAATGAAAAGTGAGGTTCCACGCCAGAAGATCCTCTATCTCAACGGCCTGAATAATCGTCTCCATGGCGTACGACGGACCGTCTACATCTCCAGCAGGCCCTGGACGTCTTCCCAGCTCAGGCTCTTGAGCATGGCTTCGTCGGACTCGACCGTGGCGTTGATGATCTCACGCTTGCGATCCTGCATGGCCACGACTTTTTCCTCGATCGTGCCCTTGGTGATGAGCTTGACGCTGTAGACCGTGCGCTTCTGGCCGATGCGGTAGGCCCGGTCGGTGGCCTGGTTCTCGACAGCGGGGTTCCACCAGGGATCATAGTGGATGACCATGTCCGCCCCCGTCAGGTTCAGTCCGGTGCCTCCCGCCTTGAGGCTGATCAGGAAGACCGGCACCGTGCGGTCGGTGTTGAACCGGTGGACCTGTTCCATGCGGTCCTTGGTGGAGCCGTCAAGATAACAGTAGGTTAGCCCCCGTTCCGACAGCCGGTCCCGCAGGATGTGCAGCATCGAGACAAACTGGCTGAAGACCAGGATGCGGTGCCCCCCGTCGACCGCTTCGTCGATCAGTTCCAGGAACAGGTCCAACTTGGCGGATGGATGTAGCGGCTTGAGATGCTCCAGCTTGAGCAGATCAAGATGACAGCAGGCCTGCCGAAGCTTCAGCAGCGTGGTGAGGATTTCCATGCGGGCCTGGCTGAAGCCCTGTGCGGCGACGATATCGGCGATTTTGCGGCGCGACCGGTCGAGGATCTCCTTGTAGACAAGCCGCTGATCGGGGGACAGATCGCAGTAGGAAATGCTTTCGATCTTGGGGGGCAGGTCCTTGGCCACGTCGCGCTTGAGCCGACGCAGCAGGAACGGGTGCAGCTTTCGGCGCAGGCGGCGCTGCGCTTCGTCCGCCTCGGGACCGCCCTTGGCGATGGGCAGCTCGTAGGCCAGGCGGAAGTTGTCGTGCCGCCCAAGGTAGCCGGGCATCAGGAAGTCCATGATCGACCAGATATCGGCGACCCCGTTCTCGACCGGAGTGCCAGTCAGCACAAGCTTGGTGCAGGCCCGTACCTGTTTGGCGGCAACCGCGTTGCGGGTGGAGTGATTCTTGATGTGCTGGGCCTCGTCAAGCACCACGGCGGCGAATTCGATCGGAAGGTAATGCTCAATGTCGCGGCGCAGCAGGGAGTAGGAGGTAACCACCAGGTCGTTCTTCGGAATCTGCTCGCGCTGTTCCTCCCGTTGGGCACCACTGATCGCCATCACCTTCAACTGCGGGGCGAACCGCCCCGCCTCCTCGATCCAGTTGTATACGAGGCTGGTCGGACAGACGATCAGGGCTGGCTTCCCCTGAGCCGTGGTGTGGAACCGCTTAAGCTGCAGCCAGCAAAGGGTCTGCAGGGTTTTGCCCAGGCCCATCTCATCGGCCAGCAGCCCGCAGAACCCGTGCTGCTCGAGAAAGCGCAGCCAGTCGACACCCTCCTTCTGGTAGGGTCTCAGGATGGGATCCAGATGCGACGGCAACGGCGTCTTTTCGATTTGCAGGGTGCGGTTGGATTGCTCGGCCTGCCGTCGCCAGGCAGGATCGTCGTCGAGATCGACGCCATCCAGCGAGTCGAGCGAGGCCTTGACAAACGGGGCGTAGAGATTGGAGAGACGGAACATGCCGGGCTTATCGGCATCAGCACTGTCGCAATCGGTGAAGACACCCAGCATGGATTCGACAGCTGGCGTGTCGATCAGGACGGGCTGCCCGCCGATTTCGACCCAGGCGTCGCCCTTGCGCAGGGCATCGTGGATCTGCCGCTGGGAAATGCTGGATCCATCGGCATTCTCGAAATCAAAGCCGACGTCGAACCAGCGTCCATCCCGCTCCTGTTCAACCTTGACCACAGGCGTGGCGAATGGCAGGGCCTCAAAAAACGGGGAGACGCGACCGTGCATGTCAATCTGCCAGCCGAGGCGACGGAGCGTCGGGACGCTTCCGCCGAGGAAATTGAGGACTTCGCGAGAACCAACGATCGGGGTCAGTGTATCGCCCGTTTCGCCGCGCAGCCCCAAACCTGCCAGGCGTTTGAGGGCATCCTGCTCGGCGGGTTTGTTGCGCGAGGTATAGCGCATCAGGTCCTCTGGATCGGGAATGGCGAAATGTTCTCGGGCATCCGGCTTGGCGGCAACCAGTTCAACGACAGGGTAGCAGGCGTGGAGGGTGGCAGAGAGCGAGGCGGGGCTGCCGTGGATTTCCAGACGAAAGGTGGGCGAGGCGGGCTCGACGGTGAACAGGTCGAGCGTGATGTCATGATTGACGGTGGCATGCTTGGTCAGCAGCGGCAGTTCGGCCTGAAGGAAGCGTAGGACGTGTTGCCGGTCGATGATGATCGGACGCTGGTAGATCTCGTGATAGGGGGCGGGAAGGACATTGGCGATGGGCCAGAAATGGTCGATGCTGTAGACCCAGGCAATGTTGGCCGCAACGATGTAAAAAGGCTCGTCGCCTGCAGGCTGATCGGGAATGTCGGTGATCGCGGCCAGCTCAAGATTCCCGTTATCAGGGTTCAGCCGCATGGACAGCCGGGTGCGCTGCCGCTCCGGGTGCAGGGTAATGGGCATGTCGTCGGAATCGGCTATGATGCGTCCGGCCAGCAACTGCAACAGGTTCATGAAGTCGCGCTTCCCGAGTTTCATGGTGGCTTGTGCGGGGCCTTCACAAATATCCTCCAGCACAAAGAGCAGCGACTCGTCGGCCTTCTCCAGCCCTATGACGGTTCCCGGCGGAACGGCATCGACTGGAAATTCACGGGAACCAAGCCGGACCGAGCAATAGACCCGTACCGCATCGTCGGAGAGATCCTCCATCCAGCCGGGATCGAGCACCACCTTGATCGATCCCGGGGTTGATCCCGTGGAACCGATGCGGGCGCGCTTGAGGTAGAGCTTCTCGTCGATCGACGCCAGGCGGCTGGCGCGGCGACGCTCCTCCTCGTACTTCTGCTCGCGCGCCGGATCGGCACGCCGCTCGGCAACGGTAAGGCCGAGAGCGATCACATGGGAGCAGATGATTCCGCGCTCGCGGTTCGCGTAGCAGGGGCATTCGCTTTCCACGTTTCCATCGCGCAGGATCCGAAGGCGAGTGTTGAATTCACGACTGTTGTGGACCAGCTTGCCGGTAATGTAGGGGGGCTCGTAATCGGCCTGCAGAACCGCCCCCTGCTTGATCAGGAGCCGGGCATCATGCACAACCTGTGCACCAGCCCACGCCTCCAGTCGGGCAAGGGTGATCGGGATCGCCTGGGCGGGCTTCTTGGTATTCACGTCTGCGGCCATATCGGACTCTCACCTGGGCTCTGGATGCCATTCGTGCTCGACCACGCATTCGCAGGCGTTGCAGTGGCGCGCGGCCACGAAGAGATAGTCCGCCAGCCGGTTGAGATAGCGGATGTCCTCCTGCACGTGATGACAACCGTTACGGTCTGTCAAATGTTCGGCAAGGGCAACGACCCGGCGTTCCGCACGTCGGCACACCGTGCGGGCACGGTGAGCCTGAGCTGCAGAGGCGCAGCCCCCCGGCATGATAAACGCCGTTAGCGGCGCTAAACCTTGCTCCATGACATCGATGGAGACCTCCATCCAGACGTAATCACGGGCGCTCAGGGCGGTCACGCCCGCCGCATCGGCCTCGCTTGCCGAGGACGAAGCGAGCCGGGCCCCGACACTGAACAGGCGGCGCTGGATGCGCTGGAGTTCAGGTTTCAACAGGTCGGCCGCCTTGGCAGGGAGCACCGTCAGCAACACCCCGAGTTCTGCATTGAGCTCATCGACGCTGCCCAGCGCCTCGGGGGCGGGATCGTGCTTGGGTACCCGGCGTCCGCCCAGCAGACCGGTGGTTCCATTGTCACCGGTTTTCGTATAGATCTTCATCCCGTCACCGACCCAGTGACGACAATCCAATAACGGCGGCATCGCGCTGGCTCTGTAGCACCTGCGCCAGCCGTGAGGTCAGGTTCTCAATCATCTGCTGCTGCACACGGACGGACGCTTCCAGCGTATCGACCCGTGCCAGGAGCGCCGAATCATCATAGGCTGGCAATGGAGCAAGCGCCGGAGCAGCGGGCATCGCAGGCACGGGCGCCGTGATAGCGGACGACGCCAGCGGCACCGCCGCCGGAGCAGCAGGAATGTAATCTGGAATCGCTGGTGCCACAGAAACGGCAAGGGCTGAAGGAACCGGAGACGGCATAACCTGTGCCGCCGCAGGTGCAAAGGCAGGCACCGGTGGAGCGGCAGGCAGGCTAGGGGCAGAGAACCGCGGCAACGGGCGGAGCGATGCCGTCGTCGTCGGCACGCCCCCCGCCGGCCGCGCGAGGCCCTGCGCAGCCACCGGCTGGACGGCTGGACGGGGCAGAGAAATCGTCAATGGCGGCGTGTTGTCCGCCGATGGATTGACCGGAAGCACGGCAGTCGGCCTCGGCACCGCAGACACAACAGCAGGCGCAACGGCAGGGGCAACGGAGGAAACAGCCCCCTCCATCGAAAGCACATTCGCCACGACGGGTTCCTCCGGGATGGTGCCATCCTTGAACACCAGGGGCACTTCCAGAAGCGCCTTGCATTTCACACAACGCGTCTGTTTCAGCACCTTGAGCGAAACCGCTTTCATTCGCATCTTTGCGCCGCATGCGCCGCATTGTAGAATCGGATCAACTGTTGTCATCGCACTCATCTCCTTTCTGTCACCCTGCTAGATACTCAACAACGCCGTCTGCAGCCCGTTTCCCATCCTGCATGGCACGAACGACCAGCGACGGACCATCCGTCATATCCCCCGCCACGAAGACCCCCTTGACGGAGGTTCCATTTCCATTGTGACGGTTCACAAAGCCACGCGCATTGAGCGAGACGCCAATCTCGTCAAGCAACGCCTTGCGTCCAGGACCGACAAAACCCATGGCCAGCAGCACCAGATCGGCCTTGACCGAGAATTCGCTCCCCGCCTGTTCTTCCGGCACCGGCCTGGAACCGCCTTCGGGAAAAACCCACTTCACATCCACGCAGTCCAGTCCAGTCACCCGGCCATCGGTGCCCGTGAGCGCCCGGGTGGAGACCGACCAGCGCCGTGTGCAACCTTCGAGATGACTGCTGGAGGTGCGCATCTTGTTGGGCCATTCCGGCCACGGGGTGGATAGCGGACGCTGATCCGGCGGACGGGGAAGGATCTCGAACTGGGTCACGCTCACCGCCCCTTGACGGATAGAGGTACCCACACAGTCCGAGCCGGTATCGCCACCGCCCACGACCACAACATGCTTGCCCGTGGCACTGATCGACTTGCAGCCACGGGTATCCTCGCCGCCATTGAGCATATTCTGCCGAGACAGGAAATCCATCGCGAATTCAACCCCGTCGAGTGCCCGTCCCTCGATCGTCAGATCGCGCGCTTCGCGAGCTCCCCCCGCCAGTAGAATGGCATCAAAACGCGGAGCCAAATAATGGAACGAGATATCGCGCCCGACTTCCACCCCGAGTTCAAAGCAGATGCCTTCCTGACGCATCAGGTCGATCCGCCGCTCGACAATCCATTTCTCCAGCTTGAAGTCCGGGATGCCATAACGCAGCATACCGCCAGCATAACGGTCGCGCTCAAAGACCACCACGGTCGCCCCCGCCTGATTCAGTCGATGCGCCGCCGCCAGCCCAGCGGGGCCGGACCCAATGATCGCCACGCGTTTTCCCAGCCGCCGAGACGGTAGGCGAGGCTGCATGAAACCGCGTTTGTAAGCATTCTCGATAATGGTGACCTCGATCTGCCGGATGGAGACCGGATCGCGGTTGATCCCGCATACGCAGGAGGCCTCGCAGGGGGCCGGGCAGATCCTGCCGGTGAATTCAGGGAAGCAGCTCCCTTCAAGCAACAAGTCCAGCGCTTCCTGCCACTGCCCGTGATAGACCTGGTCGTTGAACTCCGGGATGCGGTTGAATACCGGACACCCCATGGCACTGTCCGCACTCTGGCAGAACGGAATCCCGCAATCCATGCAGCGGGCCGTCTGCTCGCGCAGATCGCCGTCGGACAACATCTGTTCGACCGCCTTGAAATCCCGCCGACGCTCCTCGACCGGGCGGTAGCCCGGATCCTTCCTCGGCACCTCGACAAACCCACGTTCTCTATGACGCATAACGTATCTCCTAAAAGGCTACTGCTGAACCACTTCACGGCGCACCGTGGCCGCATCCTCACGGCTCAACCGACCCAGCGCCTTCTTATACTCCATCGGAAACACCTTGATAAACCGCGGAACGGAACGCTCCCAATCCGCCAGGATGGCCTTGGCCTTGGCACTGCCAGTGTATAGCACATGCCGTTCCAGCAGGGCCTTGAGAACAGCCCGGTCCTCCTCGCCGGAAACCAGCTCCAGATCCAGGGTTTCGAGATTGCAGTGATTATCGAAATTACCGCTCTCATCGTACACATAAGCCAGCCCACCGCTCATGCCCGCACCGAAATTGACGCCCGTTGCCCCGAGGATCACCGCCACCCCGCCGGTCATGTATTCGCATCCGTGATCGCCCACTCCCTCGACAATCACCGTGGCTCCACTGTTGCGGATGGCGAAGCGTTCCCCCGCCTGTCCGTTGAGGTAGGCCTCGCCCGCAGTGGCCCCGTAAAAGGCCACATTGCCTGCGATCATGTTGGCGGAGGCATCGAAATCAGCCGTGGCATAAGGACGAACCACGATCTTTCCACCGGACAGGCCCTTGCCCAGGAAGTCATTCGCCTCGCCCTCAAGGATCAGCGTCATGCCCCGCGAGGCAAACGCGCCAAAACTTTGCCCGGCAGCCCCGCGATAGACCAGGGTGACCGTATCATCGGCCAGCCCGTCACTACCGAATCGGCGCGCAATCTCGCTGGAGAGGATCGTTCCGACGGTACGGTTGACATTGCGTATCGGCATTTCCCTGCGGAACGAGCGGCCCGCTTCCAAGGCGTTACAAACCTCGTCGAGATACGTGAAGTCGATCGAGGTTTCCACCCCGTGCTCCTGGGGCTGCGTGCAATAGCGATCCGTATCGGGCGTCGGCGTGTGCATCAGGAGCCGCGAGAAATCCAGTCCCTTGGCTTTCCAGAAGTCAATCGCCGGGTTCACCTCCAGCAAATCGGACCGGCCCACCATCTCGTTGAGCTTGCGCATCCCCAGCGAGGCCATGATCTCGCGCAGTTCCTCGGCCACCATCGTCAGGAAGTTGACCACGTGCTCGGGACGTCCGGTGTACAGCTTGCGCAGTTCCGGATCCTGCGTGGCCACGCCGACGGGGCAATTGTTGGTATGGCACTTGCGCATCATGATGCAGCCGCACACCACCAGCGGCGCCGTGGCAAAACCAAATTCCTCGGCTCCCAGAAGGGCGGCCACGGCCACGTCGCGCCCGGTCTTGAGCTGGCCATCGACCTGCAACCGCACGCGGTTGCGCAGTCCATTGAGCAGCAAGGTCTGATGTGCCTCGGCCAACCCCAGTTCCCACGGCCCCCCCGCATGTTTGAGCGAGGTCAGCGGCGAGGCACCAGTGCCACCGTCGTAACCACTGATCAGGATCATGTCCGCATGACCCTTGGCCACACCAGCCGCCACCGTGCCGACACCCACCTCGGAAACGAGCTTGACCGAAACGCGGGCATTGCGGTTGGCATTCTTCAGGTCGTAGATAAGCTGGGCGATGTCCTCGATCGAATAGATGTCATGATGCGGCGGCGGCGAGATCAGCGTCACCCCCGGGGTGGAATGCCGAACCCGCGCAATTTCCTTGTCGACCTTGTGACCGGGAAGCTGTCCGCCCTCGCCGGGCTTGGCTCCCTGCGAGATCTTGATCTGTAGGTCGCGGGCATTGATCAGGTATTCCGAGGTCACACCGAAGCGACCGCTGGCGATCTGCTTGATGGCGCTGTTGCGACTGTCGCCATTGGGCAGCGGCACGAAACGTACGCGATCCTCGCCGCCTTCGCCGCTGTTGCTCATCCCGCCAAGGCGGTTCATGGCAATCGCCAGCGTCTCATGCGCCTCCTTGCTGATCGAACCGAACGACATTGCGCCGGTCACAAAGCGCTTGACGATCTCCGCAGCGGGCTCGACATCCGACAGGGGGATCGCCTTGCCTGTGGTCTTGAATCGGAACATCCCGCGCAGGGTGCTGAGCCGTTTCTCCTGCCGATTGATCAGCTCCGCGTACTGGCGATAAATACCCGTATCGTTCGTGCGACTGCTCACCTGCAGGAACCGGATCGTGTCGGGCGTCCACAAATGGCGTTCGCCATCCACCGCCACCTGATATTGCCCGCCATGCTCCAGCATCAGCGAGCGCCCGGCTGGAGGCGCATAGGCCGCCTGGTAACGGGCACGGGCCTCGGCGGCAATCTCCTCCAGCCCAATCCCGCCCACGGGCGATGATGTTCCGCAGAAGTATTTATCCACAACGGACTTGTCGATACCGATAATCTGAAACGTCTGCGAGTTGCGGTAGCTGCGCAAGGTGGAGATACCCATCTTGGACATGGTCTTGAGCAGTCCCTTGCAGACCGACTTGACGTAGTTCTCGACCGCCTTGGCGACACCGATGGACTTGGAAAGCTGCTGACGCAGGGCCATATCGGCCACGACTTCAAACGCCATGTACGGGTTGATCGCCGAGGCACCATAGCCCAGTAGCACGGCAAAATGCATCACTTCACGCGCTTCACCGGTCTCAAGGATCAGGCTGATGCTCGTACGCAGGCGCTTCTCGATCAGCCACTGGTTCACGGCAGAGACCGCCAGCACCGCCGGGATCGGTGCCTGCCCTTCCGGCAGGTTGCGGTCACTGAGAATGATGTTGCGATACCCGCCCCGCCCCATCGCCTCGGCCCGTTCGCTGAGCGAAAGCAACGCCGTCTCCAGCGCCGCCCCGCCGCCGTGGGGGTCAAACCCGATCATCAGCGTTTGCGAGGAAAAGTTCGGATCATTCAAGTTGCGCAGCCGCTCCATGTCGTCGTTCGACAGCACCGGATGTTTAAGCTTGATCAATTGCGCATGCTGCGGTACCTCGGTCAGGATCTGGTCCGGGGAGCCGAGGAATGTCATCAGCGACATCACCAGCTCCTCGCGGATCGGGTCGATCGCCGGATTGGTCACTTGGGCGAACAGCTGCTTGAAATACCAGTAAAGCAACTGCGGACGTTCCGAAAGAACGGCCAGCGGCTGGTCCGACCCCATCGACCCGACCGGTTCATGCCCTTCCGAGGCCATCGGATCCAGGATGCGGCGCAGATCCTCGCGGGTATAGCCGAAGAGCCGCTCGCGCAGCAGGAGCGTCTCCTGGTCCGGAACCACGGCCGTGACGGCATTGAAAAAGCCATGGATCAGCACGTGGTTCTCGCTCACCCAGCGGCGGTAGGGCTGCTGGCGGGCCAGGCGCATCTTGACTTCATAATCGCGCACCACCCGTTTCTCCTTCAGATCCACCACCAGCATCTGTCCCGGCCGCAGCGCCCCGCATTCAAGAATGCGCGAGGGATCCAGGTCAAGCACCCCCGCCTCCGAGGCGAACACCATCAGCCGGTCCTTTGTGATCGTGTAGCGAGCAGGACGCAACCCGTTGCGGTCCAGCACCGCCCCCACGTGCGCCCCGTCCGAGAAAGCCACGGCCGCCGGGCCATCCCACGGCTCGACCAGACCGGCATGATATTCAAAAAATCCGCGCAGGTCCGGGCCCATGGGATACATCTCGCCCCAAGCTTGCGGAATCAGCATCATCATCGAATGCCACAGCGACCGGCCATTGCGCTCGAGCAACTCCAGGGCATTGTCCAGCGCTGCGGAATCGCTGCCCTTGGCCTCGATCACCGGCACCACCTTGCGGATCTCGTCGCCGAACAGGTCACTCTTGAAATTACGCTCGCGCGAACGCATCCACTGCAGATTGCCACGCAGGGTATTGATCTCGCCATTGTGCGCCAGATAACGGAAGGGTTGCGCCAGCGACCAGGACGGGAACGTGTTCGTGCTGTAGCGCTGGTGGACCACCGCCAAGGCACTGACCAGGTCCGGTGATTGCAGATCAAGATAGAAGGCCATGACCTGCGAGGCCATCATCAGCCCCTTATAGACCAGCGTCCGCGAGGAGAAACTGACGGCATAAAAGCGTTCACGGTCATTCCCCACCAGCGGCAACGCCTGCTGTTCAATCTGCTTGCGCATGATGTAGAGACGCCGCTCCAGCACGTCCTGAGACACCTTTTGAACGGTCACAAACGCTTGGCTGATATAGGGTTGATCCAGACGGGCGCGCTCTCCAAGCACCGATCCATCCACAGGCACCTCGCGCCATCCCAGAAAAATCCCCCCCTCGGCCGCGACCGTCTTTTCCACCACCCGCATACAAGCCGACCGCGTATCCACATCCGTCGGCAGGAAGAACATACCAACCCCGTAGGCTCCCGCCTCCGGCAGTTTGATCTTGAGCGACTTGCACTGCGCCCGAAGGAAGGCATCGGGCACTTGGATCAGGATCCCCGCACCATCGCCGGTATTCTCATCCGCGCCCGTGGCACCGCGGTGGCTGAGGTTCTCGAGCACGCGCAATCCCTGCTCCACGATCTGATGCTGCGGTACCCCGTCCAGGTTGACCACGAACCCGACACCGCAGGCGTCATGCTCGTTTGCAGGATCGTATAGCCCCTGTTCAAAGAAACGGGAACGCTGTTGATATAGGTTCTGACCAGCCATGGCCCCTCCAAAATCCGTTGGTTCAAAAGAAAACACTTTATAATCAAAGACAATTCGTCTTAGAATCGCGCGGCAGTCTATAACAAACAAAACTGAATTGCAAACCAAACGGAAAAATATGAGCGCCTTTTTCAGTCCATCGTCACGTCTCCGAGTCTCCCGGCCCCTGGCCCTGCTGATGAACACCCTGAATCTTCTGGGACCGTCCCTGCTACTTTGCTCCCTGGTGCTGATCGGCGTCTCCCGTTGGGGGGATTTCGAAACCGCGGAACAGGATCGGATGCTGCTAATCGCCGTGCTGCTGGTCGCCGCCGCCCTCTTCATCCGCCTCTTCTGGGGGATAGCCGTCCGCCTGATCGCCCGGCATGAAATCAATCGTAATGACGACTGTTTAGAGTAATCGATAAGAAAAAAACGGTCCTGCCATTGGCATGGCAGGACCGCTGATGTGACATTGAATACCGCGTTTAGAACTGGCTCAGGTCATCGTCATCCAGCGGAATCACCTCTTCCACACGGGCGCTTCTGGCCGCAATCTGGCGAGTCGGAGCCTTGGGGGCTGCTGGCCGCTTGGCTGCCGAACGCGGCGACGGCGTTGCCGCCAGATGATGCCGCGCAGTAGGACGGGCTGCCGAACGGGTCGCTGGCCGCTGGCCGGTGCCTGCGCCACCCACGATCGACTGCAGCTCCTCGACCATGGCGTTCAGTTCCTGTGCCTGGCTGGAGAGCTCCTCGGAGGCGCTGGCGCTCTCCTCGGCATTCGCCGCGTTCTGCTGCACCACCTTGTCCATCTCAGCCACCCCGGTGTTGACCTGCTCGATGCCCTGCGCCTGCTCCTTGGAGGCCGCCGCAATCTCGCTGACCAGGATCGCCACCTTGCCCGAACTCTCCTCGATGCCCACGAACGTCTTGGTCAGGTTGTCCACCACCGCCACGCTCGAATCCGCCTGTTTCTGCGAGGTCTCGATCAGCTCGGACGTCGTCCGTGCCGCCTCGGCAGCACGCCGCGCCAGATTGCGAACTTCCTCGGCAACGACGGCGAAGCCCTTGCCTGCTTCACCCGCGCGGGCTGCTTCCACGGCTGCATTCAGCGCCAGCAGGTTGGTCTGGAAGGCGATCTCGTCGATCGTCTTGATGATCTTGGCCGTCTGGCCAGCCGACTGCTTGATCTCGGCAATCGCCTTGCTGACCTGATCTACCGCCTTGGCACCCTCGCCGACCACCTTCTTCGACTCGCCCATCATCGAATCCGCCTTACCCGCGTTGTCTGCATTCTGGCGTGTCATCGAGGCCATTTCCTCCAAGGCCGCGCTGCTTTCCTCCAGGCTTGATGCCTGCTCGCTCGCCCCCTGGGCCAACTGCTGGCTGGCACTCGAGACCTGACCCGAAGCCGAGGTTACCTGCTCGGCACCCGAGGATAGCCCCTCGATCACCCGGGCGATCGGGCCGACGATCGACCGGGTGATGATGATCGAAAGCCCGATGCCGACAACGATGGCGATGATCAACCCGATAATCATGACATTCGAGGAGACGGCCAGCGCCGCCGCCGCCCTTTCAGCCCCCGTCTGCACGGTGGTCATACCGAAATCGGCAGTTTTCTTGGCCTCATCCAGCACGGCGCGACCAACCAAAACCCGCTTTGCACCGACGTCATTCTGCTGTGCCCACATGCGCAGCATATTCTGCAAAGAGGTTTTGTAGGCGTTTGCCCCTTGCGTGATGGATTTCAGTTGCGCCACGTTCTGCGGCTGACGGGTTGTCTGCTCTAATTTCTTGACGAGGGTGTCCATTTTGTCGAAATCGCCCATCGAATTCTGGATGATCTCAATATTGCGCTCAGCCTGCGCCTGAAAGTTCTGACGCCGAATCCCATTGGCCAGATCTATGACCGTGTTGATATCGGTAATCTTGTCGGCCCGCTCCACCAGCGACGCGGCCGGAGCGCCTTCGGCAATTTCCTTGCGCAATGAAGCTTCCTGTCCCCGCAGGAAGTCGTCCGCCTGCTTGATCACAAGGGTTCCGTTCTCGGCCAGCTTTGCTCGCTCCGCCTGCAGTTCACCGATGAGTCGACCGGTCTGCGCAGCCAGCTCGGCATACTGACGGGCCTGCTTCAACGCTTCCGTCGCCGCATCGCGCAGCTCGGGGATTTTCTTATCGGTGCCTAGCTTGATCGCATCGTCGGCATACCGGAGAACCTCTGCCATGTTCTTATCGCCGCTTTCCCGGAACGATTCGAGTTCCGTGAACTGATAGCCGCGGAATTCATACATGGTATTGAGCGAGAAGCGCTCAACATTATTGGCCACGGCCACGGTCGGGACTTCAGCATCCACCATACGACGCGCTACCCCGCGCACCATCCACATGTTGTAAACCGCAATACCGCCTAACAGCACGGCAATCGCAATGAGCGATCCAAAACCAACCCCGATCTTTGCTGATAACTTCATTCCTTAAACTCCACTTCTGTTTTTATTTTTGGACGCCGAACGCCCGACTCCCGCTCCCTGACTCCTGTTCTCTGCCCCCCCGCCCCCTACGCGGCGACGGCGCCCACCGACGCAACCTCCGCCACGTCCTGATTCGAGAGCACCTTGTCCACATCCATCAGCGTGACCACCCGGTCGCCGACCTTGCCCATGCCGAGAATAAACGTGGTATCGACCACCCCGCCGAACTCGGGTGGCGGCTCGATCTTCTCGCCCGGCACATCCAGCACCTCGGACACCTCGTCCACGATGATCCCCATCACCACCGAGCCAGTGCCCCGGCGCACGGTGACCACGATGATACAGGTCTTGTCGGTGCCCTCGCGTCTTTCCATTTCGAACTTCAGGCGTAGATCCACCACGGGGATCACTTTCCCTCGTAGATTGATCACTCCCCGGACAAATGCCGGTGTGCGAGGCACCCGTGTAATATCCATCATCTTGATGATTTCCTGAACCTTCAAGATCTCAAGGCCGAACTCCTCGGCATCGAGCTTGAACGTCAGATACTTCCCGGCTAGATCGGCAAATGCCGTCCGTCCGTGTTGTGCTGCGCTCTTCCCCTCTTGCATGCTTCCTCGCTTTCTTCTCCTGTTCTTCGACACAAAATCAAGATAATGGATCCGATGTCTCAAAACAACTATAAGTTAGTGCATATTTTCCATAATTTATGCCAACCACAAGAAATCGCAAGACAATAAATAACAAATTATTTCAGGTTTATTCTAGGCTTGCCATGCCAGCGTGGCTTCGTTAGGGTTCATGTACGTTTTGTTGTTAACCGATGGAGAGGACCAATCATGAGCAAACCCCTTGAGGAGGGAACCGAGCTGACGCTTGATTTCTCAAAGATCGCCAAAATCGCCAGCACATCGCCCGATGTCATTCCCGTAGCCGTGCAACATGCCGACACGCGCGACATCATCCTTGTCGCCTACACCAATGAATATGCCTTGAAAACATCGCTTGCCAAGCGCACGCTGGTGCTCTGGAGCACCTCGCGCAACGAATTGTGGGAAAAAGGGGCAACATCCGGCGAGACGTTCGACCTGATCGACGTGCGGGTCAACTGTGAACAGAACTCCCTGGTTTATGTAGTCCGCCCGAAGCGCGGCAATATCTGCCACACCAAGAACCGCAGCGGGACCCCCCGCAATTGTTACTACCGCCGCTTGAACCCTGATACCATGCTCCTCGAAAACCTCGATCCCTGACCGGCCATGCAACGGCTGCGCTGCCCATACTGCAAGCACTGTTTCGCCCCCGATAAGATCGAGGGGCTCTGTCCGTCCTGTGCAAAAGCATTCATCGTGCCAGGGCGTCTCCGTAAGACCACCTTCCGGGAACGCCAGCGCATGCGCGAAAAACTCAATGCAAACGCCGACAGAGAACGCCGGTCCCTGCTGGCGATCGATTCACGATTCGGGCGCAACCCGCGTATTCTTGGTGGATTCCTGCTGGCACTCATCGTTCTCGGTGCCCTGCTGGTGGGACGCGCCAACCGGATCACCCCCGCCGAGCGGCAGCGCTTCTCGCGGGAGGACAAAACCCGCCGCGAGCTGCAGGCCATGCAGAGCGCACTGGAACTTTTCCGTACCGATACGGGACGCTATCCGGACGCCAGCGAGGGGCTCCGAGCCCTCGTGCTAAACCCTGGTGTCGACGGATGGAACGGCCATTATGTGAACCTCGTGAAACCCGATCCATGGCGCACGCCGTACCTCTATACGACGTCGACGACGCCCCCCGGACTACGCTCCTGCGGCCCCGACCTAAAGCCCTTCACCGACGATGACATCCTTCCGTAGCTTTTGCCAGGCCTGCGCGGCATCCGTCCCGTTCCATTGGCGATACACGAACTCGCCAAGAAAATGCCGGGCGCCCGCCGCGCGCAGGGTTTGAACATGCGCAAGGCGGCTAAAGGGGGCGCGGTTCAGGACGATGCTGCGGCATTGCTCCTGGCACAGCACCACCTGCTCATTCCCCGAGGCGGATCGGAGCACTCGGTCCTCACGATGGCTGCATCGCCCCTGCTCGTGCCCCTGCCCCTGGCAGCCTCCGTCAAAGGCGGCAACGGCACAGGACTCTGCAATCATCAGCGGCGGATCAAAGAAAACGGGCACGGTCATCCGGTCGCCAAACGCCGCCACCAGCGGGAGAATGTCTTTCAACCCATCCTCCGGCGACACCGTCACCCGGCTATATCCGCCATCCAACAGCCCGGTGATCGCTTCACGGTTCCGCGCATACAACGGCCATCCCGCCATGATGTCGTGATGGCCAGTCAAAACGGAGGCAAGCAACTGCCGCCCCCCCGTCCCGTTGACTTCCCATCGGGTGATGCCGAGCTGAATGGCGGCGTTCACGGCACGCACCGTATCCTCGCGGTCACTCCCCCGCACGATCAGTGGCAACCCGATCCGGATTTTCTGGAGGCCGAACCGCGCAGAAAGACGCTGGATCCGCACTGCTGCCTCTCGGCAGGATTCTGAACGCAAGCGGAAAATCACCTCGTCAACCGCGGTCAGATCGCTGTCGGTGAAGGCGTCCAGCGTCTCTACACGATCCAGCGCCACCGACCAGGTTTCGGGGGTTACCGGTCGGTTGGCCTTGGGTTTCTTGACGGTGTACAGGGCCACCCCATGATTGCGGTAGGCCTGCGATTGCTCGCTCAGCATGTCGGCCAGCGTCGTGGTCAATTCCCGGCGGAGCTTGTTCAAAAGCGACACCGGGGCAAACAGGGCATCGGGGTTATCAACACGTAAAAGACCGAGAACAAAGGGGGTATCGCCCAGCTTGGTGAAGGCCTCCCGCGCGACGCTTTCACACCGTGCCGGTTCCTTTGCCGTGGCGAACACACCATCGACACCAGCCCGGCCATCTCCCCGCTTTTCGCCACACCCATCAAACACCTCGCCCTCGGCGGCAATCTGCTGCGCGGTCATGTGCAGGGTTACATCCAACCTGAAGCGGAGCCCATGCACATTTGGATTAGGACGGTTGAACGGATAGTCCCGTTTGGTTTTCTGCGATGAGGCGCAATAGACTGGGGCACCCGGCGAAAGCAGTGGCGCCCCCAGCGGTAAGGTGACGTCGACCAGCGTTCCTCCGGCCGCCTCGAAAACACTCGTCGCCGAGCCATCCTTGGCGATGCGATAAAGCGACTGTACAGAGAATCCGAACGGCTTATCCTGCCCTTGCACATCCACCTGTATCCCGTCGTGCCGCTCGATCGTGCGGAGGGGTGTAAACCGCAGGCGGGAGCCATCGCGGCAGCCTCGCACCGCGATGACCTCGCCAACACGGGCACCGCGATGCCCGACGGTTTGGGTATCGATCGTATCGGCGTTGCGCCGGCCCTTTGAGAACAGGGTGGTCCAGGGACGGCTGAAGACCGTTTTGACATCCTCAGCCAGCTCGGCCAGCTCACCCTCCGTCGCATCACCATCAAGAATCCGCCGGTAAAGCGCGGTGACCGTGGCCACATAGAGCGGACTTTTCTTGCGCCCCTCGATCTTAAGACTCGCCACGCCCGCGGCGCGTAAGGCACCGATCTGCCCAGGCAGGGCGAGATCCTTCATCGAGAACGCAAACACCCCGTCGGCGGCGGCCTGGTCCATGGAGCGGAATCGGTCGCGGCAGGGGTAAGCGCAGGTACCTCGGTTACCACTACGACCGCGCAGCAGCGAGGAATAGAGGCAAAGGCCGCTGTAACTGTAGCAGAGCGCACCGTGGATGAACACTTCGAGCTCAATCCCTGGTACCGTCGCACAGTCCCGCAGCTCATCCACCGTCAATTCGCGCGCCATGTTGACCCGGGAGAAGCCTGCCTGCCGAACGCCGATGACACCATCCCGGCTATGAATGGCCATCTGCGTGCTGGCATGCAGACTCAGGCCTGGAACCAGGGCGCGTACCATCCGGGCCACCCCCAGATCCTGCACGATCACCGCATCCGACCCGGCCGCGACACAATCCAGCAGAACCCCCGCTGCCTCGCCCAGTTCGTCATTCCGGATCAGTGTGTTCAGGGTCACATACACGCGGCGCGGCGGCGTCAGGGAATGCGCAAAGGCGACAAACGTCTCCAGCTCGCCGACCGAGAAATTCTCCGCCTCCGATCGTGCGGAAAACTGTTTCATCCCCAGATAAACGGCATCGGCTCCATAATGCAAGGCGGCATATCCCGCCTCGGGGCCACCGGCGGGGGCAAGCAATTCGGGCGTGAAATTGGATGTTGTTTTATCCATGACTAACGCCGCTGACAAGACCGGCAATGGCCGTAAAGGATGACGTCATGCGCCTCGACCTTGAACCCGGCGGGTATGCCAGCGCTTTCACCGGTATAGCAGCAGCCCTCCAGTTCGAAGACCTGGCCGCAACCGGTGCAGGCGCAATGGTGGTGGTGCGTCAGCCCGGCGCGTTCATAGCGCGGAGACTGTCCGGGTATGTCCACCGGCACCAGCAGGCCTTCCTGCAGCATCGTGCCCAATGCACGGTAGACCGTGGCAATGCCCAGCGCGGGCAGCAGATGCTGCGCCTGCTGCAGGATCTCGACCGGGCTTAGCGGGCGCCGGGCCGCTTCCACAACCTGTAGGATCGCCTGTCTTTGTTTTGTTTTCCGTTGAATCATCGCCCCCCACCCCTTACGACCGCATCTGAAACCGCTTCAATACCACCGCCGCCAAACCGTAGGATGGACTGACCAGGAAAGCCAGCAGAAAAAGTACGCCGAAGGTGCCCGCGATGGCCGGCCCGGTCTGGATATCCGTAGCTATCGAGAGCACCACGCACAGGACCGATACCCCCGCGCCCAATAAACCACCACCCCATAGGATGCCGCGAACGGAGTTGACAAAGAGATAAACCATCGCCGCCGGCGCAATCAGGAGCCCCAGCGTCAGCATGGCTCCAACCGCCTGCAGCGAGATGACCATATTGACCACCAGCAAGGCCGCCAGGCCATGCCCGAGCCAATGCACCGGAATCCCCTGGGAGGCGGCCACATCGGGCGAGAAAAGATACAACAGCAACGGGCGTTGCAGTAGGATCAGTAGTGTCATGGTCAGGGCACCGGCAATATACACGAACCACAAATCGCTATTGCCGACGGCCAGGATGCTGCCAAATAGATAGTTCTCGATATTGACATAGGTCCCGATCCGCTCCAGCACGATCAGTCCTCCACCAAAGGCCGCTGTGTAGAGGATGGCCAGGGCGGTATCGCGATCGATGCGCGAGACCGAGGCGATCCCCGTAGCTCCCAGTCCGGCCGCCAACGCCATGACCACCGCACCAAAGAGCGCACTGTAAGGGTTGAGCCCGGCCACCAACGCCCCGAGGGCGATGCCGGGGAACAGCGTGTGCGTCAGCCCCCCCGCAAAGAGCGAGGACCGTTTCAGAACGACATACCCGCCCAGATAGGCATTGACAAAACCAATCATTCCAGCCGCAAGCAGGGCCCGCTGACTGAATCCATAATCCATGACCTGCTGCCAGATGCTCATGATCCGAACGCCTCCTTCAATGCCGCCGTTTGCATGACCTCGGGCGGCGGGCCAAACGCAATCAACCGCCGATTGACCAACAGGGCTTCATCGAACAAGTCATTCACATTACTCAAATCGTGATGCGACGCCATGATCAGGCGTCCCTCCCTGGCGAGGGAACGCAACAAGCCGCCCAAGGTTTCGCAGGATGGCTGATCAAGACCGGCAAACGGCTCATCCAGCAGCAACACATGCGCTTCCTGAGCCAACGCCCGGGCAATAAATGCACGCTGCTGCTGTCCACCGGATAAGGCACCGATCTGGCGGCTGGATAGGGGTGCAAGCTGCATCGTCTCGATCGCCGCCTCCACCGCCTGCTCATCCGCGCGTCCAAGTCGACGAAAGAGACCGAGATGGGCATATCGCCCCATCTCGACCAACGACCGGACGGTGACTGGGAAACGCCAATCAAGATCCTGGCGCTGGGGCAGGTAGGCGATATCAGGAATCCGCTTGCGCACGGCATGCCCCTGCCAGCGGATTTCACCGGTGGTTCCGGGCAGCAAGCCCACAATCGCCTTCATGAGCGTCGTCTTGCCCGCACCGTTCCCGCCAATCAGCGCAACGGAACGTCCGCAGGTGGTTTCAAACGAGATGCCGTGCAGGGCACACACGGGACCGTAATGCGCATGCAGGTTGATCACCTCCAACCGATGCGCGGAACATCCGGAGGGTGCCGTTGGCGTCGATTGTATCAGGGGCGGAAGAACCTTCATTTGAACACCACCCTTTCGCGGGTGCCATCCCCGTTGATCCATACGGTGGTTCGCCACGCGGGTCCCTCCAGCGGCTCCACCACCACTTCAACAGCCCGTCGTCCGCGGGTGGTCCAACGCACCTCAAGATCCAACGCGGGGCCGACGGCCCGGTTGATCGCCATGTCGACCAATTGCTCCATCTCGTTCCCGGCATCGGTCTCGCTCCAGATCACCCCCGTTGCCACGATCAACGAAAAAACCGCCGGGGCTTCACTAAATGCAACCCGCAGCCACACGGACTCGGACGGAGTTTCCACTGGTGGCAAGGCGACCGCAGCCTCGCTGGCTCGCGAACGGTCCATACCGCCGGATACGCGCAGCAAGGGAATCAGCAGAATGCCCCAGACGATGGCAAAACAGAACCATTCAAGCAGCGGGCTTCCCCTCATTTTCCCTCTCCCGAAGGGGCCAGGGCGGCCACCAGCGTCTCGACATTATGACGGAACATAGCTTCAAACGTCGGCGCTTCCGGCAGCGGAGAACCGGCCAGCAGCACCCCGCCCACGCGTATGCCCGCTTCCTTTGCCACCGTTTCCAACACCCCGGGATTCGCTCCGTTTTCGGGAAAGACCACCTCGACGTTTTCCTGGCGCAGCGTATCCATCACCATGCGCATCTGCCCGGGACGCGGCTGATCCAGGGTGGAAAGGCCAAGGATGGGAACCGGCTTGAAGCGGAAATCCTCGCAAAAGTAATTGAATGCGGCATGCGCCGTGGTCAGGTGCCGATGGGTGAGCGGAATCCGCCCAATTTCCTGTTTCGCCCAGGCATCCAGGGAATCCAGGCGGGATTCATAATCCTTCGCCCGCTTCCTGAAGGCATCCGCTTGCGCGGGCTGTGCCTTGGCAAAGGCATCTGCCAGCAGTTTGGCCGCCCGCTTCATATTGCGCACGCTATGCCACCAATGCGGATCGGCAGCACCATGGGAATGGGTTGGACAACAGGCAAACAGGGCCTTCTCCGCATCAATCCGCAGCGAAGGGATCATCTTGCCAATCTCGACGATCGCCTGTCCCTGAGGCAAGGTTTCGCGCAGCCCATCGAGATAGGTCTCCAGCCCCTTGCCCATGGCCAGGATCAGGACGGCATCCTCGGCGGCTTTCAAATCCGAAGGCGACGGGGCATACACATGCGGATCCTGCCCCGGCTTCATCAGTTCGATCACCACCACCGCATCCCCGCCGATCTGGCGGGCGAGATCCGTGGCAATCGGATTCAACGAGGCCACCTGCAGCACCTCGGATGCGGATAGCGTCCCCGCCAATAACAGCAGCACCAATATTCGCTTTATCATGCTTCCCCTCCCTGCCAATCCCGAAAAAATGCGCCGACCACGTTCTACCGTACCTCTCCCCCACCCCATGACAAGCCGAGCTGCGCCCACACCGTGTGTTCCGCTTCTGCGCCGAGGTCATCATAGTTGTATTGCAGGCGCATGGCAACTAGCGGATTTCCCAGCGGCCGCCAGGTCGCCACCGGACTGGCACGGAACCGTGGTTCGCGCTCGCCCTCACCGTCCATCGCCCCCAACCGCAATCCGGTGTCCCAGTAATTATTCCATGTCCAGATCGCCTGTGAATAGAGTCCAGCCGCCGCGTCGAGCGCCGACATCACCTCGGTGGTCCAGCGTAGCGCCGGTCCACCGGCCTCAAGGCCATGCGCCCGCCACTGGTACGTCAGATCCACCCCCAGCACCGAACGGGAGTTGTCCGCCTCGTTATCGCCGAACGCCCCGGATGAGCCCACCGTCCATTGGTTGAAATCATTGGGACGGCAAATCGCAAAAATCCGCCCATAACCGGCATCCCCGTCCCATCCGAGATGCGCATGATCCGCATGTTCATCGGCGTGGTCATCATGATCGGCGGCATCCTCGTCCTCATGCCCGCCGTGGTCATGCGCCAGCACACGACCGTAACCGGCAACCGCCCCGAACGTCAATTGCCGATCCTTCCGAAGCCAGGTGACATCGCCACCATCCAGTATCAGACCATCCTCGCCCAACAACAGACCCGAGACCAACGGCATATCGACAGTATCCCAGCCATGCAGGTGGGTTGCGTTAAGCGCCCCGAAGCGGGCCAGGACGCGGCCGCCGCGAATCTCAACCCCACCGGGGAGACTGACCAGCTTCAAAAAGGCTTCCTCCCATTCGCCATCCCACTCCTCCGACGCCCCATAATGCAGCGTATAGGTCGAAAAGCCCTGCAGATAGGTCCCTGCCCGAAGCGAGGCACCGAGCTCCAGCCCCTGCACCGAGCCATCCGTGCGCGTCGGGTCATGATGCCCGACAGCCAGATCCTGCGCATGCTCCGCCGTGGAACAGCCAACCGCGCCATTGAAATGAACGCTCGGACTGATCTCCGCCACCTCGGCCTCCGCGCCAAGTCCGCAACCCAGCATTAACACCCCCACCGCCCGCCTCACCTTACCCATGCTGTACCGTCCTTTCAGTTAATCTTTTTTTGATAATAGAATATCATTATCATTTGTCAAGCATACCTGTTGTGCGCCGCTGCGGTTTCCCCTACCAGCCCCGCCACCACTACCCCCCAGCGTACCGTCGTCACCACCAGCATAGGCTTTGACGGCATTTGACACCCAAGTCCAGCATCACCGCAAGATTGGCTGAGTACGCCAGCTTTATTGCGTCAATCGCCGCCTTGCCTGCCTTCACCTTCATGCCAACCTCCGAGCCTTTACATAGTCAACGCCCTTGTTCGTGACACAGCAACACCCACATTCGGAACGCTTCGATTCCGAATTACATATTTTTCGGGCAGGGATTTTGCAATCGGCTCCTTTATTCATTGGGTCGATGAGGTGGTGGTGACGTTTCCT
>JFJP01037715.1_pt1 | contig 23668 bp, 13 predicted proteins | sample 431651 | NCBI WGS metagenome assembly JFJP01 (sample SAMN02602958, study PRJNA72255) | Microbial mat metagenome, whole genome shotgun sequencing project. | biome: fresh water; feature: sink hole; material: water; isolation source: purple microbial (photo- and chemosynthetic) mats found in...
ATAGCAAAAAATTATGTTAATAAACTTTATACAAAAAGATGATAATACTGATTAAAGTAGTGCAGTTCATATTGAGCCTGTCAATCCTGGTAATTATTCATGAATTAGGTCATTTTGCAATGGCTAAGTTTTTCAAAACAAGAGTTGAAAAATTTTATCTGTTTTTTGACCCCTGGTTTTCGCTTTTTAAATACAAAAGAGGGGAAACTGAATATGGAATCGGCTGGTTGCCTCTTGGAGGATATGTGAAAATTTCAGGAATGATTGATGAATCGATGGATAAGGAGCAGATGAAACAGCCTCCACAACCATGGGAATTCAGATCAAAAACTTCATGGCAGAGGCTCCTCATTATGACCGGAGGTGTTCTATTCAATTTTCTCCTGGCAATGCTGATCTATGTTTTTGTATTATTTGCATGGGGTGAGACATATCTTCCAACAGCAAATGTTAAATATGGAATTGTAACCGACTCAGTCGGATTCAAAATAGGATTAAGGAACGGTGATAAAATTCTTACAATTGATAATCAGCATGTGGAAAATTTTCTTCAGATAACTCCTGATATTGTATTGAATGATCGCAAGACAATTCAGGTTGAACGCGAAGGAAAAGTTTTAAATATAGATATTCCAAGAGAGTATATCCCGCTGCTTCTGAAGGGGAAAGGTCATATTGATTATCGCACTCCTTTCAGTCCATTTATTATTAAAACATTCGGAAAGGAATCACCTGCCCGGTTAGCCGGAGTTCTCCCCGATGATGAACTTGTAGGACTGGATAGTATCCGGTTCACGTATTATGATGAGTTTCAGAATTATCTCCTGCAGAACAAAAACCGACCGGTGACAATGAATTTATTGCGGAATAGCAACGTAATAAATATAACTGTCAATCCTACAGCTGCCGGATTACTTGGTGTTGGAAGTGCCGGGAGATCAGCCAGTCAGATATTTGATCTGAAGACAGTTAAATATGGTTTCCTGAAATCTTTTCCTGCAGGAATTGCCAAGGGATTTAAGACAATTGGAGATTATCTTAAACAATTTAAACTCCTATTCTCAAAACACACAAAAGCATATGAGTCGCTGGGTGGTTTTATTACTATAGGCAATATTTTTCCAGGAGTATGGGACTGGCAATCTTTCTGGAATCTGACAGCATTTCTTTCGATTATACTTGCAGTAATGAATATCCTTCCGATTCCGGCACTCGATGGAGGACATGTTATGTTCCTGTTATTTGAGGTAGTAACCGGAAGAAAGCCAAGCGATAAATTCCTTGAATATGCGCAATATGCTGGAATGATTATTCTGTTAGCTCTTCTTATTTTTGCAAACGGGAATGATATTCTGAGACTGATCAGAAAATAGATTTCGTTTTTTGATTTGTATATGATTAAAGTATTTTTAACTTTGCATAAATTCTAAAATAAACGGAGATGGGAAAGTTTGGTATAACTGAGATAATTCTGATACTACTTGTAGTAGTTCTGCTTTTTGGTGGCCGTAAAATTCCAGAACTAATGAAAGGAATTGGTCAGGGTATGAAAGAGTTTAAAAAAGCTTCAAAATATGATCCTGCTACTGACGAGAATAAAGAATTCTCGGAAAAGGACAAATTTTAACTACACGATATTTATAAAAGGAACCTGCATCTTCAAATGCAGGTTTTTTGTTTTTTAAGTTAATCCGGCTTTTAAAACAATCAGAACGAATATTTCACGAAAAGCTGAATTAATGTCATTAAATATTTATAGTATATTGATCATTGTTCTTACTTAGAATTTTGAGCAGGCACCAAATAATTTATTGTTAAAGGGGTTTATCAATCAATTCATATTTCTGATTCCTCCTCCCCGGAGTAAATCCGGCTTCCTTAATTATTGACTGCATCTCATTGGAATTAAATCGGTTATTAGCTCCGGCAGCACTTACGACATTCTCCTCAATCATTATAGATCCAAGATCACTTGCTCCGGCATGCAGGGATAACATCCCAATTTCCTTTCCTACCGTGAGAATGGAGGCTTGAATGTTTTTAATGTTATTCAACAGGATACGGCTTATTGCGATCATCCTTATGTAATCGGGACCGCTGTATTTGCTTTTTACACCATGTTTCTCAGAAAGAAGTGTCCCTTCATCCTGAAATGGCCAGGGAACAAAAGTTATGAATCCAAAACTATTCACAGGTTTTTTGTCCTGTATATCTCTTAACAGTAAAAGATGTTCAATCCGTTCCTCAATAGTTTCAATATGCCCATACATCATAGTTGCAGAAGTTGGCAGATTCAGTTTATGAGCTTCCAGCATAACGTTAGTCCATTCAAGTGTGCTGGCCTTCCCTGGTGAAACAATTTTCCTTACACGGTCCGAAAGAATCTCTGCCCCTGCACCTGGAAGACTGTCAAGTCCGGCTTCATGAAGTTGGCTAAGTACCTCATTGTAAGAAATATGTTCCTTTTTTGCAAGAAATACAATCTCAGGGGGACCGAGTGCATGCAGTTTTATTGAGGGATATAGTTTTTTAAGGTTAATGAACAGATCTTTATAAAAATCAAGACCGAGGGCTGGGTTCATACCTCCCTGTAAAAGAAGCTGGTCTCCTCCAAATGAATATAATTCCTCAATTTTGTTTATATAATCATTTGTCGTTGTTACGTATGAATCGGAGGATCCTTTTTTTCTGCAGAAGTTGCAGAAGGAACATTGCGAAAAACAGATATTGGTAATATTTACATTCCTGTCTATCATCCACCCGACAATGTTTCCTGGATTATGAATTTGCCTGAGCTTGTTGGCAACGAACATCAGTTCCTCTGTTGGAGCCTCTTTATAAAGTAATACTCCTTCCTCTGCATTCAGAGGAAGAAGATTAATTGCTTTTTCGTATAAATGATTTAGAAACATTTGTGGAGCCAGACTAAATTTTCTTCTTATTGTTAGAAATTCATTTTGGTTGTTTATGATTATTACCTGCAAAGGTAACTGATTGGAAACGAAACAATCAATATTTTAATTAACTTTACAACTTTAAAAAAAATCTGCCTGATTATATGAAAACCGAAGTATTCAAAATATCACAAATATCGCCTGATCAGTCTGTTATCTGGATCCTTGGAAGTGATAATATTCCGGAAAGGATCAACCTCAGTAAATCGGAAAAAGAGTATGCAGAAAAGAGTTTCACTTCAAAGGAAGAATTTGTTTTTATAAACTCTTATAGTAAATGTACGTATCTGATCAGACTTAAAGATGGTCTCAGTCATTATAAAGTAAGGGAGGAACTTCGTAAAACGGCTTATAATATTAAAAAAAATATTAAAGTTAACAATCATGCTGAACTTGTAATTGCTTCAGATGGTGCATATAATGGAGCTGTTGAGGATTTTTCAGAAGGATTGCTTTTAAGCATCTATTCTTTCGAGAAATATAAAAATAAGGAAGCAGAAGGAGATAAATCAGTCTATCCGTCAAAACTTCTTCTCCACGGGGATATTAATGACGCTGATATTAAGTGGTTAACCGATCTTACTAATTCAGTATATCATACCCGCGATCTGATTAATGAACCGGTAAACAGGCTTAATGCAACTTCTCTGGCAGCAGAGATAAAAAAAACAGGAGATTCGGCCGGGTTCAGGGTAGAGATTCTGACAAAAGGGAAAATAGAAGCCCTTAAAATGGGTGGCCTCATAGCCGTAAATAAAGGGAGTGTTGATCCCCCTGTATTTTGTATACTTGAATGGCATCCCGCAAACTGTGTAAATGAAAAACCTGTTGTACTTGTAGGGAAAGGGGTTGTTTACGATACTGGCGGACTTAATATCAAGACCGGCGATTATATGGCCGGAATGAATGGGGACATGGCTGGTGCTGCAATTGTCACGGGAGTTATGGATACTATTGCCCGCACAGGTATTCCACTTCATGTAATCGGATTGGTCCCCTCAACAGATAACAGGCCTGGCGGAAATGCATACACACAGGGAGATATAATTACAATGTATAATAAAATGACAGTGGAAATAGGAAACACTGATGCTGAGGGAAGACTTATTCTTGCCGATGCAATCAGCTATGCCTCCAAGTATTCTCCTGAACTTATTATAGATATTGCTACTCTCACCGGTTCTGCTGCCATGACATTCGGAAATCAGGCTATTGCAGTGATGACAAATGCCGACAGGAAATATATGAGACTGCTTGAAGAATGTGGATATGAGGTATATGAAAGAATAGCTGAATTACCACTATGGGAAGAGTACGGGGAGTTGTTGAAGTCGGATGTAGCTGATCTTAAAAATATCGGAGGACGTGAAGCTGGTGCTATTGTGGCTGGAAAATTTCTTGAGAGATTTGCAGAATTCCCACTTATACATTTGGATATTGCAGGTACTGAGATGCTGAAGAAGGATGATTTTTACAGGATAAAGAGTAGTCCCGGCTCCGGGGTAAGGTTGCTTTCAACATTTTTTAGAAAATTTGCAACTGAGTTTAATGTTAAGAAAAAGTGATTTATGGAAAAAAAAGCAATATTAGCTGGCATCTCACATGGAGATATAAATGGAATAGGTTATGAGGTTATTATGAAAGCACTCTCAGATCCGATGATGAACGATATTTGTACCCCTGTTGTTTATGGATCTCCCAAGGTGGCTGCATACCATCGAAAAGCCCTTAATATTAATAATATAACATTCAATAATATCCGGTCAGCTGATGAGGCGCATTCCCGGAAAGCCAATATGATTAATTGCCTTGATGATAATATCAGGGTAGAACTGGGAAAGTCAACCCTCCAGGGCGGTGAGGCAGCTCTGATATCACTCGAAAGAGCTGTGGAAGATCTTAAAAGCAGGAAGATTGATGTTCTGGTTACAGCTCCTATTGATAAGCATAATATTCAGTCGGATAATTTTCAATTCAAGGGGCATACTGATTATCTGAAATCGAAAGCCGGTGTCGACGAGGTTCTTATGTTTATGATTGGTGAGAGTATGAGAATAGGTTTAGTTACCGAGCATGTTCCGCTTAGCAAAGTACCAGGGATGATAACTTTGGAAATACTCCTTCGCAAGTTACGGCTGATGAATCAGTCGTTGATTTACGATTTTGGTATCCGCAAACCACGTATTGCAGTTCTGGGACTTAATCCACATGCCGGCGATAATTCATTACTCGGTACTGAAGAGGTTGAAATAATATCCCCGGCTGTTGTGCAGGCTCAAAAAGAAGGGATATTAACATTTGGCCCTTTTCCTGCTGACGGATTCTTCGGTGCGGGGTCATTCACGAAATTCGATGGGATCCTCTCAATGTACCATGATCAGGGACTTACTCCTTTCAAAGCATTATCATTTGATTCAGGTGTTAACTTTACCGCCGGATTACCTTTTGTAAGAACATCCCCGGTTCATGGAACAGCTTTTGCAATTGCAGGAAAAGGAGAAGCTTCTGAAAATTCATTCCGGCAGGCCATTTATCTTGCCTGCGATATTTTCAGGAACAGAGAAACTTATGCTGAGATAACCAGGAATCCCCTGAAACACCAGGATATAGAAATACATAGTGACCGTATAGATGAACTTCCTCCTGATATTTTTAACGCTGAGCAATAATTATGATAGATTATTTCAAAGGAGTCATTACCCAGATTACGCCTACGTTCCTGACAATTGAAGCCGGCGGAATAGGCTATTTTATTAATATTTCACTTACAACTTTTACAAAGCTTGAGGGGAAGAGTGATTACAGGATCCTGGTGCATGAGGTGATCAGGGAAGATAGTCACCAGCTTTATGGATTTGCCGATAAGGATGAGAGGGATATTTTCAGGTTTTTAATCTCAGTTACAGGTGTAGGTGCCAATACTGCACGGATGATGCTCTCGTCACTCAGTCCGGGTGAAATAGAACGGGCAATCCTGGGGTCTGATGTAAATCTTCTGAAAAGTGTAAAGGGTATCGGATTAAAAACAGCTCAGAGGATTATTGTTGACCTGAAAGACAAACTTGGTAAACACTCAGGAGGGGATGAAATATTTGCGATTCCAGACAATACAAACCGGGAAGAAGCGTTATCTGCTCTAGTAATGCTTGGGTTTGCCAAAAGTGCTGTCGCAAAAGTACTTGATAAAATTGTCAGGGAAGAAAATGACCTGACTGTTGAAAGTATGATTAAGAGGGCACTGAAAAACTTGTAATTCTGAATTTAACCGGATTGGGATCAGGAATATCATATAAAAATATTCTGGTATTATTATATCTTGTACTGTTCGCTTCTTTATTGTTAAAGTCCACAGAAGCAAGTAGTCAGACTCCTGTACAATCAAGCAGTCAGACTGATACAACTCGTAATTCAGTTATTAAATTAAAGGATAATTCCGGAATCCCATGGGAAACGAAGCAAAAAGCTCCTTTATATCTCGATAATCCTTCAAATATCAAATCAACTGTAATTTATGATCCTGAAAAGAATGAATATATACTTTACCAGAAGGTAGGAGCATTCGATTATCGCACACCAGTCTTCATGACTCCTGAAGAATTCCGTAAATATGAGTATAGCAGGGCTATGCGCGACTACTGGGTATCCAGAATATCGGGAAAAGAAGCTGGTTTCAGATCAGCTTTGATCCCACAAATAGAAATTGGGGGTGAAGCATTTGATAAGGTATTTGGTAGTAATGTTATAAATATCATCCCGCAGGGATCTGCTGAACTGATTTTTGGGATAAATATTTCGAGAACCGAAAACCCGACTCTCTCAGAAAAATTAAGAACAATTCCGACGTTTGACTTTAAGGAGAAGATCCAGATGAATGTCACCGGTACTATCGGTGATAAGATGCAGCTGGGCATCAACTATAACACTGATGCCATGTTCGAGTTTGAAAACAGAACAAAGTTACAGTATGCTGGCAAGGAGGATGAGATACTTAAGAAAATTGAGGCTGGCGATGTTACACTTCCTCTTACAGGTACTCTTATAACGGGAAGTTATAGCTTATTTGGTCTCAAAACAGAAATGCAATTTGGGAAACTAACAGTTACATCAGTTCTGTCGCAGCAAAAAGGCGAATCATCAGTGATTGAGGTTAAGGGAGGAGCTCAGTTATCAGAATTTGAGATATATGCTGACGAATACGAAGCAAACAGGCATTTCTTTCTATCGCAGTATTTCCGCGATACATATGATGCATCTTTACAGAATCTGCCCGTTGTAAGTTCAGGTATTAATATTGAGCGTATAGAAGTATGGGTGACTAATAAGTCGAGCAGGTTTGAAGAAGCCAGCAACAGGAATATTGTGGCGTTTATGGATCTCGCGGAAAATTCAGATCATATCTACAATAATGTCCCGGCATTTCAGGCTTCACCCGGTGCTAGAATTTACCCCGACAATGCTGCGAACCAGATGTATGATCAGCTGACAACATCATATGGTATGATAAGGGATGTTGATCAGGTCACGAACTCGTTTGAACCACTGTATCCGGGATTTCAGATCGGACGTGATTTTGAGAAAATTGAGAATGCCAGGAAGCTCAACGACAGAGAGTTCAATTTCAACAGGCAGTTAGGGTATATTTCCCTTAACAGTTCCCTTAATACTGATGAGGTCCTTGCAGTAGCATATGAGTATACATATGGGGGGCAGGTATTCAAAGTAGGGGAGTTTTCAACAGATGGAATAACTGCCCCTCAAACCCTTATTCTTAAGCTTCTTAAAGGTACAACCTTAAGTCCTCAGCTTCCAACCTGGGATCTGATGATGAAAAACGTCTATTCACTGGGATCAGGTAAACTCGACAGGAAAGATTTTGAATTAAACGTTCTTTACCAGGATGACAAAACAGGTAACTCAATCAACTACCTTCCTGAAGGAAATCTGGCTGATAAGATACTTCTGCAGGTTATGGGACTGGATAATCTTAATTCACAACTTGACAGAGAATCTGATGGTTTTTTTGACTTCATTGATGATGTGACAGTTATGCTAGACAGGGGAAAGATTATCTTTCCTGTTAATGAACCATTCGGATCACATCTTAAAAAAATGATTTCTGATCCAAGGCTTGTCAGCAAATATGTATTTCAGGAACTGTACGATTCAACACAGACATTTGCTAAACAGTTGGCAGAAAAGAACAAGTTCAAACTTACCGGACAGTATTCTTCTGAATCGGGGTCTGAAATAAGGCTAAATGCAACCAATATCCCGCAGGGAGCAGTTAAAGTTACTGCAGGTGGGGTTCCTCTGAGTGAAAATTCTGATTACACCGTTGATTACAATATGGGTACTGTAAGAATTATTAACAGTGCGCTTATTGAATCACAAACACCGATACAGGTCTCACTGGAAAGTAACCAGTTTTTTGGATTTCAGACAAAATCACTGGTTGGAACTCATCTCGACTATAGAATATCTGAAAACTTCGACATTGGAGGAACAATTCTTCATCTTACAGAAAGACCCTATACTCAGAAAGTAAATTTTGGGGAGGAGCCAATTTCAAATACTATTTGGGGATTAAATACATCGTATAAGACAGAATCTCAGTTTCTGACTAAGGCAATTGACAAAATACCTCTGCTTAATACGAAAACTCCTTCCGCTTTTTCATTTTTCGGTGAGTTTGCAAACCTGATACCTGGCCATTCAAGAGCGATATCATCGGCAGGCAATTCTTATATTGATGATTTTGAAGCGAGTGAGATCCCATTGGATCTTAAATCATTTAATGCATGGACAATAGCCAGTATACCCCAGGGGCAGGAATTACTTTTCCCTGAGTCGAGGTTGAACAATAATCTGATAAGCGGTTTTAACAGGGCTAAATTAGCATGGTATGTTATTGATCCGCTTTTCCTTCGTAACGGGTCCTCTACTCCTGGTCACATTAAGCAAAATCCTGATGAGCAATCGAGTCATTTTGTCAGAGAAGTTTATGAAAATGAAATTTTTCCCTACAGGGAGAGTCCAAGCGGAATCCCAACCAATCTGACTGTTCTTAATGTTGCATACTATCCGAAGGAGAAAGGTTCTTATAACTTTGATACCGACCCTGGCCCTTATTCTGAAGGTATGAATTCAGAGGGAGAGCTTAATGATCCAAAATCGAGATGGGGTGGTATTATGAGAGAAGTTCTTACCAGTGATTTTGAAACTGCCAATATTCAGTATGTTAAGTTCTGGGTAATGGATCCATTTGTTGAAAATCCCGATCATAAAGGAGGAGACCTGTATTTAAACCTTGGAAATGTCTCAGAAGATATTTTACGCGATTCCAGAAAAAGTTTTGAAAATGGCTTGCCTGGATCTCCTGTACCAAATAATATTGATACTACAGCATGGGGTAGGATACCAACTGTTCAGGCTGTAGTTCATGCCTTCGACAACGCTTTGGAATCAAGAATATACCAGGATGTGGGACTCGACGGTCTTCGTAATACCGATGAAGAGACTTTTTTCAATGATTATCTCCAGAAATCTCTCCTAATAACCAGTCCACAGGCTTACCAGGAAATTCTTAAAGATCCGTCCGGTGATAACTTTCACTATTTCAGAGGGTCAGATTACGATGATCAGCAGTTGAGCATACTCGACAGATATAAAAAGTATAATGGTCAGGAAGGTAATTCACCAACTTCTGAGATGTCGAATGAATCATATCCGACATCTGGTTCAACACTGCCTGATATGGAAGATATTAACCGTGATAATACGTTAAGTGAAACAGAGAGCTACTATCAGTATAAGGTCAGTATCCGTCCGGGAGATATTAAGGTTGGTTCAAATTATGTTGTTGATGAGATTGAGTATGAAGCTACTTTGGCAAATGGAACTAAATCAAGAGTAAAATGGTATCAGTTTAAAATACCGATAACTGAATATCAGAAGGTGGTAGGACCAATAAAAGACTTTAAATCAATTCGCTTTATGCGATTGTTTCTGAGGGATTTCGAAGAACCGGTGATAATGAGATTTGCAAAGCTCGATCTGGTCAGGGCTGAATGGAGAAAATACAATATTTCATTTATGGAGGGAGGTGAAAGGATTACAATTCCTGAAACTTCTGATGGTACTTTTGAAATAAGTTCTGTAAGCATTGAAGAAAATTCAGGAAAAGAACCTGTGAATTATGTTCTACCTCCCGGGTTTGACAGAATTACTGATCCGCAGAACCCACAGCTGAGGCAGCTTAATGAACAAGCTATGGTACTTAAGATCCAGAATCTTGAGGATGGGGATGCCCGTGCTGCATTCAGAAATGTTAATCTCGATATCAGGCAATACAGAAGATTGCGTATGGAGGTGCATGCTGAGGCTGTAATTGGGCAGCCATTGCAGGATGGGGAGTTAACAGCGTTTATAAGAATAGGATCAGATTATAAGGGGAATTTTTATGAGTATGAAATTCCTCTGAAGCTGACCCCCCCGGGCCGTTATGATAATAAATCGGATGGAGAGAGGGAGCGGGTCTGGCCTGTCGAAAATAGTTTTAATATTGAAATGTCCGTATTGCAGGAGGCTAAACAGGAGCGTAACAGACTGATGAAGGAATCAGGTTCATCCTTAAGTGTCTCAGATGTTTTTGTTTATAATTCTGGAAATGCGAGAGTTTCTGTTTCAGGGAATCCAAACCTGAGTAATGTAAGAGTTATTATGGTGGGTGTGAGGAACCCTATTAAAACCAGGAATAATGCTGTGGATGATGGAAATCCAAAATATGGAGAAGTCTGGGTTAATGAATTGCGGCTAAATGATTTTATAGAAAATGGAGGATGGGCTGCAAATGCTCATCTGCAGGCGAGGTTAGCTGACCTTGGCACTGTTGATATGGTTGGCCAGACAAGTACTCCCGGATGGGGTAGTATCGATAAGAAAGTAAATGAACGCAGCAAAGAGCAAATAGTTAAATATGATATCTCTTCTAATCTGGAGTTGGGCAAGTTCTTTCCTGAAAAGATTGGAGTCAGGCTTCCTGTTTATGTTGGCTACTCGGAATCGAGGATAAAACCTCAATATAATCCCCTTGACCCCGATATCCCTCTTAAAGAAGCTCTTGATGCAGCAAAAACAAAAGCTGAAAGGGATTCAATTAAAGCGATTTCTGAGGATTTTGCGCGGCGTAAGACTTTTACAATAAGCAATGCAGGGATAACAGCCAGGGGAGAAAAACCGCACGTATGGGATCCTGCCAATCTCAGCGTAAACTATACATATAATGAAGTCTACAGAAGCAATACCAAAACTGAAATAGATCTTGAGAAGAACTATAGGGGAGGGATCAATTACGATTATGAAGCTCAGCCGGTAAATATAACTCCGTTTAAGAAGGTTGCATTCTTAAACAATCCTGCACTCAGAATTATTAAAGACTTTAATTTTTATGCCTTCCCCAAGAGTCTGTCATTCAGAACTGAGCTGTCAAGATATTATAATGAGTTAATAACAAGAAATATAAATAATCCTTATCTAAGGGTCACTCCTTCATTCCGGAAAGATTTTGAGTGGAGCAGGATTTATGATTTTAAGTATGATATTACACGCCAGCTGAAATTTGATTTTACAGCTACCAACATTGCCCGTATTGATGAACCTTCAGGAGGCGTTGACCGGCAGAGATACAGTAACAATTATGAGAACTGGCGTGATTCTGTGATGGTTAATCTGAGAAATTTTGGTAGAACAACTACATATAATCATTTTGTTAATGTTACTTATACAATTCCTGTAAATAAGCTGCCTTTCCTTTCGTGGGTAAATGCCAATGCCCGATACGGTTCAGATTATACCTGGCTTGCGGGACCTCTTTTTCCAGATAGTATGAACATTAACCTGGGCAACTCAATAAAAAATCATAATGAGCTGACATTAACCACAATGGCAAATTTTTCAACACTTTACAGCAAATCGAAATTTCTTAAAAAGATTGAAAATAACACGCGTCCTGATGCAGCTTTGAGGATGAAAGCTGATCTAATAACTGTCACATACACAAAGGATAATATTAATTTCAAGGCCAATGCACCCAGGGCAATATATCACAATCTTAATACACGTGATGTCAAAGTCAAAATTCTTGGAAAGAATGGAGAAGAAGTGAAGGGCAAACTGGAAATTGTGAATGAGGACAGGGTAAACTTTACAGCTTCAGAGCAGGCGGATGGAGCAAAAGTGACGGTGGAAGGGAAGGTGAAGAAAAACCGTAATCCGTTTATTGTGGCAGGAGAATATATGATCAGGGCTATGATGGGAATCCGCTCAGTAAGTCTTACTTATACTTCTGCCCAGGGTCAGTTTTTACCGGGATATATGCCTGAAACCAAATTTTTGGGAATGTCTGGCAGTAATGATGTTCTTTCCCCGGGCTGGCCTTTTATACTAGGATACAGTGACAAAACCTTTTTCGACAAAGCTGTTACAAATGGCTGGATATCAACAGATACGCTGCTTAATACACCTGCATTATATAATAATAAACTCGATATTTCTGTCAGGAGCCTTATTGAGCCTTTTCCTGGTCTTAGGATAGATCTTAATGCTGACCGAAGATATCTTGAAGCTGTAAGTTCATATTATGTTGCTGATTATAATGGAAATTTTCCCGACAGTACCCGCAACAGAATAATATCCGGTAACTTTTCCATATCTGTAATTTCATGGGGTACAGCTTTCGAAAAAATTTCGAAGGATAATTATTATGTTTCGCCGACTTTTGAAGCATTCAAGGAGAATACTATTATTATTTCTCAGAGGAGAGCGGATGAGAGGAAAAAGATAGACCCTGATTATGATCCTGATATAGACCCTTTAACCGGGAATCCTATTGAAGGTCCTTATAAAAACGGATACGGTAATACTTCTAGGGAAGTATTAATACCTGCATTTATAGCTGCTTATACCAAATCAAATCCACATAAAGTAGGACTAGAAACCTTTCCTTCAGCATTAAAGATGATGCCGAACTGGCGGATCAATTTTGACGGGCTTTCGAAGTTTGAGTTTGTTCAGCGTACCTTCAGATCCGTGAATCTTACACATCAGTACAGAAGTACTTATCAGGTAGGATCATTTACGACAAACATGAACTATCATTCAGGGGAGAGTGGTATAAATGCAATCAGAGACCTTCAGAATAATTTCATACAGCAGTATGAAATAAACGTTGTTACAATCAGTGAGCAATTTAGCCCTCTTATTAATATTGATCTGAACTGGAAAAACAGCCTTACAACAAGGTTTGAATGGAAAAAGTCACGTACAGTGGCTCTGAATATGACAAGTAACCAGATTGCTGACGCACGCATTAATGAACTTATTTTTGGCGCAGGTTACAGATTTGATAATGTTCAGATAATTCTTAAAACAGGAGGGTCACAGAGAGCACTCAAAAGTGATCTTAATCTGCGACTTGATATTTCAATCAAGGATAATAAAACTCTTGCCAGAAAGCTGGTTGAAGATGTTAACCAACCGGTTGTAGGCCGGAAAGAGTTTACTGTAGGCTTAAGTGCAGATTATGTACTTAGCGACAGGTTTAATCTGCAGGTGTTTGCCGATCACAGTATGACCGATCCGTTTGTAGCAAATACTTTTCCTACTTCAAACACCAATTTTGGATTCAGCCTCAAATTCACTCTTATCCAGTAGCATTGAAATGGTTTGCTGGAAGATCTATGCAGGTTGAATAAGTTGAAAAAATAATATTTCCAATACAGGGACCATAAACAAAAAAATCTTTAATTTTGAGCCACATTAAGATTTCAGGATAATAATAGTATTATTTAAAACCAGCTCAGATATGAACATACCGGCAAATTTATTTTACACAAAAGACCATGAATGGCTTCGCGTAGAAGGTAATATTGGTTATATAGGGGTTACAGATTTTGCACAGGGAGAACTGGGCGATATAGTTTTTATAGAAATTGAAACTATTGGGGAGACTCTTGGAAAGGAGGAGGTATTTGGTACTATTGAAGCTGTTAAAACAGTCTCAGACATGTTTATGCCGGTAAGTGGCGAAATAATCGAGGAAAATCCTGCACTCGAAGACTCACCTGATATAGTTAACAAAGATCCTTATGGGAAAGGATGGATCGTTAAGATAAAGTTAAGTGATCCAACTGAAGTTAAGGACTTGCTGACAGCTGAAAAGTACCAGGCTTTATTATAGAGTCTTTTTAACTTCAAATTCCTGATAACCTTCAACAACATCTCCAACTTTTATGTCGTTGAAGTTGTGAATATTGAGACCGCATTCATATCCGCCTACTACTTCTTTCACGTCGTCCTTAAAGCGCTTGAGTGACCCAAGTTCCCCGGTATATATGACGATACCATCACGTATGATCCTCACCCTTGTATTTCTTGTAATTTTGCCTTCCTTAACGTAACAGCCTGCTACTGTACCCACTTTTGTCACTTTAAATATTTCACGTATTTCAAGTGTTGCAACTATCTCCTCTTTAACTTCAGGCATAAGCATACCTTCCATTGCAGATCTTATTTCCTCAATAGCATTATATATAATTGAATAGAGGCGGATATCGATCTCTTCTTTTTCAGCAAGCTTACGGGCACTCAAAGATGGCCGTACCTGGAATCCTACGATGATGGCGTTAGATGCTGCTGCAAGCAGGATATCCGACTCTGAAATCTGTCCTACTGCTTTATGAATAATATTAAGCTGGATCTCAGGAGTTGAGAGCTTAATAAGTGAATCACTCAGAGCTTCAATAGAACCGTCAACATCACCTTTTACTATTATGTTAAGCTCCTGGAAGTTGCCTATAGCAATTCTCCTGCCTATTTCATCAAGAGTAATATGTTTCTGGGTTCGAAGCCCCTGTTCCCTTTGAAGCTGTGCTCTTTTCGTAGCAATATCTTTCGCTTCACGGTCACTTTCCATAATATTAAACTTGTCTCCGGCCTGAGGTGCCCCGTTAAGTCCGAGTATGAGTGTAGGCGTTGCAGGTCCAACTTCTTCAACTTTGTATCCTCTTTCGTTGTACATTGCCTTAATATGTCCGAAGCAGCTTCCGGCAAGCATAATATCGCCAATTCTGAGTGTACCTGCTTTAACAAGGACAGTAGCTGTGAATCCCCTTCCTTTATCGAGTGAGGATTCAATTACAGTGCCTAGTGCAGGTTTGTCAGGATTTGCTTTCAGGTCAAGCATCTCCGCTTCAAGAAGAACTTTGTCGAGCAGGAGGTCAATATTAAGCCCGCTTTTTGCAGAGATCTCCTGAGATTGGTACTTCCCTCCCCAGTCTTCAACCAGGTAATTCATATTTGCAAGAGCTTCTTTTATTTTTTCAGGGTTTGCACTCTGTTTATCTATTTTGTTAATGGCAAATATTATCTGTACACCTGCTGCTGAGGCATGATTTATTGCTTCAATAGTTTGAGGCATTACCCCATCGTCGGCAGCTACTACAATTATGGCAATATCGGTAATTTGTGCACCACGGGCGCGCATAGCTGTAAACGCTTCATGACCAGGTGTGTCGAGGAAAGTGATCTGACGACCGTCCTGAAGGATAACTCCATATGCACCAATATGTTGAGTAATACCACCAGCCTCTCCGGCTATAACGTTGGTATTCCTTATATAATCAAGTAATTTTGTTTTTCCATGATCAACATGTCCCATTACGGTCACAATTGGCGGCCTTGGTTTCAGATCTGTATCTTTATCTTCATGTTCACGCACCGCTTCCTGCAACTCTGCACTTACAAACTCAACCTTATAACCGAACTCATCAGCAAGAAGAGACATGGTTTCAGCATCGAGACGTTGATTTATTGAAACAAAAAGTCCAAGATTCATACATGTTGAGATGATTTCGGTAACAGGCGTGCTCATCATCGTAGCAAGTTCATTAACAGAGACAAATTCTGTCACTTTAAGAATATTCTTATCCTGTTCTAATTTGTCAACAACTTCTTTATGTTTTAAACTTATTGCCTCTCTTTTATCTCTTCTATACCTCGAACCTTTTGATTTTCCTTTTGTTGTGAGCCTGGCAAGTGTTTCTTTAATCTGCTTCTGAACCTCTTCTTCATTAACCTCAGCTCTGACAGGTCTTTTTTTGACTACTTTCTTAGCACCGGGTTTCTCTTTTTTATCTGTTGGGACCGGTTTTACTACAGGGGTTACCTCTTTTTCTTTAAGAATTCTCTTTCTTCTTTTCTTCCTTCGAAAATCTGAATCAGGTCCGGTTCTGACAGGTTGATAAGGGGTAGTCTTCTTTTTTTCTTCAACTGGCAAGTCTATTCTTCCCACAACTCTCGGACCGACAAGTTTTTTAAAATCTGTTTTGTAAAGTGATACTATATCCTCTTCAGGATCAGTAATCAGAATATCCTCTATAATATCCTCTGTCAGGATCTCTTCAATTACAGGTTCAGGAATAATCTCCTCAGTAACTTCAGGTTCAACCTTTGCCACCACCCTTGGTTCCTCTTTTTTCTGAGTTACTTTTTCTTTTGGTTTCTCTTTGGCAGATTCTTTTGATTTTTCTTTACGTTCTTCTTTTTTAACAGGTTTGGAATCCTTGGCAATTGTATCAAGATCAATTTTCCCTACTATATGGAGATCTATATTGGATTTAGGTTTTTTGTCTTCCTGAACAGCTATAACTGGTGCTTCTTCAGTTTTAGCAGGCTTAATATTTTCTGGTTTCTCCGTTTCGACAGGACTTGTAACCGGAGCAGGTATGGGTTCTTCTCTTGGAACTACCGGCTTAACAACTTTTGGTTTTAAAGTCTCTTCAAGGTCGATCTTCCCAACGAGTTTTATATCTGGTTTTTTTATTTCAGTTTTGATATCTACAGTAGATTTGACTCCCGAAGAATCTGTAAACAGAACATCTGCATCTCTTTCAGTCTCATCAGATTCTGACTTTTCTGAGAAATCGTCAATCGAAACAGATTCTTTTTTTCTGTGAAGATCTTTCAGAATTAGTTTTTCGGATTCCTTCTTAACACTGAAATCTGTACTAAATTCTTTTACAAGCAGAATATATGCTTCATTCGGGAGTTTTGTATTTGGGTTGGGATCAAGATCGAACCCTTTCTTATGCAGAAATTCCACAATAGTGGATATTCCCACATTGAACTCGCGGGCCGCTTTGCTTAATCTTGTAACCTTAATATCCTCTGTCATAAATATGCCTTGCCTTTATTAAAACTTCAAAAACAATTTGATAGTGAGTAGTTTATATAAATATATTATTCAAACTCGGATCTGAGTATGTTAACGACCTCTTTTACTGTTTCTTCTTCAAGGTCGGTTCTTTTTACGAGGTCACTGATAGATAGGTTAAGTACGCTGCGTGCTGTATCACAGCCTATAGCTTTTAATTCTTCGATGATCCAGTCTTCAATTTCATCACCAAATTCTTCAAGATTAACGTCCTCCTCATCTTCTCCTCCCGGCTCTCTGTATACATCAATTTCATAACCAGTAAGCTGGCTTGCCAGTTTTACATTAAGGCCTCCCTTTCCAATTGCAAGGGAAACTTCATTCGGTTTAAGATAGATCTGAGCTCTTTTTGTCTCTTCAATAAGCTTTATTGAAGTGATTTTTGCGGGACTCAGGGCTCTTTGTATGAATAGCTGATTATTTGAAGTATAATTTATTACATCTATATTTTCATTGCGCAATTCCCTGACGATACCATGTATCCTTGAACCTTTCATTCCAACGCATGCCCCAACCGGATCGATTCTCTCGTCGTATGATTCAACTGCTACCTTTGCACGTTCTCCGGGCACCCTTACAATCTTTTTTATTGTAATAAGTCCGTCGAAAATTTCAGGTACTTCAAGTTCAAACAACCTTTCAAGGAATACCGGCGATGTGCGGCTGAGTATTATGAAAGGGGTGTTGTTTCTCATCTCAACCTTTATTACCACGGCCCTGATCGAATCTCCTTTTCTGAAATGATCGGATGGAATCTGTTCGCTCTTGGGTAAAATAAGTTCATTACTGTCATCATCAAGAACAAGAATTTCACGTTTCCATACCTGGTATACTTCTCCTGTTACTATTTCACCTATCCTGTCTTTGTACTTGATATAGATATTATTCTTCTCAAGATCAAGAATTCTTGCAGTGAGGTTTTGCCTCAGAGATAATATTGCCCTTCTCCCAAAGTCAAGAAATTTGACCTCATCGGATACTTCCTCGCCAACTTCGTAGTCTCCATCAATCTCTTTTGCCTTTGAAAGAGGGATCTGCATTACAGGATCTGTTAATTCCTTATCATCAACAACAACCCTGTTTCTCCATATTTCAAAGTCACCTTTATCGATATTGACAATTATGTCAAAATTATCAGCCGATCCGTACTTCTTTGCGAGCATGCTTCTGAATACATCCTCAAGAACACTCATCATAGTTGGACGGTCGATATTTTTCAGCTCCTTAAATTCCGAAAAGGTGTCTATCAAATTAACGTTTTCCATTTGGTGTAAACCTCTTATTATTACTTAATTGTTAATATAACTCTCGCTGATTTAATCTGGTCGAAATTGAACGAAATATCTCTTAATTCTTTTGCTTTTCCCTTAGACTTTATTTCTGTTGCAAGTTCAAATCCGCCATCTGTTACGTTTTTAAGTATACCTAAATACTTAGATCCCTCATTGTCAATAACTTCTATTTTTCTGCCCGCGTTTTTGAGATATTGTTCAGTTACCGAAAATGGTAAATCCAGTCCCGGCGATGAGACCTGCAGCTCAAAATCCTCCTTTTCCCGGTCAAGGTTCATTTCAATGTGCCTGTGAATAGCTGCACATTCATCAATTGTAATACCTTCATTTTTGTCGGCCAGTACAGTAATCCTGTTCGCACTGCTTACTTTAACAGCAACGAGGAAGAGTCCTTTTTCCTTTATGAACTCTTCAACTAACTCCTTAATAATCTGTTTTTCTATCATTTTCCAAAAACTGATAACAAAATAGGGGACTCTGGTCCCCTAGGTATCAACACCCCTCAATTCGGTTGCAAAGGTACATATTTATATTATATCACCAAAAAAAATAGCATTAAAATTGAAGTATTATGCTTGTGGCTCAAAGATGTAGCCTGAAAACCAGTAAACATTTCGATATTTGCTGCTGACAATAAACTTAAGGGTTAAACAAAAATTATTTTAAGTACCTCTGTGAAACAGGAAAATATATACGAAAGCTCAGAAAGGGAAATTCTGGAGAACTGTACCTTATGCCCGAGGGAATGCCATGTTAACAGGTTTGAAGGAGGAACAGGATATTGTGGGATTGATGCCGGTCTGAATATTGCATCAATTTGTATCCACAGGGGAGAAGAGCCTCCTGTTAGCGGACCCTATGGGATATGCAATGTGTTTTTTGCAGGTTGCAATTTGCATTGCCTGTATTGTCAGAATCACCAAATCAGCCAACCCGTAAATACATTGCAAGATGTTGAGATGGACATGAATACAGTACTGGATAAGATAGAAAAGTTGTTATCTGAAGATATAATTGCGGTAGGTTTTGTATCCCCTTCCCATATGGTTCCCCAGGTGAAGGCCATAATCAGGGGTTTGAAAAACAGAAGATTGGATCCTGTAATTGTATACAATACAAATGGTTATGACAAACTTGAAACAATCCGTGATCTAACAGGGATTGTAGACGTGTTTCTTCCTGATTACAAATATTTTAAAGGTGTAACTGCATTGGAATATTCCGATGCAATTGATTATCCGGAGATAGCTTTAAGAGCAATCAAAGAGATGTATTACCAGAAAGGATCAACACTGGCAGTTGATGATAAAGGAAGGGCGGAGAATGGGTTGGTTATTAGGCATCTTGTATTACCGGGTCATGAGGAGGAAAGCAAAGATGTCTTATTGTCAGTAGCGGAAGAAATTTCGCCCGGAGTGCATATCTCGCTAATGTCACAGTATCATCCGGTACCAGGGGTAGAAAATCACTCCATCCTGAACCGGGAGATATACGAGTCAGAATATGAGTCTGTTGTGCAGGTAATGGAGCAGCTTGGATTCAGGAATGGATGGGTTCAGGATCTGGACAGTGTTCAGAAATTCAGACCTGATTTTAGCAAGGAGAATCCGTTTGAATAAATACTTTGCAATTAGATTAGCAAAGGGACTGAATTCGCTACTTAGAACCTGCCAATTATTACTCCGGTCAATGCCTACATGAATTTTTCTCTTTTCTGAAGGTTGAAGAGGGCAGCCAATAAGAATATTATCGAACCGGTTATTAAAATGATCCTGTTCTTTACAGTAATAATTGCCCAGGTAGCCTCATTTACATCATAAGGAAGATCATATGGGTTTAGGAATACGTTCCACTGACTCTTTCTTAGAAAATCACTCAGCATCATAAAGATCATTCCAAAAATTATCATAAGGACTGCCGTTCCGTTCCCATTCCTGACCACTGTTGACAACATAAATGCCATCATTCCCAGGAAAAGAACGGGGTACATAACCTGAACTGTAACATTTACAAACCGGAATTTTACTATAAGCACAGAGGCGAGAAATGTAAAGACAAGCATAATAAGGAATGCAATCACAAAGATCAGGATTATTCTTACCAGCCATACTTTATATCTGTAATTGGGAATACCGAACAGAATTTCAATGGTTCGGGCATCCTGGTCATTCTGAATACCGAAAACTGATGGGTAAAAAACAAGCAGAAGTCCTGAAAAAAGGAATACTCCAAACAGATCTCTCATATTGGAAACATCCTGGTCGAAGACATAAATGACAGATAATCCGATGTAAAAGATCACAGAACCTGTAAGAAACCAGATGAATCTGTTTGCAAATATTATACGCAGGTTATATAATATCATTTTATAAAAGACAGTGAAAATATTATATATGTTGTTTGTTTTCATCTCGTTGGTGTTTCATTAAATAACTGGTGCCCGATGATTTTTTCTTCTTAAAAGCCAGAGGTATGCATCTTCGAGATTAGGACTCGCACTGACAGCCCCATCCTGCGGTGAATATTCTGAAATAACCCTTACACGGACATTTTCGCCTTCCGACATATGGTGAACGACCAGATGTTTTTCTACAAAGAAGCCAAAATCCTTAACCGGAATATTGAATTGCCATACATGTCCCTCTGCTTCCCTGGTCATGTCAATTGGTTTCCCAAGGTATCTTAACTGCCCTTTGTCGAGGACTGCAACCTGATTACAGGAACTTGAAATATCCTCAATGATATGTGTTGAAAAAATTACAACTCTTTCGCGGCTGAGTTCAACTAGAAGGTTCCTGAACCTGATTCTTTCCCTGGGATCAAGACCTGCAGTTGGTTCATCTACCACAAGGATACGGGGAAGATGGAGTAATATTTGTGCAATACCCATCCTCTGTTTCATACCCCCTGAGTATGATCCGATTTTATCGTTTCTTCGTTCTTCCATGTGCACGGCTTTTAGGACATATGTTACTCTCTCATCGCGGGTCCTGGCATCGATAATATTCTTCAGCATTGCCTGGTAATGAAGATACTCATGAGCCGTCATATTCTCATAGCTGCCAAATTCCTGGGGAAGATATCCGATCAGTCCCTGTAGCTCTTCTCTCATTTTCTGTGTGTCAAGTCCGTTAATCCATACTTTGCCATAACTCTGTTCAAGTATTCCACATATGATTCTCATCAGTGTTGTTTTCCCTGCGCCGTTTGGACCAAGAAGTCCAAACATCCCATTCCCTATATTAAGCGATACACAACTAAGCGCTTTGAATGGTTTTTTCTTTTTCCCGATTAATGGTACTGCTGCCACAATTTTATAAAATGTTTTTCTAGCCCCCTTAAACCTCCCTTCAAGACGGTAAATGTCAATATTTTCGCGTGTAAGCTTCTGTCCGGTTTTAAAGATTAAAAGTCCTGTGAACCAGAGGAATCCGAGAATAAGAACGACAACAATGTTTTCCCATTTGAGCTGAAACCATACAAGGTTAGCAAGAGGGATCAACCAGAATACTCCAAAATCAGTTACTGAGATTGCTTTTCTCTGCCATCTTTGCTTAACATTTGCTGAAAGGTTGTTGAGTAGCTCATTAACTGATGTCCATGTTGCCGAAAGGAAAAACCATGATGAAATACTGAAAAAGAAGATCCAGAATCCTTTGTCAAGATAGAAATATGTGAAATAAAGCATAAATCCCAGCAACGGTAATTGCCATATTATTTCACTTAGATCTTTCCATGATTTGAATTCTTTTTCGAGGCCCAGTCTTTTTCTTATTCTTGCACCTGCTTTCCATTCTCTCGCCCATCTGTTTTCCCGTTCATAGATCTTAACAAGGCTTTGAATATAGATATTAATAGTCTCATCAGGGGCAATAACAGTCTCTTTTGCTTTTCTCAGGCTATTCATTACAAACCATGTGGTAGCCGGCACTAAGATCACAACCAGTATGGTAGTGATCATCTGCCAGAGGAATTTATCTATATAATTGTAGATCAAAAATACCATTATCCCAAAAATGATGAACTGGATAGTTTTATTCTTCCATGTCTGTGAGTTTACCCAATTCAGAGCTGTCTCCAGTCCCGTGTAGAATGTTGGAATAAAAACGAGAGTCAGAAGGGTACTCAGAGTCAAACCTCCAATGACAGTTATTGCGAATGCCGCTCCTATAGCAGACACATATTCAGCCTGCCCCATTGCAAGTGGAACCATAGCAACAATTGTAGTGGAGGCTGTAATCAGTATCGGACGAAGTCGTGAAACACCTGCAGTCATCAGTGCTCTCTGAATCCTGTTCCCTCTTTTTCTGAGGATATTTGTATAATCAATAAGTATAATACCATTATTTACAACGACCCCCAGTAGTATGAGGAATCCTGTAAGGGTATTTGCATTCAGAAGTGAATTTCCTGTAAGTATCAGTGCAATAAGCGATCCGAGTGCTGCCAGTGGAATGCTGAACATAAGTACTACAGGTGTGGCAAGTGATTCAAAGACTGCGGCAAGTATCATAAATATCAGCAGGAATGCTACTCCTATGAGGTAGTAGAAATCCTTAAGCTGATCTTCTTCATGCACAATTTCGACAGCGATTCCTGATGGTATGCTAAGACCTGATACAAGAGATTCTATCTCAATTCTGGCTCCCTCCAGAAGATCTTTTGAGTCTTTGATATCTGAATTGAAATTGTATGTAACTGTGATCCTCTTTTCCTGGTTTTCGCGGTGGATGTTTCCCATCCCTGATGAAAACACAATATTTGAAAGTTCCTGCATTTCCATCACTGATCCATTGCTTCCGCTAACTTCAAGTTTTTTTAGATCATCTATTGTCTTATCATTAGGTTCCTGAAGCGTTCCTGGTTCTTCAGCATATTTGATCATGATATCATAAGTCTCTGTTCCCTGTTTAAAAGTGGCACCTGAGGAGTATTCCTTTCCAAAGGTAGAGAGAGCCTGTGAAATGTTGCTTAATGTAAAATTGTTACGACCGATATAGTCCATATCGAAAAGTAGCTGCACCTCGGGTTTATTATCCTGAACATTTAAACCTGAGCTGCTGATAGTCGAGAGTTCATCTATGTACGACTTTATATCATCAGCAAGGTTTTTCATCTGCTCAAAATTCTGTCCCTTTATAATTACACTCTCA
>JFJP01027230.1_pt1 | contig 23665 bp, 27 predicted proteins | sample 431651 | NCBI WGS metagenome assembly JFJP01 (sample SAMN02602958, study PRJNA72255) | Microbial mat metagenome, whole genome shotgun sequencing project. | biome: fresh water; feature: sink hole; material: water; isolation source: purple microbial (photo- and chemosynthetic) mats found in...
AACAGAGGGGTTAAAAACACAGATCTTGCCTTTGCTTGAGTCTCTACTAAGAAAGGAAGATGATGAGGTTCTTTTTGCCATAGCTGAAGAATTGGGAAATTTAGGGTTTTTAAACTTTTATGACATTTTTACAATTTTTGACAACATTTAAAATAAAAATAAATATAAAGGCCTTTATTACCCCAGCAACAATCGATTTTGATTCAATACTTAGAGGTTTTGGCAGGTGTTGAGGAGACTGTTGTTCGTGAAATGGCAGTGAAATCATTGAATATGATCTGTGCTACTCTAAGTGATTATGAGATTCTGAACTCATATATCCCTATGATTCTTAAATTAGCCAATAATGATGCGAATTTCACCTGTAGAGTTTCAGCAGTGAATCTTATGTATTCAATTTATCCTAAAGCAGGAACACAAAAGGAAAAAATCAGACAGTATAATTTTTATGTGAAGTTTATAATGAACTCTTTATTGTTTATAAAGGAAGTTTAGTGAGCTTTGCAATGAAGAAACCCCTATGGTTCGAAGAGCAGTTGCGATGAAGATCGGAGATTTTGCGAAAAGTCTTGAAAAGGAGTATGTCATTGGAGAGATTATACCATTATTCAAACAATTGTCTACTGATGATCAAGTATTGTTTTTGTTATATTAAGAAAATTAGCTTAAAAACATAAAAATTTCTAATTCAACGATTTTTTTGTTAAATTTGAATTTTCTCTGATAAACTTTTTATTGAAATCAAATGAAAAATTTTAAAACATCGTTAGTTCATAAAGGAATTGTATTTTAATACAAAAAATCAATAAAAAATTTTTGAATTCAAATGAAATTTAAAAAAAAAAAAAATTGAACTATTTTATTTATTTTTCAAGATAAAAATCAAATATTTTTCATTTTTAGGATCAAGTTCGAGTTCTTTGTCTGGATAGTTTAAAGCAATTAGCCAGAATCCTTCAAAAAGATGAAATAAAAATTCATTTGATCCCCATGATCATCGCAGCCACTGAAGATAAATCCTGGAGAGTTCGATTAGCTTTATCAAAGAATTTCGCTGAATTGACAGAAGCTTTTGGAAAAGAAACAACTGACGTTTCTTTGATCCAGATTTTCACTAATTTGTTAAGAGATACAGAAAATGATGTGAAAATTGCTGCTATTTCCAGTCTTTCCCATTTCATCAAATCAATTTCGCCTGATAAAATCTCCATTCTTTTGGGACCCATTCAAAATCTTGCAAAAGACGGAAATGCTCTTGTTCGAGGTATATCTATAAATAATTTTTATTTTTAAAGGAATTTACTTATTAATTTTTCTTCATATTTTTAGGTGTTATCACTGAAGTTTTCACCGTAATGATCCCTTTAATTGGCAAGGATGTGACTCAACAAAAACTTTTGCCTTACATCACTGAACTCTTTTCTGATGAAAACACTGATGTGAGAATAGGTGTAGCACGAGCTGCAACCAAATATATCCAAGTTTCTGGAGCAGAAGCCTTTGCAAATTTAGCAGCACATCTCAAAAATGCGATACAAGACAGTAAATGGAGAGTCAGATCTGCTATTTTGGAGGGGATCATTGATTTGGCCTTATTTTTCCAGGTTATTATCACAGTTTTTATAAAATAATAAAAGAAAATAGAGTTCTGATATGATGAATAAATATATAGAGCCGATTTTCTACTTCTATTTGAAAGATCGAACATCCTCTGTGAGAGAGATGGCCTTAGGAAAATTGAAAAGCCTGGTACAAGCTTATAAAGCAGAATGGGTGAGTTCCAGTCTTCTGCCTAAATTGATTGAAGCAGCTTCTAAAGAAAATGGATATTTGATCAGAATCACTGCCTTGTATTCTTTGCAGGTTCTATATAAATAAAAAATGAAAAAAATTGTTAATTTTGTTGTTGTTTTCACAAAATTAAATTATTAAATAGTTTTTTCTTAAAATCAAATTATTTCATCTAAATAAAGATAATTTCTCCATTGGTCAATGCAGATTTTAACAAGGAGAAAATTTTGCCAATCCTTGTGAAAAACGCGAAAGATTCTCTTCCAAATATCAGGTTTGTGGTCGCTAAAATATTTAAAAGTCTTGTTTCGACTTCAATGTTAAATTCTACAGCCCAAATCAAACAGTAATTTTATAATTTTCATTTAAATAAAAAAAAATTTCTCTCTTTCTTTCATAATTTGATTCATTTTGGAATAAAAATTTATAAAATTCAGATGCTTGATTGATATGAGCTCCGATTCAGATAGAGATGTGCTATTTTACTCACAAGACGCTCTAAAATCGATTTAAAAAAATTAATTTTTTTAAAAAACTTTAAACCTTTTCAAAATGACTTTAAAAATTTTTCTTTAGGATTCAAAGCAAAAATTTTTAAAAATCCTTTGTTTTTTTAATCAAAATACAAAAAATTAATTTTTTAAAAATCCTTTGTTTTTTTAATCAAAATACAAAAAATTGAGCCAAAATTTTTTTTTGACTAAAAAAGCAAAATTTGAGCCAAAAATACATTATTAATCTAAAAAAGATTTTTAAAAAAAATGGACACTATATCTGACTCAAATCCAGACCCTGATTCAGTCAAACTAGAGATTCTCAAAGAATCTAAATCGAATCTATGTCTGGAAGAACATGCCAGTTTCTTTTCCCGTCTCTTTTTTTATTGGACCGGCAGATTAATAAGTGAAGGCAACAAGAAATTTTTCGTGCTAATTCTAAAAGAACTTTTGGCAAAGACATTTTTCAGGTCACAAGACTGACGTTTATAAAAAGTTTATTTCTATCAATAACAGCCAACCTATTACAATTTTCAGGGCCTGTGGTTCTCGGCAAAATACTTAATTTCCTATCAGATCCAACTATCCCTGCATATAATGGATACATGTGGGCTTCTATTTTATTTGGCTGTTATTTCATCAGGAACATTCTTTTTCAGCACTCCATGCACAATATCAATCATATTTCAATTCTAGTGAATAACTGCTTATATGGCACTATTTTCGACAAGATCATGGTGATGAGTTCCTCGAGCAAAAAATATCAGGATGCAGGGAAAGTCATGAATTTGATCAATGTTGATACAAATACGATTTATGGTTTCACGCAAATGATGTTGTTTATGTTCAATGCTCCGATTCTCATCACTGTTTCTATTGTCTTGATCATTTTAGAAATAGGATGGATTGGTTTGATTGGTCCAGGAATGCTTCTATTGGGTATGATTGCACAGAATGTGGTTCAGTCTTATGCCTTCAAATACAGAAAACAATCTTTGACTTTTACAGATGCGAGAACAAAAGCTTTAAATGAGTTTTTCTCTGGGATAAAAATCATTAAATATTATGCTTGGGAATCAGTAGTTTACGACAAAATTCAAAATATCAGAAAAAAAGAGGTTGCTTTATTGTTGAAACAGCTGATTTTAAGAGGAATGACTGATGTTATAGCAACGTTTGTGCCAATAGCTATTTCAATCACTGTTTTCAGTATTTATGTTGCAATGGGTAATGAATTTAACGCTTCCAAAGCCTATACAGTATTATCCTTATTCAATCTGTTGCAAATGCCTTTGAGAATGATCGGAATGGTTCTTATGATGTTAGCTACATCGCAAGCTTCTTTAAAAAGAATAGAACATTTTCAAAAAGCTCAAGAAAGAACTTTTAATGAAGTAGAAACAAATGAAAATCTCACCAAAGGACAAATCATTATAGAAGATGGTGAATTCTCATGGGAAACTGAAAAAGCTAAAAAACATGATGAGGAGTTCAAAAAACTATTAAGCACCGGTCTTAAAAAGCCGAAAGAAGAAAATAAACCTGCTCCTTTAAAAATTTCATTACAACCTGCAGGAGAAAATAACAATTTAAAAGAAAAGCTTTTAGGAAGTGGTGGCACCACAATTGTTGATAATAATAACGCTCTTTCCTTAAGATCTGAATCAAATTATGCTATCTTGAAACATATAAATTTCGAGGCAAAATCTGGTGAATTCATAGCAGTTGTAGGTCAAGTAGGAGCAGGAAAAAGTTCTTTTCTGAATGCCATATTGGGAGAAATGAGTAAAATAAATGGAAAAGTCTCTTTGAATGGAAGAATAGCATTTGTGCCTCAAACTGCGTGGTTAATGAACGCTTCTGTGAAAGATAATATTCTTTTTGGTTTGCCTTATAATGAAGTGAAATATAAAAGGATTCTCAAGATTTCCGAACTTGAAAGTGATTTGAATATTTTGCCAGGAGGTGATCAAACAGAAATCGGTGAGCGTGGGGTCAATCTTTCAGGAGGACAGAAACAAAGGGTCTCTTTAGCGAGAGCTTTATATGATGATGCTGATATATATATCATAGATGATTGTCTTTCAGCTTTGGATGCCCATGTTGGGAGAAACGTCTTTTATAATGTGTTGAAGGGGGAATTAAAGGGAAAAACTATTATTTTTGTGACACATGCTTTGAGTTATGTTTCAGAAGTTGATAGAATTGCAGTGTTTAAAAACGGTTTCTTGGTAGAAACTGGCACTTATAAAGAATTGATGAGTCAAGATGACACTGAATTCTATCGTTTGAATATCCAATTTCAGAAGAAAACCAAAGAACAAGAGAAGAATGAAGCAGAAGATGAAGAAGAAGAAGAAAAAAAAGCAGAAGAATTTCCATCTTTAGTCAAGTCTTTATCTAAGAAATTAAGCCATAGAAAATCTAAGTATATGATTGACGCCCCAGAGAAAAAACTTAAGAACACAGAAAATGAGAAGATTCTTAAAGGAGGATTAGTGAAGGTTGAAGAAAAAGCTGAAGGCTCAGTTCCATGGAAGGTTTATGGTACATATGTCTCTTCAGGAGGTTCTTTAGTCACAAGTTTGACTATTTTCTGTTTTTTGGCTTCTCAAGCTTTTAAAGTCCTTAATGATTTATGGTTAGGGCTTTGGAGTGAGAATTCTTTAAGTGAGTATCTCTCCAGTGATCAATATATCTATATATATTGTGGACTTTCATTGGGAGCTGCTTTATTTGTTTTCTTTCGAGCATTTCTCTTTGGAAGATTTGCTATGAATACTGCACAAAGTTTACAAAGCAGATTATTGGCAAAACTCCTAAGATCTCCGATGTGGTGGTTTGATATAACTCCCAATGGTAGAATATTGAGCAGAACTACAAAGGATCAGGATAGTTTGGATTCAGAGCTTCCGTTTGGGATTCAATATGCTATTACAAGTCTTTTGATTATGATTTCATCTTTATTGATGTCAGCTGTTATCACTCCTTTGTTTTTGATTTTCGCTGTTTTTGCGTTTGTTGTCTATGTGTTTCTGGTTAAATATTATGTGAACGCTGCAAGAGAAATCAAAAGAATCGAGCTAAACTCCAGAGCACCTTTAATCTCACATTTCAGCGAAACTTGCAATGGAATATATGTGATAAGAGCTTTTAAAAAAGAGAAGAAATTCGTTGAAAAATTTCTTGAGAAATCAGATAATTTGAACCGTGCATTACAAAATTTCCAATATGCAGGTCGTTGGATAGCTAATTATTCAGATATTTTCTCCACATTGATGATTGCAGCAACCGCATTTTTTGGTGTTTTATCGCGTGATTTCAATTATATTTCGAATCCAGCAATGATAGGCCTCGCATTATCATCATCTTTGAGTATAAGCACAATGCTTGCTTTTACAATCAGAATGATCGCCAATACAGAAAGTCAAATGAGTAGTGTGCAAAGAATCATCGGTTATATAGAAAACAACCCTTCAGAAAAAGATTTCGATCAGCCTCAACCTGAAAACGTTGATTGGCCGCTAAAAGGACAATATGAAGCATCGAATTTAACTTATAAATATAGACCTGAATTAGAGAATGTTATTCATGGGATTTCCTTTAAAATTTCACAAAATGAAAAAATTGGGGTTGTTGGTAGAACTGGCTCTGGTAAGTCGACTTTAACGTTAGGTTTATTACGAATATTGGAACTAATCGATGATGATGATGGTAAGAAAGGGTATATACAATTAGATAATGTAGATATTGAACAATTGGGTCTTCATATAGTCAGGACAAAAGTTACTATTATACCTCAGGACCCTACTTTATTCACAGGGTCAATACGATATAATATTGACCCTTTCAATGAATTTAAAGATGATAATATTATCGATGCTTTGAAGAAAGTTCATATTTGGGAAGCTTTGGAGCCTAATCAAGAGTATTTAAAGAGTAGTGGGGATGAAGAAATGGCAAGAATACATATGCAAGTAACTGATGGAGGTAATAACTTTAGTTTGGGACAAAGACAATTGCTATGCATGGCTAGAGCTTTGATTAGAAGGCCAAAGGTTCTTTTGATGGATGAAGCAACTGCTAGCATTGATGAAATGACTGATCATTTAATACAAAAAATGATCAGGACAGAGTTTTTGAATACTACTGTTATTACTATTGCTCATAGACTTAATACAATCATACAATATGATAAAATTATGGTGTTAGATCATGGAAAAATTGTGGAATTTGACTCGCCGATCAAATTGTTCGATAATTCAGAAAGCTATTTTGGAAATTTGATCAAAGAACAAGGAAAAGATTTCGAAAAAAGGATGAAATATCTAGCTAAACATAGAGATGAAATCATCGAGAACGGGGGAGTCTCCGAAGAGGATTTGGATAAGAATTGCCAAGAAGAAAAAGAAGAATAATTTTTTTATTTTTTTCATATTTAGTTGAATTTTGGTGAAATTTTGCCTATAATCGAAATTTAATTAATAAAAGCAATTATGAAAAAAATGATTAAAAAATGGATAATAATTTTTTATTTTAGTTTTAAAGTTGTTAAAATCCTGATTTTGCCTTTCAAAAAAATTAAATAATCAATATTCCATTAAAAAAAATTACCAAAAAATGAAATGGCAATTTTAGATTTAGAGACAATTAATTGTACACAAAAACTAAAAAAATACTGAAAACTACTATAATTATTCCTGATCTTAATTAATCTATCCAGCGAATTCTTTTGCCATCAACCCATTCTCCCTTTCTCTTTTCACCATTGGCTGTTTGATAAGTGGATATACCATGTTGTTTCCCTAAACTCCACCCTCCTATGTATCTCCTTCCATCACTCCATTCAAAGATACCTTCTCCATGTTTCTTATCATCTTTGAACTCTCCTTCATATTTCCTTCCATCAGGCCACATTAATTTGCCTTTGCCATTCATTTTATTCTTAATCCAATTTCCTTCATATTTCTTGCCATCCGGCCAATTATAAAATCCAAAACCCTGAATATCATTCTTCAAGAAATCTCCTGTATATATTGATCCATCCGAAAAAACCAATGCACCTTTCCCGTTCTTTTTCCCATCTGAATAACTACCTTCATATCTAGCTCCATCAGGCCATGTTTCAATTCCTGACCCATTCTGTTTATCATTTTTCCATTCACCTATATATTTTGCGCCATTTTTATGTATATAAGTTCCATTACCAAATGCTTTATCATCTGTCCATTCACCTTCATAAATATCACCATCCCCATGCACCAATTTGCCAATACCATTGGCTTTATCATTACTCCATTTCCCTTCATAATAACTGTTATCATTCCATCTTTGCAATCCATGACCATCTCTGACTCCGTTTTTCCAACTGCCAATATAAACAGCACCATTTTCAAAAGTGATCGCTGGTAATTCTTTTCGTTCCGTGCTTCCAATTGTGCTTAAGATCAATTTATGCCCTTCACTGTTAGCTGGAACGCCACTTATGTTTGTAGATTGATCTTGTAATGAATTATTTTGGACTAGATTCATATGTATTGGATTTTCTAATGAAGGATCAAGTTCAGGTTTGCTAAACTTTTTTTGCTCTGGGTTGTCATTTTCTTTAAACTCGTTGTCGTTTTGGGAAGTAGCTTTATGCAGAATCTTTTGATGGTTTTCATCATCAATATTATTTTTGTTGGTCTCTTTCAAATGCTTCCTTTCTAATTGACCTCTGAGATTGGCTTGCAATTTGACGATTTTTTGTTCATTTTCTTTTAAATAATTCATGTCTAAATCTTCTATATCCTTTGAATCAGAATTTGAAGGATAATCTTTTTTGTCTGTTTTTTCATTTTTCGGAACAAAAGATTCAGGTAAGTTTTCAGTCATTCGAACTGAAGTTAAAGGAACGTTGGATTCTGTTATCAATAGATTTACTGCGTCATTTATTGCAACTTCTTGAGTATTGCGAATCGGAATTGGATCCTCTTTGGAACAACAGGTCCAAGAACATTTGGCCCCCATATGTAAACTTTTCTAAAAAATCGTTTTTTTTTATTTTATAAAACAGTAATGCCAATGTATTAACAAAGATTTTAATTTATATGATTATTTTTGTAAAAATTATTTTGAAATCGAGACATAACCTGACTTTTATTAATTAAATTTGCTTTGCAAATGAAAAGAATGCTTTTTTTTCTTTTTAAAAAATTATTATTTTGGATATAGTTTGCGTCATTTAAATTTTTTACAATTTAGCAATTTTATAAATAAATAAAGCAAAACCCTGATCGCAAAACCCTGATCTCATCTTAAAAAAGGATGTATATTGGATGCAACAATATATTAAGTTCAAATCAAGTGGGAACAATATATTAAACATGAACATTAAATTCAAAGAGGAGACTTTAATTAAAATAAAATATTGTTGTAGAATCCAAAAGAGTTAATAATTTTTAAAAAAATAAAAATTTTCTAAAAAATTGAATTTTCAAGCGAAAATAATATTTTATTTTTTATTAATGAAAACATTTTCGAGGCATTTTCCATAATCGTAAACATGATTCTAGAAAAGTTTTTGAATTAAAAAGCTGTAAAATTAGGATTTTAAAAAAAGAATGCTACTTTGCATTTTGCTAAGATTTCACGACGTTCTTCATTTTCGTTTTCGAAAGAATTTTGATCGAAAGAGTTTGCACATTTCTTAAATTCTTCAAAATATATTTCGCAATTTTCTTTTTGCTGAGGTTTCTCTGGATTCTGATCCATTTATTTCTATTTTTCTTTGTGTATTGTATGAATATTTGCTGTAATTATAATATGGATTCAATATTTTTTTTTTTAAATGAAAAGAAAGAAAAAAAACTTAAATTCCAATTTTCTTGTAAAAATAGTATTTTTCTTAATTTATTTTATGGTAATTTCATTAAAAAAAAAAATTTCATATCATTTTTTTTTATATAACAACCAAATTCACTTTTTCTAAATTATCAAAAAACATTTATTTTGTTTAAAATTTTTTTTAAATTTGAAATTCTAAATTTATGAATTGTTGCACTTTCAATTTACATAAGTTTTTATCATCTTTTTATAAGCTTTAAAAAAAAAATTGTTCAAACGCTCATGATATATATCAATATATGTAAAAATCCAATTAGAAGCAATCAATCCTGTAATTATATCTTAACAAAAAATAAATATTTTCATCAAAATTAAATTATTTGTACCTATTGAATAATGTCCTCTGAATATCAAAAGAACGAAAATCATATAAACGATGATAAAAATTGTGAGATAGCTCATTTTATACATTTTATGCTTATACCATTCCAAAGCTGAGATATTTAAAAATCCCACGTGTCCTGAATAAAAGAAATCTGTCGTATTCCCATAAGGAACTACCAATGAAGGAAATCCAGGGTCATCCCAATAATAACCTGGAGGAAATCTCATTTGTACCAAAACCTAAAGAAAAGATGAAATAAATAGCTTTTTTCTTAGGAAAATTTCACTTGGCAAAAGGCCCTCAAAGCATAAAATAAAATACATGTAAACACCAATCTGCAAGATTTTATGTATAAAACCCAATAAAGATAAATCGTGAAGAAGGTGAAATCCATCAAAAAAGAGCTGGAAATTTGGAAAAACCCTGCAAAAGCATCGCTTTGATGGATTTTATCATTAAAATAAGTAAATAAATTGTGCAAAGGATCATTCAAACAAGCGACAGGATTTGTTGGCTTTTATGGAAATAATTAACTTTTTAACACAATTCTTTAAAAATAACTATGGCATATGTGCGACCTAAAGAAATAAACCCAACCATTATCAGAAATACTATGGTTTTCACTATTCTCAAAAGGTTTTTATTTTCTATAAGACTTTTTATTTTTTCAATTCGGATTTCTTCATTTTCTTGATTAATGTTGATTTCATCAAAATAATTATTGTGATTATTAAGTTTCTCAGTCAGAAAAGCTTCCAAGTAAGAGTTCGTTTCTTTTTCATCGGATGGGTCTTTGTTCATATTTTTAAAATATAAATTCAAATGATTTAATAAACTTGAACTTACTATTTATCTATTTATAGCTTCTTTTTTATTTTCGAGAGTTCTATCAGCTTTATTTAATATTTTTTTTCTAAATCAGAATTTATTTAAATTTTGTTCCAAAAAATGCTTCAAAATGATTCAAATCTCCCAATTCAAAACTCCACACTCCAAGAATTAGTCTCTGACTCCCTCTTAAATACATTCTCAATGTTCAAGCATAACTATCCTCCAAAGACTCCTGATTTCCTTGAATCATCTAAACTGAAACTAAAAGTTAAAATACATGACGAATACCCTCAGATCAACCCCAAAGAAAAAGAAGATATAAACAAAATATCTGATTCTATTACAGACAAATTAACCACAAAAAAACCAGTCTTAAATAATCCTAATAAACAAATGCAAGTAAACCTGCCAAAATCAGGTGTTTCTAAATTAATCGAAGAAGTGGCTCCAGAAACTCAAAAGATTCTTGAAAAAATCCCAAAACAATTTCTTCTCAAAACCAAAAAACCTTCAACAGACTCTGAAACTTTTCTAAATTCTGAGTCAAATTCTTCTTCTCTTCTTGTTTACAAAGAGGAATCTCCTCGAATTCATGGTATCTTATCAATTGCTAATAAGAAAGTAATAAAGCCTGATTGGCATGCTCCATGGAAATTGATGCGAGTGATTAGTGGTCATCAAGGATGGGTGAGAGCTGTAGCAGTAGATCCTTCAAATACTTGGTTTGCGACTGGTTCAACTGATAGAACGATTAAGATTTGGGATTTGGTGTCTGGACAATTAAAATTAACATTGACTGGACATATAAATACAGTGAGAGGAGTCGCAGTTAGTGAAAAACATATGTATTTATTCTCTTGTGGAGAAGATAAAACAGTGAGATGTTGGGATATGGAATATAATAAAATCATTAGGAATTATCATGGACATTTGAGTGGAGTTTATTGTTTGGCACTGCATCCAACTTTGGATTTAGTTATGTCAGGGGGCAGAGATTCTACATGTAGGATTTGGGATATGAGAACTAGAAGTCAAGTGCATGTTTTAGCTGGACATAGTCATGTGGTCAGTTCTATTGTAAGTCAAGAATTTGAACCTCAAGTGATTTCAGGCTCACATGATTGCACTGTTAGATTATGGGATATTGGAATGGGAAAGAGTATTAACACATTGACAAACCATAAAAAAGCTGTAAGAGGATTGGCCCTTCATCATAGTGAATATACGTTTGTGTCAGCTGCTCATGATAATGTTAAAGTGTGGAAATGCCCTGAAGGTGAGTTTTTGAGAAATATTTCAGGACATCAAGAAATTTTGAATTGTGTTGCTTTGAATAAAGATAATGTTTTAGTTGCAGGAGGGGATAAAGGTAAAAAATTACTTATTATTTACTATTTTTTTTCTATTTAATATTTAATATTTTTCTTTCTTTCAAAGGTGGTTTGTATTTGTGGGATTATAAGACTGGCTATAGGTTCCAATCATTGAAAAGCAAGGAACAACCTGGGTCGATTTCAGCGGAAGGCGGCGTGTTTGCTGCTGCTTTTGATCAGAGCTCATTGAGGTTGATCACTGGAGAATGTGATAAGACGATTAAGATTTGGAAAGAAGATGAAACTGCTACTCCGGAGACTCATCCTGTTGAAAATGTTAAATTGGAATTTGAAAATATGAGATTTTAGATTTATAATTTTTAAATTTTAACTGACTGAATGTAAATTTCTTAAATTTTATAATTTTTTTGTTGTAAAAACCAAGTTTTTAGATTAAATTTTTTTGCTTTTGCCTTTAATTATCAGAATAATTTGTTGATTTTTGAAGAAAATTGTATTTTCAATAAATTTTGTTAATTTTTCAAAAAATTTAGATAGTTTATATCAAATTATATCATTTAAATCAAACATAATTATTCATATTTAAAGACTAATTTATTTGAGCTGTTCTCCAAATTCCTGTTGCCGCCTGGAGCCCCACCTATTCTTGATTGTTGAGCATTATTTTTTGGTGCATAAATAGGATATGAGGCATCAGTCATTGTTTGAAATATCGTTTTATTGATATTATTCTGTAACATGTTGCAAATTCTTTCATATTCTGCTTTAACTCTTGAAAATTCAGAATCTCGTTGTGAGAGAGCAGCTTCCATTTCCATCATTTTCCTCTTTTGTTGATCAATAGTATCTTCGAAATATCTTTTTTCATTGGAGAACTCTCTCATGTTATTATCCAATTCATTTTTGCTCATTTCTTTTTGTTTTTGCAGACTTTTACTCATTTCTGTAAATTCTGCCTCCAATCTTGAGATCATATTTTCTTTATTTCCTAGTTCAGTTCTATATTTGCTAACCATTATCTCAACTTGTGTGAATTGATTCTGCAAATCACTCAATTCCTGCTTATATTTATTATTAGCACCCTCCATATACATCTGGCTCTGTCTCAATTCCCTATCTTTTGCCTGTAATTCATTGATAAACTCTTGATTTTTCCTTGCTAAAGCAGCTTTATTTTCTTCAGAAGCCATCAATTTTGATTCCAAAGCCTTAATATTCGACATATATTTCCTATATTCTTCCTCTTGTATCTTACCAACAGTTTCTCTGATAGTTTCTTCAGCTTCAACCTTGATTCTAAGGACTATATCATTGAGTCTCTTGATTTCATTTTCAAGCTCTTGTTTTATTGTTAACAGTTTCATTTGTTTTTCATCTAAAACTCTATAACGTTTATCCCAATCATTGTTCAATTCATCTAAGTAACCCTTTTGTTCTTGTTTGGTCTTTTCTAATTGCTGAGAATATTCCTCTTCTAAAATCATCATTCTTCTTGATTGATTATTAAATTTCTCTTCCATTTCTCTTAATTTCATATTGTAAAGCTCTTGATATTTCACTAATTCCTCCTTCAAAGAGTTATTCTCTGCTAATAAAGACTCATTCTCATGAGTAAAATTATTGCTTTTGAAGCTTAATTCTGATAAAAGCATTTCTCTTTTCAAAGAATCATCCTTTAATCTTATCAGTTTGTTCTCGAAATCTACTCTCATTCGTCTTTCACCTTCTAAATCAGCTTCTAATTTATCCTTTATTTCCTTTGTTTTCCTCCTTTCAGCCTCTAAAATCATTTCTAATTCTGATAACGCGGCCCCTGTTCGAAGATTTGAATTCACTTGTGTTTCATATTTATTCTGAATGTCTTTAAAGGCATTATCCATGTGAAAAGCAGCTATTTTTTAAATAAAATAAAGAAAGTTTTTATTGGTTTATAAAGCACTTGATTCAAATTTAGGCATTGGGGAGTAATTTGGCTCATAATTAGGATTAGGATGACGCTGCTGCTGTTGGTAATGAGCTGCTGGAGTTGAATAAGGATTGTATGGGTTTTGTGGGTATCCTGAATTGTACATTTGAAATTTTATGTTTTTTTAACGGAAGTTATTAGAGAAAAACTTATTTTATAGGTTTTTCTATAATTTTTTAACAAATAATTCAAATAAACCAATTTTCAAAAAAAATCGTAAATTCTTTTGTTATGGCTTCTTTTTCAGAAGAGGATATCATGGTTATTTGTGATAAAATCTTTGAGAAGTTAGGCTTCAATTATGAATTGGAAGATCTTGCTATTCTTTTAGAGGAAAGCATTTATATTGAGCTTTATCGCATAATGTTCCCTTATTTAGAAACAATTCTGATGGAAATAGCTACGAAAAAAACGAAAACAGGACAAAAAATCCAGGAATTAATCGATTTACTATCTTCAACGATCCTAAACATGGATCTTTCTCACATAAAAGGGGAGAATATTGCAAAGGGAGACAAAAAGCATATTTTAAACTTTTTGCAGCTTTTATTCGAAGTCATCAAGTTAATTCGTCCTTCAAATAATAAAGAAGTAGCTATGCATTCTGCCCCTATAAGTAATTTTTTTAAATAATGATTGATATTAAATTTAAAATATAAAGGCGATAAATCAAGTCAAAGGACTTCAAGTAATCGTCGCAGAACTGTGCAAGGCATTCTTGATGAATTCCCTTCAATAAACTTTGATCAAGAGGGGCAGCTGGAAGGAAAAGAAATGATGGAAGAAGGTGATCAACAACAATTTGAGGGCATTGAAGGTGAACATGAAGGTGAAAATGAAGGGGAAAGGGGAAATGAAGGTGAAAATGAAGGGGAAAATGAAGGGGAAAATGAAGGGGAAAATGAAGGGGAAGGTGAAAATTATGGAGAAAATGAAGAGGAAAATGAAGTTGAACAAAGATTTGATGAAGAACCTATTGTTGAAAATCTAGAAGAATTTCCACAAAATGAAGATTTTAACAAAGAAGAAGAACTTAATGAAGAACCTGTTCAAATGGAATCCAGCAAGAATATCATAAAAGAAGTGCCAAAAAGCGAAGAATCCAGCGAATATGATAAACCGCATTATGGGGGTAAAGGCATTTCAGAGAAGAAGAAATCTTCTGCGAAGTTTAATGAGAATAAGAACGAAAATAAAGAGAATTATGATAAGAAAATGCAAAGAGATAAATCTAAGAAAAATCTTGTTGAAGATTTACATTCACAGAAACAAATCCATAAAAAACTCATTGGTGAAAGTTTATTTCAAGGGAAAACCACGAAAATCTTACAAAAAGATTCGAATATTCCACATGAAATGATGAAAACTAAAAAACAAATTGGAAAAATACAAAATAAGAGCAAAGGTTCAGAAGAAAAAATTAAGGAAGTTTTAGAAAATTCCGTACATTCTGAGATTCAAGAAAGCCAGAAAAGCAAGCATTCTGTGGGTTCGAAGAAGAATTCGAAGGAAATGATGGATCAGAATGCAGAGTTTTTGAAGTTTAATGAGAATATGTATGAGATTTTAGCAGATAATATTGAGAAAATTAGAGAAAGTCTCAAGAATATGAAAAAGACAAATCTTTCTGAAGAAGACCAAAAGGTTTTATTAATATTTTTTTTTTATTTTCATGGATTTTTTATTTAATTTTTGTTGGTTTTGCTTTTTTTAGACAAAAGAACAGTTAATTAGACAGAAAAATGAATATAAGAGACTATTGAAGGATTATCTGCAATATCATAAAATAAAAGAAAACCAATCTAAAACGAAAAATGAGAAGGATGAGAGGTTTTTCTTGAACAAATTGCAGCATATGCAGGTTACAATTTTACAGTTTTTTAATAATAATTTTGAACAATTTATAATTTTTTTTATAATAAATCATTATATAATATATATATAAATAAATAGTCAAAGGATACATCGTTTAATCACTTAATCGACAATGAAGAAAAAGGGCTTTATATGAAACTTCGAGATGAAAAAATAAATTATTTAAGAAAAATGTAAATTTTTAATTTATTTTCATAATGTTATTTATTATTTTTTGACAAAAATAAGCCATCGGATCATTTTCGAGTTGGAAAAACGCAAGATTATAGATGAAAATAAACAATATAAAGATAACCGAAAATTGAGAAATGAAGAGACACGTTATGTTTTAGAATCAGTTGAAAATGCTTATAAAGACAAAATAAATATGTTAAAAGAAAAACTGGTTGCACAAAGACAAGAAAAAACTATATCAGAAGCTGCACATCGTCAAGTTTTTTAAAAGATTAATTGATTTTTTTAATGTTTATTGTATATATTTAAGGTTTTAACGAAATTGGAAAAAGAATTAAAGCAGGAAAAACAAAGGCAATTGAAGGAATTAAAAGATGCTTGGAGATGTGAGAAAGAGAAATTCGATTTATTAGTCATGGATGACGGAAAACTTGAGCAAAAAATTATGGCTTTGTATAATAAATATTAATTCATATATAGATTAAATTCATTCAAACTGATAACTCACAAAAAACAATATCTTATATTTTTTTTAATTCTTTAAATTAGGGCTCAAAATAACAAATAAAATTCAAAAAATTCATGCTTCTTCCATAAAAAATCAAGTTTTTAATAAAAGTTCTTTGGCTTCATTGATCTTTGTAGCAATATATGTAGATCCGGCTAATAAAAGCAATAAAAATTTCATTAAAATAAAGAAAAAATTATTGATTGAAATTACCATTATCAGGATGATTTATGAGCATTAATTTTCTATGACTGTCTCTTATCTTTTCAGGAGCTGATCCCTCTCTTACATTGAGAATCAATTGTGCTTCACGTCTTGTCATGTTACTGGCAAACCCTCCTTTATAGAAACTTTTGGCAGATTTGGTGTTATTAAAGAATTCTCGACTTTTAATCTTTCGATAGGTTTTTATTGACATTTTCGTTGCTGGAAGAAAAAATTTTAAAAGAGACAGTAGAGGAAATGGGTTTACCTCCACCGATGAAGATCAAGGCCATGCCGATTCTTAGCATTTTATTGAAAGAAACTTTTTTTTGTGATTTTTTTTTTTTTTTTTATAATTTTTTTTTTTCTTAAGTGCTATTAATTGAGAAATAAAATGTTTAATATTGAAAAAATTTCTTTGGAATTTTAATTTAATTATCTGATAATTATGCTTCTGTTTAATTTATTACACTACAATTATTAGAGATATATATGTTAAAACCAAGCAAAACAATTCTTTCAGAATTTTGACTCATTGAACCTCGAAAACAAGAAAACATATTAATTAATTTAATATAGTTGTATTTATGGTAAAATCAAGACTTTTATATTGCAACTCATGCATTCTTTAATGATTTTCAACTCAACCTTCACAAAAATAATACACATAAAAATCGAAATAATCGATATTACTTTGAATTCTTCTAATTTCATTGAAATAGAATCTCCACATTGCACGCAAATAAATGTGAACTCTTTCAGGATTTCATTGAACATAGCCTCTTCTTTCAAACTAATCGTCTCACAATAACAATTTTCAATTTTTTTAGCCTGATTTAGTTCCTCTTTTTTTAAGAATCATGGATAAATAGGAGGAATTTTATTTTTATTCAATTTACTTTTTAAAAGCTGATCGAATTTTTTTCTATTTTCTTCACTACCCAAAATTTTCCATGCTTCATATATATCAGAAATAAGTTGTATGGAGATTTGATCTGTTCTTGAAAAATTATTTTTTTATTATTTCCTGGTTTTTAGTTCAATTTACTGAGCTTTGTCTGGATGAATTTCAAGAATTTTATTATGAAATTGTGTTTTTATCTCAGTTTGAGAGCATTCATAATTTTTTATTCCCAAAATTTCATAAAAGTTTTTCATTTTTTGTTAAATAAATATAATTTTCTTTTATCATAATATTCTTTTTTATATTAAATTTATCAAATTGCCATTATTCTTATTCTAGAAAAAAAATAGGCTTTTAAAAAAAATTAAGCGAAGTTTGGAAGAAAATTTTAAAGAAATATTTGTCTTTGTAAAATTTGCTTCTGAAGAAGTTGCTGATTTGTAGAACATTTGGATCAGTTTCGTAGTTTGGTGATGTTTTTTCCCTTGTAGGAGAGTGAAAAAAAATAGAGAGACTTCATTTTTTTAAAATTATTTTAGATTTTTATTTATTTTGTAAAAAAAATATTTTGGACTCTGTTTTTAAAAAATTGAATTTTGACAATTAATTTTATTTTTTAAGTAAAAAAAACTATTTTTTTTTTTAAAAAATTGTGTTTTATTAGAATTATTAAAAAACAAACAAATTAATACATTTAAAAATAGGATTATGCAATTTATAGAGCATGCTATTTTTTATTGCGAGAAAAAAAATATTTCATGAATTTTTAATGAAAAAAATTTAAAATAAAAAGATTATCTCAAATTCAATTTTTTTTATTAATTTCAATAAAATTTTCAAATAAATAAAGAATGAACAAACAGCTAGTCGATAACATCCAATCACAAACAAAAAGGTTCTTATCCTTCTTCCTTTTAATTAATCTCTGAAATTTCCTTTGGAATTAGATTGATCTCTCAACTGAAAGAATTGGAAGAAGTGAAAGATGAATTGGACCCCTCTGAATACGAGTTTTACAATTTAATTTGTCAAACAACTAGAATTTTAATAAATTTTAAGTTCTTTAAAAAAAGACACTTTAGATCAATTAGATAAATTTGAGAAAAGCCTGCAAGAGAAAATAAAATCAGGCGATTTATCTCTTCTTGATCAAATAAAAAAATCACAATTGGAAATCCAAGAAATTGTTAAAAAATCTTACAATGTAGAAAAATTGAAAGAAAACCTCGTGCATGGCGAAGCTTCTAGCATCCGTGATAAAATCGATATTTTGCAAAGAGATTTCAAATTAAATAGAATTCTTCAAAGCAAATATGTCAAAGACAAATTAACATTAATCAATAATTTACAGGATTTTAAAGCTTCAGTAAACTTAATTTAAAGAAAAATAGAGATTCTTTAACATTTTTTCCGTTAGCTAACAGCAGAAGAAAAAAAATTTTTAGATGAAAACACAGGAAAGGCTAATTTTGTAAGTGCGAAAAAAGGACCTTCGCTTGAAAAAGAAAAAAATTTAATCAAAGAAGCAGAAAAACATATAAAAAATTAATTAAAAATTTTTAAAAAAAATAGCAAATTTAAAACTAAAATCAAAATTTTTTGTTTTTGGAATGATATATAATGATAATTCAATATAATAAACGGTGTTTTTGAAAAAAAAATAAGCAGCTTAGTCTTCTCTTTCTGTTTTAATTTAGAAAATCGCAATGAATCAAAACTTTTTTTATTATTATTATATTAATAAGTACGTTTTCATTTCATTTGTCAACTCGAAAAACTCATCAATTGATTTAGCTTTCAAAAAAACATTTATCATTTCTTGCAAAAGATTTGATTCAAGTGTTAAATTTTTGATTTTATTGTCAATTAATTTTTTCTCATTATAAACATTAAGCAAATAATCCCTGAATTCAATCATGTATTTCAATTCTGAATGCAAATATTGGCATCTATTTCCATAATAGCAATAGCCTTTCTCAAAAAATTGGTCGCAAGGCCTGGTTTTATAATTCATATGAAGATGTGTTTTTTGTTTCAGTTCATGATCTCCATGAGCGAAAGAACACTGTAAAATTTTATTTCATATATAAATATAAGGAGCTTACAGTATCACCATATCTGCAAGTACCTTTGATTTGGAAGTTTTTACACAGTTCAGTCTTGAATTTTCTTTTATATTCTTGAACATATTTTTCTCTTTCAACACAATTTTTAAACAGTTTCTTTTTTGGTTTGACGCTAATAAAAAGAAACAAAGGTAGAAAATAGGATTAATTTATAAATTAGAATAGGTTTACTCTATCAAATATTCTTCATTTTTGTCATCAAAGCTATTTTCTTGAAATAAATGATTTACAAAACCATCGACATTTGCATGGAGATCTGATTCGTCGTTTGGAGAGGCTGTTGATCCTGAAAGGGAAGATTGGAGGTCCTCATGTTGTTGGATTTGAAAGTACGAAGGTGATGTACAACAAAACATTAAACAAAGGAGAAAAAGTGAGAAAAGATGGGTTTTTAAATCTGATTTTTTGCGGGATAACTAAAATTGTTTTGACATCGGGAAAAATTAAAAAGAGAAAAACTAACCAATAAAATAAAAATTGGATTAAGATTGAAATAATAAAGCGTAAAATTTCTGAAATGAAATCTTAGATATTTTTAGTTTTAAAAACTTGAATTAAATAAAAATTATTCATTTTGATTTTTTTTAATTTATTTTTTGTGCCCTTTTGAAGGCATTTTTTTCTGAGGTTCTTCTTCTGACTCCTCTTCTTCATCTAATGCTTCTTCATCCTCATATTCTTCTTCCTCTTCCTCTTCTTCATCCTCCTCTTCTGGAGCTAATTCATCACTTGAATATTCACTTTCTTCTTCTTGTTCTTCCTACAAAATTTTTGAATTTTATTGTTAAAATTTTATAATTTTTGAAAGAAAATAGGATTTTTTGATTTTAAACCGATGAGGAAACTGAAAATTCACTATCTTCTGGGTTTGAATCTTCTTGATCTGCGTTCTCATCAGAAATGTCATCCTGCAGGAAAGCCCAACCTCCATCTTGAACGAAGCTCTCGAGATCGTTCTTCACTTCTCTCATCACTTCGTTCCAATTCATGTTTATTTTTGTCTCAGAATACAGAATATCAAATTTGCTTTTAAAGATTTAAATCAATTAATGAAGAAAAAATTATGCAAAAAAATGTATTACTCTAGCCAATTTTTGATTGATTCTAGTGAATCGACAGGAATTGCTGAAATTCTAATAATCGGCCTATCAAAATCCTTGAACACAAAATTCAGATCGAAATTCTTCAGCCCATATTGAATTCTCTCGAAATTTGCGATCTCAACCTCATCCAAATTCATAATGAAGAATGGTTTTTCCGTCAAATTGACAAGACAATGCACAGTGGGTTGAAGCAAAACATTTGATCTGAAAGGCGTTCCATGGAATCCCAATTGTCTATAAGGAATATCAAACGAAATTTTATCCTTAGCCATTTCTTCAACAGTTTTCACGAATTGTTCGAATTCTAAATTCAATTTTTTTCTTTGAGCTTTTTCTCTTTCCTCTTGTTCGATTTCATCAACATCATACTTATAATTTTTCCTTCTTGTATCGAGATCTTCAGTTTGATTGCCAGCTTCAGTGAAAAATTGAACATCATAGCTTTTTGCTTTCCCCACAAGAATTGGGGTATATAAATGGAAATGCAAAAGAATGATCATTTCTCCATCACAAGGCTGAAAAAAAGCATTTTTTATATTATTGAACGTGATATCAATCCTTTCATTCCTTGTCGTCAAATAGCGAAAACCATTTAAATGTGCTTCTAAAATCCCTGATGATTTCTTGCCACTGATATTCGGTCTGATCTTCAAATCTTGCAAAACTGGTCTTTTTCCTTTGATCAAGTTCAAAGGTTCCTGTTCATTCAAATTTTCTTTATTGGAATCCATTTCAGTTTTTGTTCTCTTTTGAAGATCCTTAATTTTTTTAAAGGTATCATTCATTTTTCTTGTGTCTTTGCTTCGGAAAGTCAATTCTCGAATGTAAAGGAAATTGTTGAGATCCTTGCTTTCTGGAAAATTTATATTGGCTGAAAGACTCGCTGTTCCCGGCACATGGAAGTTTAGACGAAGAGATGCCATATTTGCTTCGTCATGTTTGCTGATGTTCTTCAGTACAGAAATGTGATATGGGATATGTTTTCCGTTTATTGGCAGGATTATCGCATTACGTTTCACGTCAACGTAGATTTGATGATGCTTCATGTCTTTTGGAAAATCGTTCAAAGAAGAATAAGCCCGGACCTTTGAAAGCTCAAAATTTTTGCTTTTTTTGAAAGAAGAAAGATTTTTGAAAATCTGAATTTTTTTTAATTTTACGCTTTTGTTTGAGTTAGTGAGAATGAGCCAGATTTTAAACGTTCTTCTAATTCTTCTTGCTTCAGACGAAGCAGATTTTTTTGATGTTCTTTACGTTTACTTTCTGCTTCTTCATCCTTTTTGTTTGTGCCTCTAGTTTTTTTCCTATAATCTATATCTAATAAAAAATTTAAAAATTTTGATTGTTTTTTATTTATTTTAATAATACTTGCAAATTCATTGAGCTTAGCTCCATTTGAAGATTTCGCTTTTTGATCTTTTACAGGAGCTTGCACCTTTTTTTCTTCATTTTCTGCTACTTCCTATGATAAAAAACACGATAAAAAAGCAGAATTTTATTTAATTAAGACTTCTAATGAATAAGAAACATCCTCATATTTAACAGAAATCTGATTAGTTGCGATTTCATTATTATCAGCTGTAATTATCACAGTGTCTGCGACCATTATTGCATAAGATTTGTTTCTCTCTGATTTCAAATCATTGAACGCCAATGCAACATTAAAAACCATTCTTTCTTTAATTTCTCTATTATTTTTTCCATTTATCACTAGATTATTCTCTTTAAACTCCAATCCAATACCAAAACCCATATTTAAGCCTAATTTTTCAAGCAATTGTGGAGCTTTTTCCTTTAAATAGTCCACTCCTTTTTGATAAATAGCAGAAATCTTATTTCCAGGCTTCAAATTTTGAAGAATTAAGCTTCTTAATTCAAGGACATTGCAATAATTTTGTTTTTGATCCTTTTAAAAAAATTAATTTTTTATTTTTTATTTTTTTTTATGATAGAAAAGAACTTTTGAAGGGTCGATAAATAGTGTACGAACTAAATTTGTATTATAATTGAAATATTTCCCTCCGCACATACATATAATTGTGTCATATTCAAGAATTTCAGAGTTGCTTTCAGCATTTGGTCTATATTAATATATTATTTTCTTCAAAAGAAGTTTAGTATCTTTTTATAGACCTTAAGTCATATTTCCCACCACTTTGAATGATTGGAGCATAGGGAATATCAACAAAATTCTTATTTATGTTGTATTTTCTCTCTAATGTGTGAATAGTAGCAGGATTATTCACTAAATTCTCGATTTTAGTTGAAATATCGCTGTGTGAAAGCTATAAAAAATAAAATAAATTAAAAATAATTATAGCAGTTTATTACTTTTAACTCATCATCAATAATTTTCTCCACCTCATTCAGCAGTTTATTCTCAAAAAAGCAAGCAGCTTTCGCTGATTTCCTCACATATTCCTTTTAAATTTATCCCTTAAATCCCGCTAAACCATAAATGTAAATACTATTTCTGAAGCATCTTTGATGAAATAAAGCTCTTGGAGGAAATATCCAACATCAATCAAGCTACATCCTTGCAATTTGACATAATCTTCATATTCATTGACAAAAGGACCAAACTGTTTCTCCTTTAGAAGACACCCGAGTTTCAAATCATTTGCCAAAGAAGCATCAGCTCTTATTATTTCAAACAATTTTTGGAAATTATGTGTATTTGAAGATGGGTCCTTTATCAAGAAGATTAAATTATATTTGGAGTCTTCAAATTTGGCCTTATAATGATTGAGTAAATCCACTAAATAAAGGGAAATTTATATGTGTTTTATCATATTCTTTACATTTCTTTTGCCCAAAGAACAATATTACAGATTTTTTGGTAAAAACTATCAAAGAATCTGTGAATTCTATTTCGAAAAGCCAAAAACTGAAAATTTTTAAGAATTTATATGAAAAAAGGAATTTACTGCATGGCATTAATCTTCATTTTGATGGTACCTTCTTCATCTTTTCCGTCCAGAAGCATTATCGCATCAAAATCATTGTTAAATCGCTAGGATAAAGATATTTTTCTTTTTGAACTTTTATAAAAATAATAAGTACTTCTTTCCAAGTTTCGATCAGCATCGAAACACGATTATAAAATGTCTCAACAGAAAAACTCACACCTAACTCAGATACA
>JFJP01037716.1_pt1 | contig 23664 bp, 16 predicted proteins | sample 431651 | NCBI WGS metagenome assembly JFJP01 (sample SAMN02602958, study PRJNA72255) | Microbial mat metagenome, whole genome shotgun sequencing project. | biome: fresh water; feature: sink hole; material: water; isolation source: purple microbial (photo- and chemosynthetic) mats found in...
CGGTCTGGTATAAATAATATGACAACAGCAGAGTCGTCATTATCATTGTAATGGTTATAGCCAGTCCGTATGCCGCCTCCATATTTGCCGATTCCTTAAAGAAGATCACCACAAGACTGCACATAAACCACAACGACCAGTTAACAAATGGAAGATATACCTGGCCCCTGACAAATGTAGGATTCAGGATCCTTATTTTTGGCCAGAAATTTAGAGATACCGCCTCGCTAAGCAGGGTAAATGATCCGCTGATAAGAGCCTGGCTGGCAATTATTGAGGCCAGTGTTGAGATTATTATGCCCGCCAGGAGAAACCACCGCGGCATGATAGCAAAGAACGGATTCACTTCTGAGCCCGGAACATAATTCATCATCACCCATGCGCCCTGGCCAAAGTAACTTAGTATCAGCGTCGTTTTTACAAATATCCAGGAGATACGGATGTTTGCCTTTCCGCAGTGCCCGAGATCAGAGTATAAAGCTTCAGCACCGGTGGTACAGAGAAAAACAGCCCCCAGAAGGATAAATCCTCCGGGATATTCACTCAGGAACCTTACAGCAAATAAAGGATTAAGTGCCCTCAGGATATCAGGATTAAGAATTATCTGGGAGAATCCAAGGATTGCGAGCATCAGGAACCACATCACCATAATGGGCCCGAATGATACGCCCATAAAATTTGTTCCGAATTGCTGAAAAAAGAAAATTGCCCCAAATATTACCAGTACTATTGGTATAACGGGAATTTCCGCATTGAATAGTTTCAATCCTTCAATTGATGAGGTAACCGTAATCGCAGGAGTAATTACACCGTCAGCAAGCAAAGCAGCCCCTCCTATCATTGTAAGAATAGCTGCCCAGGTGGTCTTTTTTCTTATAAGGGCAAAAAGAGCAAAAATACCTCCTTCTCCTTTATTGTCAGCACGAAGCGTGATAAGGATATATTTTACAGTTGTCTGAAGAGTAAGAGTCCAGAAAACACATGAGAGTGCACCATATACAAGAAGCTCATTAAAATTTTCTCCCCCGCCCAGAAGAATAGCTTTTACAGTATAAAGAGGGCTTGTACCTATGTCACCAAAAACTATTCCAAGGGTTACAAGAAGGCCTGCAAAAGAGACCTTCTTAATATCAATATGGTGTTCAGTATCTTTCATGCCCGGTACACTATTCAATTCGTTTGATCCTGAGGTCTAAGGGCTGATCAATTGTTATAGGTACCTGTTCTTCAATCGTATTGCAGGAATCGAGTTGAAGAGCTTTAACATCGGAAATGCAGAATAATCTTGATATTCCGTGCAGTGTAAGAGTAAAGTTTTCGATACTTGAAAGTTTAAAATCGCGTGGCATAATTCTGTCAATAAGGACATAAATGAAATCTGCAGGAAGTGAATGTTTTCTGAGTGAATCAAAACTGCTCTCAAGCTTTATTTCCCCTGATGCTGTGAGATCCTCAAGTACCTCCCTGAAATACAGGTTTATTTTTGGCTCTACCTTAAATCCGATATGAAAATCGACCCTGATCAAAACGCCGGGTATTAAGTGAGTAACCTGGTAATCAAACCTGTCGGGTTCATCTACTTTATCAACATGCAGGAACCAGTATGTATCTGCTCGTTTGGGCTGCTTCCGGAATATGGAGAAGATAACTTTTGATTCGACCTGATCGAGTCTGTTTGCCCTGATAATATAAACCAGATTTGTGGCAGTTTTTGGAACAGATTCATCTACTGATAACTCTTTAAACAGTTGTATGTATTTCTCAAGATTTGTGAACGTCACATACCTGTTCTTAAGTTTTCTTCCAAAATACCAACCATACATTATTGTAAAGAACATTGAAGCGAGAAGAATTGTAAACCAGCCACCATCGTTGAATTTATGAAGGTTGGCAATAAGGAAACTGCTTTCAATAGTGAGGAATACCAGGAATACAAGCAATACTATCCTGTGATTTATTCCTTTCAGAAATAAATAATAAGTCAGGAGGAAGGTGGTCATCATTTCTGTTATAGTAATTGCCAGACCATATGCCGCTTCCATATTTGCAGAAGCTCTGAAAAATACGACAACAAGGCTGCAGGAAAGCCACAGATACCAGTTTACAAAAGGAAGATAGACCTGACCTCTTACAAATGTCGGGTTTAAAACCCTCACTTTAGGCCAGAAATTAAGCGATACGGCTTCCTTAACAATTGTGAATGAACCGCTTATGATAGCCTGGCTGGCTATAATCGAAGCTGCCGTTGCAATCAGGATACCAGGTAGCAGGAACCATTTTGGCATGATGGCATAAAACGGATTAGTGCCCGCTTCAGGTGCTCCGTTAACCATCAGCCATGCTCCCTGTCCAAGATAATTTATCATCAAAGATACCTTGACAAATATCCATGAAACCTGGATGTTCTTCCTTCCGCAATGTCCAAGGTCCGCGTAAAGAGCCTCTGCTCCTGTTGTACAGAGAAATACTGCTCCCAGCAAAATAAAACCACCCGGATACTCTTTAAGGAAATGGAAAGCGTATGCAGGACTTAAAGCCTGCAAGATCTCAGGATGAAGGACTAACTGTGAGAATCCCAAAATGCCAAGCATAAGGAACCAGAGTACCATAATCGGACCAAAAGAGCTGCCAACCAGGTTAGTACCAAATTGTTGAATAAAGAAGAGTACAGCAAAAATAAACAGTACAATAAGAACAACCGGAATCTCTGAATTAAGCAGTTTTAAGCCCTCAATTGATGAAGTAACAGTGATTGCAGGAGTAATTACTCCATCGGCTAGCAATGCTGCGGCACCTATCATCGTAAGCAGGGCAGCCCATGAAGACTTTCTTCTTATAAGGGCAAAAAGCGCCAGGATACCGCCCTCACCATTATTGTCAGCCCTGAGAGCAATTATGATATATTTTGTTGTGGTTTGAAGTGTTAGTGTCCAGAAGATCAGGGAAAGTGATCCAAAAACAAGAAGTTCGTTGAATTCTGTACCTCCCCGCACAATGGCCTTCATAACATATAAAGGACTTGTACCAAGATCACCAAAAACTATTCCGAGTGTAACCAGTACGCCTGCCAGAGAGAGTTTCTTAATATCCAGATGCTTACCAGTACCACTCATAATTCTGTAATTTCTGTTTCTGCCAGAAAAAACTGAAACAAAAACGGCCAAAGTTAATAATTATAAATATTTTAGGGATTACCTGATCAGGAATTATTTTCATTATTAATGTATCTTTGAAAACATCCACTTGAAAAGGAATAACTATATGTACTGCAAAAAAGACAAATCGAAACTATTCTATACTGAACTCAGATATCATGTTCTGCTATTAATATTCCTTTCCCCGGCATATTCAGTCTTAGCCAGTTGCCAGCAGGCTGAAGAGAGAAAATTATCACTTCTGTTTATTGGCGATATCATGGGACATGATGAACAGATATGGTCGGCAGAAAACAGGGAGACACACGTTTTTAATTATGATACAGTATTCAGTTTTATTAAGCCAGTTATCTCTGAGGCAGATATAGCTATTGCTAACTTAGAGGTTACTCTCGCAGGTCCCCCATATACTGGTTACCCGCAGTTCAGTTCACCTGCTGAACTTGCCGTATCATGCAGAAATGCCGGAATTGATTATCTTGTTACAGCAAATAATCACGCTGCTGACAGAGGGAAAAAGGGAATAATAAACACTCTCTTCAAACTCGACAGTATCGGAATTCCTCATACCGGAACTTTTATGAATAGTTCCGAACGAGACAGCCTCTCCCCTTTAATGATTCACAGAAATGGCACTTCAATTGCCCTGCTCAATTACACATACGGAACAAACGGAATAAAAGTACCGGAACCTGTAATTGTAAACATGCTGGATAAAACCCTGATAACAAGCGATATAAATAAAGCAAAAAAAAACAAGGCTGATTTTATCATTCTCTTTCTTCACTGGGGAACAGAATACGATACTGTTCCGGCTACTAACCAGATTGAACTGGCTCACTACCTGCTCTCCCTTGGAGTAGACCTCATAATTGGATCTCATCCTCATGTACTTCAGAAGATGGTCTGGACAAAAAATATTGGAGATACAAAAGATCAGGTTGTTATCTACTCCCTGGGAAATTTTATTTCGAATCAGAGAAAACCAAAAACCGATGGCGGGTCAATGGTTAGAATTGAACTCAGCATTAAAAAAGATGCTGTCGATATAACTGATGCAGGCTATTACCTGACATGGGTTTATACCCCTATTGAAAAATACAGGAAAAAGTTTTTTATACTCCCCTGCTCCGAATTTGAAAATAAATATGACTTTTTCAGGAATGCTTCTGATTATTACCAGATGAAGAAATTCATAAATGCATCAAGAAATCTTTTATACAAACAAAATACTAATGTTAAAGAGTATATATATACCGGGAATAAATGGCTAATGAATTGATATTAAATATATTATATTAAATATAATCCATTTATTCCTGACAAACGAGACATTTATTTTAATCAGATATATCAGTTTATACTTTCAATTCCGGAAGATGCATAAATGACCATTTATGATTTTTACAGCTACCGGATTAGTTATTCCGATTTTTTAGATATCATTGCATAATAATTGGTTTAGAACAAAAAGTTGATGTTAAATAAATGAATGATTCAATAGCAATTCTCTCATTAACTGCAATTTCAATAGGGTTCGTTCATACTCTGTTGGGTCCCGATCATTACCTTCCGTTCATTGTGTTGAGCCAGGCAAAAAAATGGTCCCTGAAAAAAACAATGTTTATTACATTTTTATGCGGTCTGGGGCATGTTCTCAGTTCAGTTGTTCTTGGACTTATAGGTATTGCTATAGGAATATCAGTTACTAAACTGGTCTCGGTTGAGTCTTTTCGCGGAAACATTGCAGCATGGTTATTCATAGCCTTCGGCCTGGTTTATATGATAATAAGCCTGAGAAGCCTGATAAAGAAGAGAAAACACACTCATGCACATTTTCATCTTGATGCTGGCAAACATGAGCACGAACACGATCATCATAATGATCACACTCATATTCATCAGGAAGAGATTGTAAAAACAACACCATGGATACTCTTTCTTATCTTTGTTTTTGGCCCGTGCGAACCTCTTATTCCAATTCTCATGTACCCTGCAGCAGAAAATAATATTCCGGGCGTAGTACTTGTTTCATTTCTTTTTTCAGTTGTAACAATTGCAACTATGATGTCAATAGTACTGGCTTTTAAACTGGGACTGAAGAATATAAATCTTAAACCTGTTGAAAAATACAGCCATCTGATTGCAGGAGCAATGATATTCTTTTCAGGAATTGCTATTCAATTTCTTGGTCTGTAGACAACCTCCCTTTAAAACAATTTTCTCTCCGGGAACATCCTTTCATATTGTATAAGGATCTTTTATTAATCACTAAAAAACAAGCAACTTAAATCATTTTTTATTTATATTTGATAATCATTACTTATTTTAACATTGTCTGAGGCATGACTGGAATTATTGAATTGGATGCTTTTCTATTCGGTATAATTAGTGCAGTCTCCCTGCCTATTGGTGCACTGCTTGCATTAAGATGGAGTCCAAAACCAAGAATACTTGCCTCAATGATGGCAATCGGTGCCGGAGCACTTCTGGCAGCTCTTACAATCGACCTAGTTGCTGTGTCGGTAGATAAAGGACATTTCTACCCCCTTGCAATCGGAATGATCACAGGTGGCCTCTTTTTTGTACTCCTTAATAAAATAGTCAACAGCCAGGGTGGATTTCTGCGTAAAACTGCAACAATTCTTACCCATATTACTGCTAAACAATCGAACCGGCAAAAAAAGCTTTTTGCCCGGCTTAGTAAGGTAAATTTCTTCCACAACCTCACTCCGTCAAAAGCTCAGCTTATTATCCCGTATCTCAACAGATACCGCTACCGGCAGGGTAAAATCATGGTACATGAAAGTGATCCGGGTGACCTCTTCTTCATTATTGAGAGCGGAAGTGCTATTGTGATGGACGACGAAAATAATACAGTTGTCAACCTTCTGGGACCTAATGATACATACGGATTGATTGAATTAATTACCGGGATCACACATAATTACAACGTTCTTGTAAAGGAGGATATGCACGTCTGGGTTATAAATAAAGAATCACTCGACCGTATTATTTCTCTTAATCCTGCTCTGGCAAAAGAAATAAAGGAACTGGTATCTGAAAAGATTCACCTGCTTGAAACAACCCTTGAAATACCATCAGAGAAAGCAGAGAAATGGTATAAAGGAGCACTTGAACATTTCGATGAAAAAAAATCTAATGTAACTCAATCAGATATCAGTGAGGAAGTTAAAGAGCACGGCAATGCATCAATGGCTATCTGGATGGGAATTATGCTTGATGGCATCCCCGAATCAATTGTCATAGGATCAAGTCTTCTTCTTCATCCGACAATGAGTCTTTCACTATTAGCAGGCTTATTCCTCTCAAACTTTCCAGAAGCACTTTCAAGTTCTGTAGGTATGAAGAAACAAAAGATGTCAAACTTCAGGATTATTATGATGTGGACATCAATAATGATTGTCACCGGAATTGGTGCATTTTTCGGAAATGTTTTCTTTGAGAATGTATCACCAACAGCTTTTGCTTTGGTAGACGGAATGGCTGCAGGAGCTATGCTCACCATGATAGCTGAAACAATGCTCCCTGAAGCTTTTCATATAGGAGGTACGGTTACAGGACTCTCTGCTCTGGCTGGTTTCCTTGCAACTCTTTTGTTTAAAGTGCTATGAATATGAGAGATAATTATAAACTTATCAGCAGATTTACAGCAAATAAAAATTATCAGATTTACTATCTATATTAAGGCAATGAACCCGGTGATAATTGCCGATAATAATGAGGATCAGTTCAGAGGTGCGCAAAAGAAGCTTTTAGTAATTTTAAATTATTAGCTTTGCATAAAATAAAGATCAAAGAATGAATTACGATTACAACACTCAAAGAAAAAGAATGGCTTTGCCTGAATATGGCAGGAATGTCCAGAAGATGGTTGATCATATTAAGACCATTGAGGACAGGGATGAAAGAAATCGTGCAGCAAAGACCATCATTCAGATAATGGGCAACCTTAACCCGCACCTAAGGGATATAGGTGACTTCAAACATAAATTATGGGATCATCTTTCATTAATTGCAAGTTTTGAACTCGACATCGATTCACCATACCCTGTTCCTGAACCTTCAAAATTTGTAGAAAAACCAAAGCAGGTGCCGTATATACAGGGAGGCATAAGATATCTGCACTATGGCCGGATTATCGAATTAATGATCGACGCAGCTTCTGAGCTTGAAGAGGGAGAAGAAAAGGAGTACCTTACTACATTGATAGTAAACCAGATGAAAAAGTCATATATTACCTGGAACAGAGCTCAGGTTGCTGACGAAGTCATAATTGCCAATATGAAAACCTTATCGGGAGGAAAACTAAAAATGACTGATGGGGTTAAAATCCTTGAGGTAAGAGAACTGATACCCCCTGTTAAAAGAAAACCGATGGGAAAACCTCATGGCAAACAGCAGAATAAACAATACACCAAGAAAAAAGGATATAGCAGACATTAATGGGTACTTTTATTGTCCATGGCGGAAAATCGCTGAAAGGAGAGATAATACCACAGGGAGCAAAAAATGAAGCCCTTCAGGTTATTTGTGCAACTCTCCTAACCCCGGGGAAAGTTACAATAAAAAACATCCCGGACATCAGTGATGTAAACAAGCTGATTGAACTGATTGGTTGTATGGGTGTTAAGATAACCAAAGAAACAGATTCCGTTACAAGTTTTGAAGCTGCAAATGTTAACCTTGATTACCTTCAGAGCAGCGATTTCAGGGCACAGAGTTCGAGTTTAAGAGGCTCAATAATGATTGTAGGGCCGCTGCTTGCACGATATGGAAAAGCCTATATTCCAAAACCCGGAGGCGATAAGATAGGTCGCCGGAGGGTAGATACCCATTTTATCGGATTTCAAAAACTTGGAGCCAAATTTGAATTTGAATCCTCCGATCCGTTCTTTAAGGTTGAGGCCCCCGCCCTGGCTGGAACCTATATGCACCTGGACGAGGCCTCAGTTACCGGAACAGCTAATATTATCATGGCCGCAGTCCTTGCAAAAGGGCGAACTACAATTTATAATGCTGCCTGTGAGCCATACATTCAGCAACTATGCAGGATGCTCGTTTCTATGGGAGCAAAAATCGACGGAATCGGCTCCAATTTATTATACATTGACGGAGTAACTGATCTGACCGGCTGTACACATACCATTCTGCCCGATATGATTGAGATCGGTTCATTTATTGGTCTGGCAGCTATGACTGCCTCTGAAATTACAATTAAAAATGTTTCTTACCCTGACCTTGGTATCATACCTGATTCCTTCCGCAGACTTGGTATAGCCCTGGAGCGCAGGGGTGATGATATTTATATCCCCCGACAGGAAAATTATGAGATTGAGACGTTTATCGACGGATCTATCATGACAATAGCTGATGCCATATGGCCAGGTCTGACCCCCGATTTACTAAGTGTTTTGCTGGTTACAGCAACCCAGGCCAAGGGAACCGTTCTGATACACCAGAAGATGTTCGAAAGCCGCCTGTTCTTCGTCGATAAACTTATTGATATGGGGGCACAAATAATATTGTGCGATCCACACAGAGCAACTGTTATAGGCCAGAACAAGGCAATAAGGCTTAGGGGTACTGTAATGTCATCACCTGATATCAGAGCCGGAGTTGCCCTTCTGATTGCAGCTCTTTCAGCCGATGGCAAAAGTGTTATTCATAATATAGAGCAGATAGACAGAGGTTATCAGAATATTGATAAAAGGCTTAATGCACTTGGAGCTGATATTCAAAGAGTCTGACAGAACCTGTAAATCAATACTCAGGGCAATTATATGATGTTCTGATTCTGCCTTTTTTACCATTGTAAATATGGACTAACACTCCGTTAAAACTTTAGTCAGTTTTACATAGTCGTTTTTTCCTCTGTCAATTTGTCAATTCAGTATGGTTGGCAGGCAATTTGATAATAATGTTATTTACAATGAAAAAGTGTTAGTGATGATGAAGAAAAAGAAATCGGATCAGGAAGATTACACAAATGCTGGAAATAACAAAACGGCTGATAATAAGGAGCATAACTATGGCCCTGAAAATTATGGCAGCAACGAATCAGATAATCAGTCATCTGATGAGCAGAATAAACAAGAGGCCGGGCAAGGTACATCTCCTGACAAAACTATACATGATCTAAAGATTGCTGAAGAAAAACTGGCAGAGATGCAGGATAAATATATGAGGCTCTCGGCTGAATTTGATAATTACAGGAAAAGAACTCTGAGAGAGAAGATGGATTTATCAAAATATGCCACTGAAAATATTCTTCTTAATATTCTTCCCCTAATGGACGACTTCGACAGAGCACTTAAACATATGGAAGATGGGACCGATTGTGTGTCAATGAAATCAGGAATTGATTTAATATATCTAAAATTCAGTGAGTTCTTTAAGCAAAACGGTGTAAGGGAAATTGAATCACTTAATACTGATTTTAATGTTGATCTTCATGAAGCAATTGCAAAGATTCCCTCAGAGGATAAAAACAAAAAAGGCAAAGTTACAGACGTGATATTAAAAGGTTATTACCTGAATGACAAAGTTCTGAGATTCTCAAAAGTAGTTGTTGGGGAATAGAAAATCAGTTTATGAATTATAAAAGTGGCGAAATAATATTGGCCTGAGATGGAAAAAAGAGATTATTACGAAATACTGGGAGTATCAAAAAACGCCACAAAAGAGGAAATTAAGAAAGCCTACCGGAAACAGGCTTTGAAATTCCATCCGGATAAAAATCCTGGCGATAAGAAATCTGAAGAAAACTTCAAGGAGGCTGCAGAAGCCTATGAAGTGTTAAGTAATGATGAGAAAAAATCCAGGTATGACCGTTATGGTCATGCAGGAATGGGAAGCGGGTCAGCTAATTTTGGCGGCGCCGGAATGACTATGGACGATATATTTTCATCATTCGGTGACATATTCGGTGATGCCTTTGGGGGGTTTGGCGGTTTTGGAGGAGCAAGGCGCGGACGCCGTGTAAACAAGGGAAGTAATCTGAGAGTAAAAGTAAAACTTACTCTACAGGAGATTGCCGCAGGCGCCGAGAAAAAAATAAAGGTTAATAAATATGATACCTGTAACTCCTGTGGAGGGTCAGGGGCAGCTGATCCATCAAGCTTATCGACTTGTGCCACATGCCATGGGTCAGGACATGTAACCAGGCTGACTAATACAATGCTCGGACAGATGCAGAGCACCTCTGTATGCCCGTCATGCGGGGGAGAAGGTAAGAGCATAACCAAAAAATGCACCGCGTGTTATGGTGAAGGAATAGTACAGAAAGAAGAAATAATTAAAATAAATATTCCGGCAGGTGTAGGTAAAGGAATGCAAATGACAGTCGGAGGAAAAGGCAATGCTCCCAGAAGAGGTGGTGTAAACGGTGATCTGCTTGTAGTTATTGATGAAGAGGAACATCCCGAGTTAATCAGGGAGGGCAACGACCTTATATACAATCTGTTTATCAGCATACCTGACGCCGTTCTCGGCACTCATGTTGAAGTACCTACAGTAGATAATAACGTCAAAATAAAGATTGAACCTGGCACCCAGCCTGGTAAAATATTGCGGCTCAGAGGAAAAGGATTGCCTGAAGTTAACGGATATGGAAGAGGCGATCTGCTTGTAAATGTTAATGTTTGGATTCCCAAGACAATGAACAAGGAAGAAATCAAAATCTTTGAAAAGCTTAAAGACTCTTCAACATTTACACCAAATCCTGATAAAAACGACAGAGGATTCTTCGAAAGGATGAGAGGATACTTTGAGTAAACAATAAAACCGTTATACAATTCATAATAATCACTGTGGCTCTCCCTAAACCACAGCGACTCCCTGTGTAATAAAAATAACATTCCCAGAGTTGCACATAAAAACTCAGAGATTTTTTATATTTACAATTCTTTTAAAAAATTAAAATAATCCCTTATGGCACTTTTTGAAGCAAGGAATGTCACAAAGCAGTATGGTAATCAGCTGGCCCTCGATAATGTAAGCATTTCAGTACCTGAACAGTGTATATACGGACTCCTGGGACCAAACGGAGCCGGTAAAACAACACTGATTCGGATAATTAATCAGATAACAGGGCCGGATTCCGGTGAATTATTCCTTAATGGCAAAAAACTGATCCCTGAAGATGTCCATGTAATCGGCTACCTCCCTGAAGAAAGAGGACTATACAAGAAAATGAAAGTCGGTGAACAGGCTTTGTATTTTGCACAGCTAAAAGGTCTTTCCAAAGCTGAAGCTATGAGGAGATTAAAATACTGGTTTAATAAACTCGAAATTACTGATTGGTGGGGTAAAAAAGTCGAGGAACTTTCAAAAGGAATGCAGCAGAAGGTTCAGTTTGTGACAACAGTTCTTCACGAACCCAAACTTTTAATATTTGATGAACCGTTCACAGGATTTGATCCGGTAAATACAAAAATTATTAAAAACGAAATCCTTTTCCTCAGGGAAAGAGGTGCCACAATCATTTTCTCAACCCACAATATGGGTTCTGTTGAAGAACTCTGCGACAATATTACTCTGATAGATAAAGCTAAAACGATACTCGAGGGCAGCGTTGATGAGATCAGAAGCCAATGGGCTGCGAACGAATATGACCTTGTAATTGAAGGTGATGTTAAAATTGAAGGCAATGGTCACTATACTATTCTTGACCAGCAAAAAGACAATAACAAAAGTGTCATACGTCTTAAGACTGTCAGTGATATTCATACTAATGATATTCTAAAGAATGTTATGAAGTCAGGCAATATTATCTCTTTCAACCCGGCATTGCCTTCGATGAATGAAATATTTATCAGGATTATCGAAGCCCGAAATTAATTCTAAAACAATAACATAGTAAAATACTTATTATGAACAAGATATCTGTAATTATCAAAAGAGAATATGTCACCAGGGTAAGAAAAAAATCATTTATCATTATGACAATTCTGGCTCCTGTTCTGATGGCTGCAATTGTGATACTTCCGACTGTTCTTATGATGAACCAGGATGGTGAGTTTAAAAAAATTGCCGTGATTGAAGATAATACCGATCTTTTTAAAAGTGTTATAAAAAACACTAAGGATGCTGAGTTTATTTACCTTGAAAATATAAGGGTCGAAGATCTCAAAAGTACATTTGAGAGTAAAGGTTATTATGGAATTCTTTACATCTCTCCCGAGCTTATAAATACACCGAATGCTATTCAGCTGATCTCGAAACAACAGCCGCCCATTGGTCTGCTCCAGCATATTGAGAATTCCCTTAAAAAAGAAATTGAGAGGCAGAAGCTGCTTGCATATAAAATTGAAAATCTCGATGAGATAATGAAAAACATCGACACAAGCGTCTCTGTTCAGACAATTAAAATAGATGCTGAAGGTGTTGAAAAAAATTCCAGTACCGGAATATCAATGGCCCTGGCTTATATTTTTGGCTTCCTGATGTACATGCTGGTCTTCATTTTTGGGGCCCAGGTAATGAGGGGAGTTATTGAAGAAAAAACAAGCAGGGTGGTTGAAGTTATCATTTCGTCGGTAAAACCTATTCAGCTTATGATGGGAAAAATTGTAGGAATAGCTCTTGTCGGCCTCACACAATTCTTTATATGGATAATTCTGACAATGGGCATTGTTACTGTTTTAAAGACAACAATATTGCAAAAAACCGATCTGACTGAAATCTCAAAATCTGCTCCGCAGAGCCTTATGTCGGGAGATCAGGCGATCGAAGCTGCAGGAATAGCTCAGTCATCAGAATTATCTCCTGAACTTGCTGAATTTTCGAAAATGTTTGATAATGCTATGAATCAGCCATGGGGTCTGATCATTATATGTTTTATCTTCTATTTCATTACAGGTTATCTGTTATATGCCTCAGTATTTGCGGCTATCGGATCGGCAGTTGATAATGAAACCGAAACACAGCAGTTTATGCTGCCTGTTACAATACCTATCATTTTAGCCCTCATGGTGGCTATGGGAACAATGCAAAATCCCGAGAGTTCTCTCTCCTTCTGGTGCTCTATGATCCCCCTTACATCTCCTATTGTTATGATGGCCCGTATTCCTTTCGGAGTACCTTACTGGCAGATAGCTGTATCAATGGCTCTGATGCTGGTCACATTTGTCGGGTTTGTATGGATGGCCGCAAAGGTCTACCGCACCGGGATATTAATGTATGGAAAGAAAACTTCATGGAAAGAGATGTGGAAGTGGCTGAGATACAGTGGCTAATTGCGATGTCTGACTGGTTTACTGTTCCATACTGCCTGTTGCCAACAGCCCATTACTCACTACATAAGTAAGTACACTAATAAGCATAAAATGTCGAAAATACTGGTAATAGATGATGAAAGAGCTATCCGGAGTACTCTTAAAGAGGTCCTGGAGTATGAGAAGCATGAGGTAGATCTTGCGGAAGACGGCCCGTCAGGTATTGAGATGTTCAGTGCAAATTCCTATGATATAGTCCTCTGCGATATCAAGATGGCAAAAATGGATGGCATAGAGGTCCTTTCGAAAATCTCTGAAGTTTCAGATACCCCGGTTATCATGATTTCAGGACACGGGAATATCGACACTGCTGTTGAAGCAATTAAGAAAGGAGCATACGACTTTCTTGAAAAGCCTCTCGACCTGAACAGACTGCTTATTACTATCCGTAATGCTATGGATAAGTCAATACTGATCTCCCAAACCATTGTACTGAAAAACAAGGTCAGCAAGATGTATGAGATTGTTGGCGAATCCGAAGCTATTACCCAGGTTAAAAATATGATCGACAGGATTGCGCCTACTGAAGCCAGAGTACTCATTACCGGTTCAAACGGTACCGGAAAAGAATTAGTTGCTCATCAGATTCATGAAAAAAGTAACAGGGCTAAAGGTCCGTTTGTTGAGGTCAATTGCGCAGCTATTCCGTCAGAACTGATTGAAAGTGAGTTATTTGGTCACGAAAAAGGTTCATTTACCTCAGCTATTAAGCAGAGAATAGGAAAGTTCGAACAGGCAAACGGGGGAACACTTTTTCTGGATGAGATTGGCGATATGAGCCTTTCGGCCCAGGCAAAGGTGCTAAGAGCCCTGCAGGAAAACAAAATAACAAGGGTTGGTTCCGATAAGGATATTCATGTGAATGTAAGAGTTATTACGGCAACTAATAAGAATATCAAAAAGGAGATTGAAAATAATGGGTTCAGGGAAGATTTATATCACAGGTTAAGTGTTATCCTTATTCATGTCCCCTCACTTAATGACCGGGTGGACGATATACCTCTTCTGGCTGAACACTTCAACACATTGATCTGCAATGAATATGGAATGAGCAGGAAGACCATTAAAAAAGATGCCATAAAAGAACTTCAGAAAATTGAGTGGACAGGAAATATCAGGGAATTCAGAAATGTAATTGAAAGACTTATAATACTCTGCCCAAATGAGATTACTGGCAGTGATGTACAAGCCTTTGCAAGACCTGTTTCAGGCAACAGTACTTAAAAACTATCTGACTTCCGCTTTTTGCATAGCGGCTTTCATTACTCAAATCATCAAAGAGACTAATTTATTATATGATGTTCCGGATTGAAAAAGATACTCTTGGCCAGAAACAGATTCCTGCTGATGCACTATATGGAATTCATTCAGTCAGGGCAAAAGAGAATTTCCCCGGAAATACACAATTTCCAGTTGAATGGTACAGGGCTGCAGGAATAACAAAACTTGCCTGTTATAATACCTATAGAAAATTCAGTAATGCTGCAAAAAAAAGATATGGTCCCGATCTGCCACTTAAGATTATTAATGAAGATATTCTCAATGCTCTTGCTGACGCTGCAAAAAATGTATCAGAAGGCGCTCATTTTGATAGTTTCATAATTCCTGCCGTTCAGGGAGGGGCCGGGACCAGTATCAATATGAATATAAATGAGATAATAACCAATTCGGCACTATTGAATACCGGGCATAATTGCGGAGAGTATAACTTTATCGATCCTCTGGAACATGCAAATATTTATCAGTCAACAAACGATGTTGTACCCACAGCACTAACTGTTTCTGTTCTGAAACTGCTGCAGTCTCTTGAAAAATGCATAAACGATCTGCGACTGAAGGTGGAGGAGATTGAAAAACAAAACAGGGAAAATCTCCGCCCCGGTTATACTCAAATGCAGGAGGCAGTACCCTCTTCATTCGGGTTACTGTTCAGCACTTATAATGAAGCCCTTTCGCGCGACTGGTGGAGAGTTTCCAAGTGTTCAGAAAGAATTAAGCAGGTGAATCTTGGAGGCGGAGCTATAGGAACAGGATTATCAATACCACGGTTTTTTGTTATGGAAGTTGTTCCTGAATTGAGAAATCTTACCGGGCTGCCTCTTGCACATAGTGAAAACCTTGCTGATGCAACCTCGAACACCGACAAATGGGTTGAGATACATGCTACATTGAAGGCACATGCTGTCAATCTTGAAAAAATGTCGGCCGACTTACGACTACTTGCTTCTGATATCTCAGCTAATAAAACAATTTCGATCCCCGAACGGCAGGTAGGCAGTTCAATAATGCCAGGGAAAATTAACCCGGTGATACCTGAATTTGTCATCTCTTCTGCGCACAAGATATATTCAAATGATGTTCTGATAAGCTCTCTCTGCGGACAGGGCACACTGGAACTGAATGCCTACCTTCCTGTAATTGGTTATGCAGTAATTGAAAGTGTTAATCTACTGATATCATGCAATATAACATTGCTTAACAACCTCATTACCGGACTTATAATCAACAAATCAGCCGGCTTCAGCGCTTTAATCAACAGTCCGTCGGTTACTACTGCACTTATTCCGCATATAGGATATCATAAAGCTGCTGAGATTGCTTTATTAATGAAAGAAAAAGGGATAGATATCTTTTCAGCAAATGTTATTCTGAAAGTTCTTGATGTCTCAAAGCTCAATGAGATACTACAACCAGGCAATCTGCTTAAACTGGGTTTCTCGCTCGATGATATTAAGCCTTCATAAGTCTGCCTTTTCCGGGAAACATGAAGTTGGTCCTGATTTGCAATGCCTGAATGCATAGTTTGGATTTGTATACAGGTATGCCCGGAAGAATAAAATTTGCTAATTTTGCCTAATATTTCTACACAGTGACCAAAGGAAGAGAGTCAAAACCACATATCGGAATTTACGGACGACGTAATAATGGTAAAAGCAGCCTGATAAACTGCCTTGCAGGTCAGGATATTGCAATAGTATCGGATCATGCCGGAACTACTACCGACCCGGTAAAAAAATCATTCGAAATAACCGGATTCGGACCTGTAATCCTCGTTGATACTGCCGGTATTGACGACTCGGGTGACCTCGGACAGAAACGTATTGACCGTACTTTAAGGACCATTGAAATAGTCGACCTTGCTCTTCTTTTAGTGACCGGTAATTCATGGGGGAAATTTGAAGAAGATCTGATAGAAAAGTTTCGTAATCACGATCTGCCATTTATTGTAATACACAGTAAATCAGACGAAGAGGAGCCTACTGAAAATTACAAAAAAATGATCACTACAATCACAGGTACTTCACTCTTTGAATTTTCTTCTCTTGATAAACGGAATTACGAGGAACTGATCAACCTGATACGTAACACCATTCCCGGTCACTCCTACAAGACTCCTGCACTCCTTGGTGACCTTATAAGTTATGGAGACATAGTCCTGCTTATAACCCCAATCGATGTTGAAGCTCCTGAAGGAAGATTAATCCTTCCCCAGGTTCAGGCAATAAGAGATATTCTTGATAATGATGCTGTTGCAATTGTTTTGAAGGAGAGGGAAGTTGATGGATTCCTTAAAAAAACAAAAATAAAACCTGTATTGGCAATTACCGATTCACAGGTATTTGTTAAAGCCGATGCCTCAATCCCATACGATATCCCATTAACCAGTTTCAGTATACTGCTGGCCCGTTTTAAGGGTGATTTCGATAACTACCTTAAGGGGACACCACAGATATCTCAATTAAAAGATGGAGACCGTGTACTTCTTCTAGAATCATGTACTCATCATGTATCATGCGACGATATAGGACGGACCAAGATTCCAAGATGGATAACCAGTTTTACAGGCAAACAGATTGAATACGATGTTGTTGCCGGACTTGATATCCTGCCCCGGCCCATTACCGACTACTCACTTGTTATACAATGCGGTGGCTGCATGATAACAAGAAAACAGCTTCACAACAGGCTCCAGGCAGCCATTAAACAAGGAGTTCCGGTTACCAACTATGGAATGGCAATTGCATACGTGCAGGGCATTTACAGCAGAGCTGTTGCTCCATTCATGAAGGGTCAAAATGAGAGTAATCTCTATCTCTGAAACTTAGAATCTGAAATAAATAAACGGGATAACCTCGGTTGTCCTCATCTGATACAGAAGGATTGCCACAAGCATAATAACTGCCAGCTGAGCTATTACAGGGATCCTTATAAATAATCCCCTGTATGATTCTTTTATACTTTCAGGAAGAAAATGAATTATATATCCAACCATAATTAACAGAAATACACTTCCGTAAACTGGAAGTAAAGACATAAATGACCCAGGTGAAAAATTCTCTGTAATCTGTTTCAGAATAATGTAAACACTATCCATATCGTTAGCCCGGAAAAAGATCCAGCAGAAACTTACAAACTGGAAGGTTAGAAAAACTACAAACGCCCTGCCCGCCCTGCCTCTCTTCAGCCGGTCACCGAAAATAGAATTCCATAGCCTGCCTACAACAAGTCCTATGCCATGCAGCAATCCCCATATAATGAATCTGAGCGCTGCCCCATGCCATAATCCTCCCAGTAACATAGTGATTATCAGATTTATATACGCTCTGAATTTTCCTTTCCTGTTACCTCCCAAAGGGATATACAGATAATCCTTCAGCCATCTTGAAAGAGAAATATGCCATCTTTTCCAGAAGTCAGCAATTCCTGAAGCCTTATATGGTGAATTAAAATTAATTGGCAACCTGAAACCCATTATCAGAGCCAAGCCGATGGCAATATCTGTATAACCTGAAAAATCGCAATAAATCTGGAGACCATATCCATAAACAGCCATAAGATTTTCAAAACCTGAATAGGCTGAAGGTGCCTCAAAAATCCTGTCGATAAAATTTACTGCAATAAAATCTGAAATTATAACCTTTTTAATCAGCCCTTTTGAAATGAGAAACAAAGCATGACCGAATTCTCTTTTGGAGATACGAAACTCATTATACAGCTGTGGAATAAATTCAGAAGCTCTGACTATTGGTCCGGCAACGAGCTGAGGAAAGAAAGAAACATAAAAACCAAAGTCAACAATATTCCTTACTGGTTCAATCTTCCTCCTGTATATATCAAAAGTATAGCTGAGTGATTGAAATGTAAAGAATGATATCCCCACTGGTAGAATAATATTGCTGAGATTAAAAGAAGTACCCAGATGTGAATTTGAAAACCCGGCAAGGAAATCATAGACGATATAATCAGTCCCAAACAGGCTATTAAATGTATCAACAAAAAATCCGGTATATTTAAAATATGCCAGTATCCCAAGATTTGAGATTATGCTCAGAAGGATAAAAAACCGTCTTGATGTTTTTGTCGCGGAACGATTAATCAGTAACCCGCATGAAAAATCAATTATTGTAACCAGCAGAAGGAGTAAAAGAAACAATCCGCCCGACTTATAATAAAAAAAAAGACTTACAAGAAAAAGATAAGCATTTCTCATGAACAGTTTTTTATAGAGAAGACTATAGCCGGCAAGCACAAAAAGGAAAAATATCCAGAATGCAGGAGCAGAGAAAATTAACGGCTTTTCAGGATCAGTTTTTACCACAGATGCCCATAGAGATCTGAGAAGAGGGCTTTTGTCAGGACCTTTCGATTGGATTGTTCCGGTCAGATAAACGGTATCTATAGGTGTATCATTAAGTATTACTATTTTTTTCCGCTTGCCGGAATCAGGTTTTGTTATATGAAACAGGTCATCTGCAAGAATTTTCGAAAGAGTATCAGCTCCCTGATATGTAAAATGAACATAATCTTTCTGAGCCAGGGGAGGATTTCTTTCAGCCCATTTAATAATTGATGATTTTCCTCCCATTGCACTGTATGAATCCCAGAAAAAAACGCCATTCTCTGAAGAAGCTCTTTTCTGAGCTTCTATGATTGGCAGAATATTAGGATAAGATTTAATACTATCGCCTTCATTTACTGCCATATCAGTCAGACTAATCACTAAAATGCGGCTAAGTGGTGAGAGTTCCCTAAGCAACTCAAGCTGCCTTTCAAGTCCTTTCTGATAATAAGAATAATCTGTTTTCACACTCTTCACAATATTCAAACCATAATGCAGAATGATAAGATCCGGAGACAGCATGTCATAGGATTCCCTGAGATTTTCCTGTCCGACCATAGTGAATTCAAGTCCGGCACTTCCCCTTTGGGGCAAATTGTCTACAATTATTCCTTTCTCACTCTCGATACTAATGCCATAAATATCAGGACTAACTTTCCCGGTGAATTCAATCAATATCTCTTTTCCTGCATTTAAGAGACATCTTATCTCATTGAAACCGTCGCCCTGAACCAGGGTATCTGCAAACAACTCTTTTTCATCAGATTTGACAACTACTTTTACAATATCATGAGTATTTCCATAGAATATTCTTAAAATTTCATATACCGATGAGGCACTATCTGCCACACTTGAAGCCTTTATGCTCACATATGCTTTCTCCTGAACTGATCTTTTCTCTCCCTCGGGTAAATAACGACAAATAGCCATAAACGGGCCAAAATTATGATGCGATATCTCGCCGTTTTTAAAAGAAAGATAATTAAACCTCTTCCAGTTTGAAGATGAGTTTAACCAGACTGATTTTGTGTACATTACCGGCATTACCGGCAAAAACAACCCGGGACCGGTTCCTCCGTATACTGTCCTGAGTGTATGGCGAAGAAATGAGGTGATACGGTCACCTTCAATCTGTGAATCGCCATAATACATTATCCTTGCCTGATCGTTAAAAAACATCAGTGAATCGAGGAAATTTTTCAGGGGATAAACTGCCAGGTCTAAGGGATTGACAGTAACGGAATCATAAGCTGAAACAGTATCAGATGTCGCTTTTATTAATGTATCAATTAATAATTCCGGTTCAGTTTTGCTTCCTGTTGTATCGATTGAATTCAAATCAGCTGACAATACATCAGGAAAAAAATCATTAAGCGAAGGGAAGAGCTTATCGGATGGAATAATATAATGAAGACCGGTAAAACAGGCCAGAAAGATCAATAACAATAAAAATGACCTTAAGGGGCGCATATATTAGAAAAAATCAGCTCTTCTTTTTGATCTTCAGCTTCTGCCCTACCTGAATCTTACCTGCATCAGAAATATTATTCAGACTAAGTACATCTGTAGTAGTTACGTTCTCAAACATTTTAACTATATCCCAGATAGTATCACCATAACGTACTGTGTATGTTATAAACTCACCGTCATATTCAGCAGGTGCCTGGGCCAGAACAGATTGTGTATTAACTGGTACACTCTTTCCTGCGAGTGCCTGTTTTTCAGCAAAAGACATTGAATTGATCTTTGAAAAATGTTCTGATTTAGCCGGATCGACATATACAACCAGTTTCTGTCCAACCCTGATAGTGTTGCGGGAAATATTGTTCCAGTACCTCAGGTCTGATAATCCAACCTTGTACCATTCAGATATAAATCCAAGATTATCACCATCGCGCACTGTATAAAGAAGTTTTGTTCTCCCCTTCACATCAGCAGGCAAATATGAGGAACGTGTTGGATCCGCTATCTTAGTTGTGCGGTTCAGGTATACTTCAGATTTATAGCGTCTTATTGTATCATTCAGATCAATAAAATCGCCAAGATGGTTCATTGGAAGAGTAAGGGAGAGTGGTTTTGATGAACCCGGAACCAGTCCTGTTTTGTATTGAGGATTCAATGCACGCAGTTCACCAAGTGGAATACCCATAACCTCTGATATCTGGGCCAGATGAATGTCTTTATTTACCATTATTGTATCTGTCGCCACGGGTATGTTCAGTGGCAAAGGTAGAATGTTATGTTCGGAATAGTAATTTACAGCATAGGTAGCTGCAACATACATTGGGATATATCCTCTGGTTTCACGTGGTAGTCTGTAAAAAATATCCCAGTAATCTTTCTTGTTTCCCGATCTCCTGATAGCCTTATTAACATTACCGGGTCCGCAGTTATAGGCTGCAATGACAAGAATCCAGTCATCATAAATTTTATAAAGATCCTTCATAAATCTTGCTGCGGCATGAGTCGATTTAACCGGATCTCTCCGTTCATCAACAACACTGTTAATTGTAAGGCCGTACATTCGTCCGGTACTGTACATGAACTGCCATAAGCCTGTGGCTCCCATCCTGGAAACTGCATTAGGATTCAACGCTGATTCTATCACAGCCATATATTTAAGCTCAGTTGGTAGCCCATATGAATCGAAAATATCTTCAATCATTGGAAAATAATAATCCTTAAGGCCTAAAACAGCACTGAATTTATCTCTCTGCTTTATTGTATACACATGTATATGGTTCCTTATAATGCTGTTATACGGCAGACTGATAATTGAATTTATTTTGCTCAGCCTTTCAATGTACAAGGAGTCAGGATATTGAAAAATAAGGGTATCACCGGTAAAATTAACCTGGTTATTTTTCACTGCAAGTTTAACATACCATGTGTTTATAAGGCTGTCAAGGTCGCTCTTGATCTTTTCAGTACTATTATCCGATTTAATAATTATTGTATCGGATATTGAATAGGCATTTAAATTAAGAGTTGTGAAGAGAACAATTATTGAAAAAGTCGTAAATCTCATAATAGAATAAAAGTATTAAAAAGTAACTGTAAGACTGACATTTAATCCTGCACCGGTAAAGCCTCCAGGCAATGATATCGGCATAGGGGCAATTGCTATATCCAGGTTATCACTTACATCATAATTAAAAAGACTGGCATCAACATTTGCATCCAGAATAGATAAAAGATACCATCCTGCGATGCCAATATACGAAAGATCGCGATATCTTTTATAATAATCGACCATACGAAGCATACCGTCCTTGTAATATGATGCATCTGATGGATCGTAAGTATCAGGGTGCACTACAGGATCATATGTTGCGGGATCAGCAAGGATGACATCCTGGTAACTATTTGTTTCAGGAATTTCATCGATAAAATCCTGGTAAGCTCTCATATATTTAACATAATTCGACGAATTGAATTTTACACTATAAATAAGGCCGCCGAATCCTGCATAAACAAGTGGAATTTTCCAGTATTTCCTGTTGTAGATCTGTCCAAGTCCGGGAAAGGCAACAGCAATCATTGTTGCTTTCAAAGGTTCAGCAATAAATTTATGTTTGACAGGTGGGGAAACAGCTACTGTATCCTGAGCAATGAGGTTATGCTGAATGCAAAACAGTTGCAGGATAATAATAATCAGTATTTTATGAAACATCTTCAAAATAAAACAACCCGGTAATAATATCCCGGCACCTGTATAACGGTGCGACAAAGATAATTATTTTCAGGAGTTCAGGCTGTCAAATACTCCCAAAATGCGCTCCATCTCTTCAGCGTTCTCAAAAGGAATAACGATCTTTCCTTTTCCCTGCTCATTTATTCTGAAGTTAACCTTTGATGAAAATATCTTATTCAGGTGTTCAGAAAGTTGAGTAAAGTCATCATTAAGCTTTCTCTTCTTCTCAAGTTTTGAAGGGTCCTTTACTTTTTCAGATTGAAGCTGCCTCACCAGGTCTTCTGCCTGCCTCACAGACAGTTCACCATCAATAATTTTGTAATAGATATTTATTTGCTTCTTTGGATCTTCGATATTAACCAGTGTACGGGCATGGCCCATCATAAGGTTCTTATTCTTTATCCCGAGTTGTATCTCTGCCGGAAGTTTAAGAAGACGGAGATAATTTGCAACAGTAGATCGCTGCTTGCCTACCCTGTCGCTTAATTGTTCCTGTGTAAGACGGCACTCCTCAATAAGTCTCTGAAAGCTTATTGCCACTTCAACAGCATCAAGGTCCTCGCGCTGGATATTTTCAACAAGTGCCAGTTCTAGCATGGCCTGATCGTCTGCAGTTCTGATATAAGCAGGAACATGCGTCAGACCCGCAAGTCTTGCAGCTCTGAGTCTTCTTTCACCTGCAATCAGCTGATACCTGCCATTACCAATCTCCCTGACAGTAAGAGGCTGAACGATACCAAGTTTCCTTATGGAGGCCGAGAGTTCTTCGAGTGACTGTTCATCAAAACTTGTTCTTGGCTGAAATGGATTTGCTTCTATGGAGTCGACTGAGATATCAAGGTTAGCCTCAACCTTTCTCTCCAGAACCTCTTTTTCCACACCATCTATCAATGCACC
>JFJP01001860.1_pt1 | contig 23658 bp, 16 predicted proteins | sample 431651 | NCBI WGS metagenome assembly JFJP01 (sample SAMN02602958, study PRJNA72255) | Microbial mat metagenome, whole genome shotgun sequencing project. | biome: fresh water; feature: sink hole; material: water; isolation source: purple microbial (photo- and chemosynthetic) mats found in...
CTTGGTCCGCCAGCTTCATCTCAGCAGCAATCTCCTCTCGGGGCTGGATATTGATTGCGCTAATCGGGACTCCTTCCAATGTTCCCTCGGCATAACCGTAATACTCGAAAGCGGCACGATTGGCTTCAACAATCATTCCCGAGGGGGGATCAATCAACAGCATCGGTTCTTTGGCATCGGAAAAAATCGTGTTGTAGCGTGCTTCGCTTTTGATCATGCGCTCAACTAATTTACTTTCCCTTTTTTCAACATCCAACAATCGCAGAAGCATCCAGACCATCAGGGAAAGAAAGACCATTCCCAGCGCAATAGACCAATAAACTTGCCGATACCAATTTGCCAAATATTCCGATTTAGCGAACCCAATTTGCACCATAAATGGATAGCGCGACAACTTGCGAAAGCTCACAAGCCTTTCGATATGGTCTGTTGTCGATTTATAGCTTACCGTCCCCGCCTCAACTCCTGAATCAAGCAATTCGGACAAAGGGTGATGAGGCGTCAATGGGCGATTAATATCTTCTGCGTTAAAAGGCATTCGCATCTGCAGTTTTGTCGTATCACTTCGGCGAATAAGCGCTGCTCCCAAGGTTCCCAACACCAGAGACTTCAGTTGTTTTTCTTCTTGCCCCAAGTCAAACAATGCAGTGGTGACGCCAATAAAATGACCTTGCACATCGTAAATACCACGTGCAATTACGATCGACCAACGGCCAGTGGTGCGTGCAATCAAGGCATCAGAAAAAACAATCTGATTTATGCGTTCACTTCGTAGTTTTTTAAAGAATTGACGGTCTGCAATATTGCTTGCAATCGCTGTTTTATCCGAGGTGTAGAGTAAGTCGCCGCTAGCATCAAAAATATAACCACCTGAAATATCAGGAAACTCAGTCAGTAAGCGCGCTATCTGCTGAGAAATCTTCTCCTTATTTGCAGCAACAGCGGCTTGATTTAGGAGCGCATGAGGGATATCACGAGCATTCACCTCCAACAAGGCTTCAGTGCGCGCCAACACGTTTTGTAAGCGCACCTCGAGTGTAGCGCTCAAATTACGGGTGGATAACTCGGCCTCGCTCACTGCAGTTTTATATCCAGACCACAATTCATTCCCGATCAATAGCGACACGAGCACCACCATTCCCGTGAATAAGGAAAGGTAAACCCGACTCTTATTTTGATAATGATAGTTGTTAGCGCTCATTTAAATTTACCAGTGGCTCTATCACGTTACAGCGGTTTGGTCTTGTTGGGCTGGTGACCAAGCAAATAATCGAGGAGGCTTTATTAGGTATTCGGCAAATCAATGCACACCACACACCCACCGCCAGGCGCTTCTTCCACCCATACTGACCCCCCGGAATTTTCCGAGATGCGTCGGGCTATAGCCAATCCTACTCCGGTCCCCTCGCCACTGGAAGAAAGACGTTCAAATACCTTAAATACTCGCTCACGGTACTGCTGCTCAATGCCTTGGCCATTGTCAACAATACGGTAAATCACTCGTCCCGCTTTGATCTCTCCTGCAATGGTAATTTGAAGCGCCACCCCGTCTTGTAGAGGTTTGGCATAACTCAAAGCATTGCCAATCGCCACTTCAAACAAATCAAATAATCGAGGCGCATCAATTGGCACTGGAGGAAGCTCACCCACGGTGACCCTTGCCCCTGCGCGCTCAATATCATCAGACAATTCATCCAATACACGATCGATAACTTTGCGTACATCTGGCTCGACTTTTCCACGTACTTGGTCGGCTGCGAGATAACGCTCAATATCACCCAACAAAATCTTCAGGCGTCGCGCTTGGCTACCGATAAACTCCACTGACTTTTGTGTGTCTTCATCGTCGAACCGCCCCACTAATTGCTTGGATAATCTCTCGGCATAACTGGCAATACGGCGTGCAGGTTCTTGCAGGTGATGTGCAGTCACCTCGGCAAAGCGGTGCAAATCCGCATTGCTACGCCTTAACTCTGACTCCACCTGCTTGCGCACAGTAATGTCACTAATAATGCCAATGAAATGTTGTATCTCTCCCTCACCACCTGCCCCGCGAAACGCGGTGATCGTGCTGTGCGCCTGATACAGGTTGCCATTCTTATTACGATTGATTAGCTCACCTTGCCAAACCCCGTGTTGCAAAATTTCACGCCACATCTGCTCATAAAATTCGGCGTTTTGCTGACCTGACGCTAGCATGCGCGGGTTTTTCCCCAACACGTCTTCCGCGCTGTAACCAGTAATCGCGGTGAAAGCGGCGTTTACCGAGAGAATGTTGGCATGAAGATCCGTGATGATGATGGCTTCTGCACTGGCATCGAACACGGTTGCATTGATACGTTGCAGGCGCTCAGCCTCAAGTCGTTGCTCCGCCAATTGCATCTGGCGTCGATAAAAAGCTACTGCAAGGCCTACTAACATCAGCAACGCCGGGCCCATTACGGCTAGCAATGTCTTTGCCTCTGTGCGCCAATGCTGCAAAGCGTATTCACGACTAAGATGAGTTACCACCACAAAAGGATATAAGCGCGACGCACGAAACGAGCTGAGACTTGCTTTACCGTGCAGATGGTTCTCTTCAAATTTACCCGCTTCGATTTCATTCAAATGTAGTTCGCTCTCGACATATTGATGCATCGATCCCGGTTGTTCGGATATTTCGGTGGACATCAACAAAGTGCCGTCAAAGCGTAACACTTCAACCTCTCCCTCGTTGGCCGCTAACTTCTGCGCGATGTGATTAATGAAGTAGTCAGAATTAAGCGCAATGAGCAACGTCACTCGACGACCACCCACCGTTAAGCTTCTAATCACTGGAATAAAGCTAGCGGCGTCCGGCTCGACTGGCGCTTGTGCAGTAGAAGCTCGCCCATCGGCAAAATCCCGCCCCGACCATGGCGCACCAATCCGCTGAATTTCTTGCTGGTCATTTGCCACAGGCAAATAGCTCTGTGTATCAACTACTTTACCCACGTTGCCAGGATTAGAGCTAACCACAATGCGTCCCTGCTCATTTAACATCGACATCGAACGCAAGAAAGGTGCGTGACTCAGCGTGCTAACAAAGCTGTGCTCGATAAAACTTAATTCGCTCGTATGACTAACATGCTCGCCGGCATTGGCCGCTAGTAATTCCGTGACATGCATACTTTGCGTGAGAAAGTCTTCAAAGCCACGCGTATGCATGGCTGAAATTTCAAGGCCATTGCTGACGGCATCGTTATGCAGGCGCCACAAGGTAAAGCTGGCAAGCGCCAACATGCCTCCCACAAACAGTAGCAATGAAACCAAAAAAGTTCGGCGTAGTTGCCGAGGTTGCAAAATCATGGAGCGATAATCGGATCGAGTTTGTGACGTTTTGCAGCTTCTGACAAACGACCATCGCGTTTAATGTCTGTCATGAATTGATCGATACGTGTAAACCATGCATCGTCGCCGGGCTTAATGGCATAGGCGTAGGAAGTCATATGGTAAATGCTAGGAGATGAAACTAAGCGCGCCCAATCGTTGTTGGTGAGAAAACGCTGACTGTAAGGATAGTCCGTCATAAACACATCGGCACGGCCTGATTGCACTTCTTGCTCTCGCGCAAACGGCGTGTCTAACACCAAGAGTTGTGCTGCTTTTAGCTTGGCTTTCATCACCGGCTCATGCAATGTGCCCTTCGCCACCGCGACCACTGAACCGGCCTTGTCGATGTCATTCCAATCTTTGACACGACGATTCGTTTTGGTAGTGATGGCATAAATGTCGCTCGCCAAATGTGGACGAGTGAAACGCAGCTTTTCTGAGCGTACCGGCGTAATGCCAATAGCAAACATCGCCACATCACAGCGATCTTGCAGCACATCATCAATCAACTTGGCAAACGAGCTATCTACAAACTGCACCGCAACGCCCATGTCTTTGCCTAGCTCATTCGCCATATCAATGTCGATACCCGAAAGCTGCTGCGTTTTGGGATTACGAAAGGTAATGCCGTAATAGTCAGGCCAAATACACACGCGAACGACTTTGCTGGATTTGATTCGATCCAGATGACTTTGCTCCGCTGCATTTGCTTGACTAAAAAAAACAGTGCTAGACGCAAGTGTCAAAAGCAGTAAAAAAATACGCATTAATATTTCCCTTCGAATGAAGACAAAATCTTGGCAAGATGAAAGGCACACCAAGAAACGCAAGATTGGATTAAGACGGAACCACCTCTTGCTGCATCGGCAACTCAAAATAGAAGCAACAGCCCTTGCCCTCTCCCGCAGACTCTACGCCTATTGTGCCGCCATGATGTTCTACAATTTTGCGGCACAGTGCGAGCCCAATTCCCGTGCCCTCATAATTCGCCTGACTTTGCAGCCGCTGAAACACTTGGAAGAGCCTGCCTATTTGATCCGGTTTAATTCCGACACCGTTGTCGGTGATGCTCACCCGCCACTTATTATTATCAATTTCGCTCAGCACAGTCACCTCTGGAGGGCGCTCGGCCACACGAAACTTGAGAGCATTACCGATCAGGTTTTGCATCAAACGCACCATTTCATCACCACTTGCGAAAACACGGGGCCAATCACCCAGAATACGAATATAGGCCTGAGTCTCCTTGATTGTTGGCTGCAAAAACAGCAAAGCCTCTTCTACCGAAGTACGAGTATCCAAAGAAGTAGCAGAATTTCCTTTGCGTCCGATGCGCGAATATTCCAGCAAGCCCAACATCATGCTATCGATGCGACGCGCGCCATCCGCAACAAAATTGAGATATTGGCTTTGCTCGGCATTGAGCTGTTTTGCCAAGCCCATTTCGAGTAGTTTGATGTAACTCGAAATCATCCTTAGCGGCTGACGCATGTCGTGCGAGATGCTATAGCTAAACTGCTCTAGTTCTTTATTAGAACGCAATATTTCAGCTTCAGCCTTCTTGCTCTCGGTAATATCGAAGAACCATCCCAAGATCGATTTTTCGCCCTGATAGTTGATAGGCATGTAGGACGCCAAGGTCCACAAAGTTTTACCATCCGGCAAGCGCAACTCTACCAAGCGATTTTTTACGGTATTCCCTTGAATAAGCTCCGCTAATATTTCGTCGTAGTCAGCCGCATTGGCATAATATTTTTGCGGATTTTCGCCAAATACCTGAGGGTTTTGCACTAGATCAAGATAGCTTTGATTGAAGAAAGCAACGCGATGACCTTGCTGTGTCGCAATGCGCACCGCAATCGGACTTACATTCAAAATATTGATTAAATTTTGTTCGCTTTCTTGCAGCTTCATTGACTGCAAAGAGACCATACGCTTCTCTTCGGCCAACTTTCGATTAACCCAGATCAGTCGCACGGCTAGGCTAAAAATCAACATTACAATCACCAAGCCGATAAACAGCTCGGTGCGATAGCGCGCCAAAACATCTTGTGGTGTAAAGATAGGCATTGCTTCGAATGGCGGGAGACGCAATTCTTTTAACAAATCTACAACAGGTGTGTAATCAGCGGGAATGACGAAACCATGAATGCCCAAGGCTTGGGTTGCTGCACGATTTTGATCCATCGTGAACAAAGCCGCTGTAACTTTGCGCGCCAATTTTTCGTCAATATTCTTCATCGCGACAAATGGCCACTCCGGATATAGGCGCGTCGAAATTGCTACAGGGAATTTTTCAAGATTTTGTGAATTCAAAATTTTGAACTGCCGCATGTCGAGCTTGCCTTCACGCGCCATGCTTTCCAACACCCCCGTACGCACAAAACCTGCCTGCGCCCTACCTGACAAAACCTCTTGAATCACTTTGTCATGCGGCATGCCAGTTGAAATCACCTTGATATCTTCATCCATCACCAAGCCGAGCCGGCTGAATTCGTAAGCCTGCATTTGGTAGCCGCCTAGGGATTCTTTGCCTGCAGTCGCGATGGATTTACCACGCAGATCCTTTAAACCACTCACATTTTTTTGTTCATCCAGCGCAAAAATAACGCCCCCAAAAGCGCTCACATGCCGACCACTTTCATCCAGCCCTAAGGTGGCAAGTGGCGCGGACAAGCCGTTACGCTTGGATAGAAGGACATAATGCCCCGGATTGGTGAGCACAAAATCAACTTGCCGATTCGCTACTGCCAGCTCTAATTCAGGGTAACTTAAGGCGACAATTTCAAAGTGGTACTCTGGAATATCGTGTTTGAGGGCCACCGCCAAGGGTTGCCACTGGGCTAGTGTTAGTGGCTTGGGACGAAAAGCCAGCACACCGATCTTGACCGCTCCGGCGCTGTAAGCTGAGGCGCAAGCCAACATGAGAGCAACTGCCAAAAACAATTGCTTCAGTGCTCGCTTAACGAGTGAGATGTTCATTTTCGTTACTACAGGTTGATTTTGTAAAACCGTTATCCAGCTAAACCTACATAGACGTTCAGCACGTCATCATCACCATCAATCGCTTCCAAAAAGGCTTCGACTTCTTCACGCTCAGCATCACTATTAATCGCAACAGGATTTTTCGGACGATAGCCGATTTTTGCAGAAATCACCGTAAAGCCCTGAGCTGGCAAAGCTTTGCACACGGCATCCAGATCAGTGATATCTGTCAAAAATAGTGTCGTACCGTCTTCATCTGCAGGTTCGAGATCTTGCGCACCGGCTTCGATAGCCGCCACTTCTGCATCGGAATCTTTGGAATTTGCGGTCGCTTCAATCATGCCCACATGACTAAAATCCCAAGAAACCGAACCTTCGGCACCGAGTTGGCCTTTGCGGAACAACACGTTCATGCTGGACTTGGTGCGGTTAACGTTATCAGACAAGCACTCAACAATCACCGGCACGCGATGTGGCGCAAAACCTTCGTACACCAAGCGCTCCAACTGAGCCCCACCGTCTAGTAATCCGGCACCTTTTTTGATGGCACGGTCTAACGTATCTTTTGGCATAGAAGCCTTTTTAGCTTGCTCAACCACCAGTCGCAGACGGGAATTTGAATCAGGATCGGCGCCACCTTTGGCGGCGACCATAATTTCTTTAGCCAACTTGCCAAAAATTTTACCTTTTGCGTTTGCTGCGATTTCTTTGTGTCTAGCTTTCCACTGTGCGCCCATTTTGATCTCTTATTTTTTATTTACTCTCTCAAAGGCCACATTGCATAGCCTCTCCTATGTCGTATTTTGCTCCAACTTATTCGCTGCATCAATCTACTCGATATTTGGCAAAACCATATCGGCTGTACCTGCGCAAACCCAACGCGGATATTCGCGGGAAGTATCAATACACCCGCCCGCTTCATACACACCGCTCGGATCACGTAAGCGCATCATCAAATTCAAAATGCGTTCGACCTCAGCAGGGTTCTGCAACGTTTCTTTAACTCGCGCTTCTACAATGGTTTCGTTCATGCGCAAGATGCCAGACTCATTTTTTTCAACTCCGTGACGCCAGTGGTAAATTTCCACGCATTTTTCCGCCATGCTGTAAGGTTTTTCACACACCCAAAAATTGGTGAACAAACCGCTGCCGAGGTAAATCACCCAAGAGCCTTCATAGCCTTCCACATCGGAAGAATAGGAATCAGGGTTGCGGAACCATAAACGATCACCAGGTACGTAAAACTTAGGCGGCAGGGGATTTTCCATCGAACCATATTCGTACAAAAAGGTATCGTGGAATTTGCGCGACATAATGGCGCGCGACTGCCAATGTGTTTCAAGCTGCTCTAGCAAAGATGGATTGCATTGCGCCAATTCCTGCGCAATCCCCAGCACGATCACATATTCGCTGGCGCGGTAACAGGAGAACGAATATTGCTGACCCGATACTTCCGGCTGCGTCGCCATGCGCAAGGCATCAATCAGCGATTTACCCGGCTGCAAAATAAAACCGCAGTCCTCGTCGTATCTCCAATACTCTTCGGGACGTTCAATTTTGCTGGTGTGAAATGACAGGGCCGTTCGACACGCCGCTTGCACGATGTTGCGACGAATGTGCACAGAAGCTAAAAATTCCGCATAGCTCGGATATTCAAAGAGGTATGTACTGCCGCACATCGCAATGACGATTTCTTTTTCTAAATCGTCGCTACGCACGAAGGGATGCAGATTTAATTTCTCGCAGAGTTGTAGCGTGTCCGCTTCGGGCATCCACGCTTGCGCGAATGTCTCTCGCAATTTAATTCGAATGCCTTTTTCTGTAAGCGCGATGTCTAGCGAGTCTGCGAGACCTAATTGAGCGGCGTAACTGAGCAGACTTCCCTGCACCGTGTCGCCACCAGATAATATAACAACCCCTTGATTATATTTAGTTATATTATTTTTCATAATCTATCATGATTTCGAGATGACGCATCAAAAATTCAGAGCTCGCTCACATGCAATGCGCGGAAAAAAATTTCGATGCGCGCATATTGCACACATGTAAGCGAGACATTTTTACGCAACACCGCAGTTGAGATGAGATATGGATTTTTAAAACTCATAAAAAGCGGTCCAACAACTTGCGACTATGCCCATCCATCGCATCCAAATCTCGTATCAAATACGACACGCCATAACCATCGGTAATCAACAAAGTGGCGAGTGAAATACGGCGAATATGATCTTCCGCTTTCAATAGCATTTCGGTTTCGCCGCGATCAGTTTCGACCACCCACTTGCTCGGTGTCACAAAGCTCGATACCTGCTTAATGCGCTGGATTTCTGGCATAAATTCACGCTGTGCCAACTCTGCGTCAATCAACTCACGCATTGGCTCCGGTAAATCAGTGAGCTTTGCAATCCAGCGCAATTCATGACCTGCCTCGTCTAACAGTGAAATGGCTTCAGTAGGTGCACTAATCGGAAAAGCACGAACGGCCGTCACGCCTGCAAAAATTTCGCCCGTTGATAAGGCCATCACCAAGCGACCTGCAGCGTTTCGCGTTAAGGTGAAATCAGAATTAGTCATCTGCCATCCCCTCCGCATCAACGTTACGCGCTTGCGCTTCATACAACCTAAAGTACGCGCCTTCTTTTTGCATCAGTTCATCATGGCTACCAATTTCCACCACTTCACCGCGATCTAACACCACCAAGCGATTGGCTTTATGCAACGTGGACAATCGATGCGCAATCGCGATCGTAGTGCGGCCACGCACTAAGTTATCCAGTGCTTTTTGAATTTCTTTTTCCGTCTCAGTGTCGACTGACGAGGTTGCTTCATCAAGAATTAAGATGCGCGGATCAATCAACAGAGCACGCGCAATCGAGATGCGCTGACGCTCGCCACCCGACAAACCGTGACCACGTTCGCCCACTAGCGAATCGTAACCATGCGGCAAGCGTAAAATAAATTCATGAGCATGGGCAGCGCGCGCCGCCGAGATGATTTCTTCACGAGTTGCATCGGGTTTACCGTAGGCAATATTTTCAGCAATTGAGCCAAAAAACAAAAACGGCTCTTGCAGTACCAACCCAATGTTGCCACGGTACTGAGCAATTGGCAGGGAACGAATATTGACGCCATCGATACTGATTGAGCCTTCGCTTACATCGTAGAAGCGGCACATCAAGTTGACTAGTGTGCTTTTACCGGAGCCGCTATGCCCCACTAAGCCAATCATTTCTCCGGGGGCAATGGATAAATTTAAATCCTTGATCACTGCGCGGTTGCCATACCGAAACCCCGCTCCGAGAATGTCAATTTTCCCCGATATTTTTTCTAAATGCACGGGCTTACTCGGCTCGGGCACTGTGGAAACGCGGTCCAGAATATCAAAGATGCGCTTGGCACCTGAAGCGGTTTTTTGGGTGACGTTGACGATACGGCTCATCGCATCCAGACGCGTATAAAAGCGGCTGATGTAAGCTAAGAAAGTCGTCAGCACCCCCACAGTGATGTCATCGTGCGACACCTGCCAAATACCAAACGCCCACACCACTAGCAAACCGATTTCCGTAAGTAAAGTCACGCTGGGCGAAAACAGCGACCAAATTTTATTGATGCGATCGTTTACGGCCAAGTTTTGTTCATTTGCCATGCGAAAGCGCGCAGATTCGCGTTTTTCTTGAGCAAACGCTTTTACTACACGAATACCGGGAATGGTGTCAGCTAGGACATTGCTCACCTGTGACCACACACGATCAATTTTTTCAAAGCCGGTGCTGAGTCTGTCGCGCACCAGATGGATCATCCATACGATCAACGGCAGTGGCAGCAAAGTTACCAATGCCAACCAAGGATTGATCGAGAACAAGATCACCGCCGTCATCACAATCATCAGTACGTCAGTGGCAAAGTCGAGCAAATACAACGACAAAAATACGCAGATACGATCTGACTCAGAACCGATACGCGCCATCAAATCACCCGTGCGCTTGCCACCGAAATACTCCAAAGACAAATGGAGCAAATGGTCGTAAGTAACGATGCGTAAGTCGCTACCAATGCGCTCGCTCACCAAGGCCAGAATATAAGTTTTAGCCCAACCCAAGCCCCAAGCTAGCATCGCTGAGCCGAACAAACCGGCCAGCAACCAAGACACCGTAACCATGTCGATCGGGACGCCGTTTTGGTAAGGGATAAGCACATCATCCATCAGCGGCATGGTGAGATAAGGCGGCACCAAGGTCGCCGCAGTAGAGGCTAGCATCAACAAAAAGCCGCTAAGCAATTGCCATTTATATGGCTTAGCGAAACGCCATAGCCGCAACAACACCCAGCTTGAGGGCGCAGCCTCTTCGGCGTCCGGATCGCAAAAAGCGCACTCTTCCTGCTCAGCAGATATTGGAGCTAAACATTTGGGGCATAAGCTAGGTGGATGTTCAGCAACTGCTAGGCCTGTCGCCAAAAAATGCTGCCGTTGTTCAAACTGTCTAACGAAACGTGTGGCATCGGCATCTTGCGCCATGGTAAAGAGCCAATACGCTAGACGAGTTTCTGCTGCGAATAATTCAAGGCGTGCAACACCGGCGTGGTCGGATTTCTGCAAGCGCAGTTGATCACCTAGCTGATATTGATTTAACTCGTTGCCGAATAAGCCAAAAACAATGATTCGCTGCTCCGTCAACACAACCAATTGCTTGTTAAAGCACATTTGCGCATCGAGGTTAATCTCTAACCATGCGAGCACTTTTTCTTGATCAGAAAGATGCGCAAAAACAACAGGCTGCCAAACATCAGCTAGCGTTTGAGAAGTAAGTTTTGGAGTTATTGTTGAGGTATTCACTTCGTCCAAGTTTACTACACTACCCCCAATGCAGAAACTAAGCTCACCATGTAAACCAAATCAATACCAAAAGCGTTAATTAAAACTTGCAAAGATAACCACCGGATAGGTTGATGGAATTTCTGAAAATTTTGCCGTTACGCGGCCCCAATATTTGGACCTATCGTCCAGTCATGGAAGTTTGGTTAGATATTGGTATTCTAGAAGACTCCCCCTCCAACACCATCCCCGGCTTTTACGAACGCCTGACAGCGTGGCTCCCAACTCTAATTGAACACCGTTGCGGCATTGGTGAACGCGGCGGCTTTTTATTGCGTTTGCAAGAAGGCACTTGGCCTGGACATATTCTTGAACACGTCACCATCGAATTGCAAAATTTGGCGGGCATGCAGAGCGGTTTTGGTAAAGCACGTAGCACTTCGGTGCGCGGTATTTACAAAGTAGTAGTTCGCTCACGCAACGAAGAGGTCACTCACGCCGCACTGCATGACGCACGCGACCTGATTCTTGCTGCCATGCAAGACAAGCCTTATGACGTTGCTAGCACAGTCGCTCGCCTACACGACATGGTTGACGATTTGTGTTTAGGCCCAAGCACCGCTTGCATTGTGGATGCAGCAACAGAGCGCAAAATCCCTTCTATTCGTCTAACAGAAGGCAATTTGGTGCAACTCGGTCATGGTATTCGCCAACGTCGTATTTGGACCGCCGAAACAGACGAAACCAGTGCCGTTGCTGAAAGCATCGCCAGCGATAAAGATTTAACCAAAATGCTACTGCGGTCTTGCGGCGTACCTGTGCCTGAAGGGCGCGTGGTGACTAGCCCTGCTGATGCGTGGGAAGCAGCTGAAGATATTGGCGTACCGGTTGTTGTTAAACCTAGCGATGCCAATCACGGGCGCGGTGTTTCGACCGAGCTGATGACGCAAGCAGAAATCGAAGCTGCCTATGTTCTCGCGGATGCTGAAGGGAGCGAAGTGCTAGTTGAGCGTTTCATCCGTGGCAATGAGCATCGCTTACTGGTGGTCGGTGGAAAATTAGCTGCTGCGGCTCGCGGCGAATCTTTGTCTTTGATCGCCGATGGTAAAAGTACTTTGCACCAACTGATCGATTCGCAAATTAATATTGATCCGAGACGTGGCATAACAGAAGAGTTTCCGCTCAATGTTATCAAGCTCGAAGACGACGCTACCGTGCGCTTTGAGTTGCAGCGCCAAGGTTTTAACGGTGACTCAATTCCACCGGCTGGCAAAACTGTTCTCATTCAACGCAACGGCAATGTCGCCATCGACATTACTGATGAAGTGCACCCCGACACTGCAGCTACCGTCTCGCTTGCGGCCAGAATAGTAGGCTTGGACATCGCTGGTGTTGATCTTGTGGTACAAGATATTTCTCGTCCACTCGCCGATCAAGGTGGCGCAATCGTTGAAATCAACGCTGGCCCTAGTTTGATCATGCACCTAAAGCCTGCGCTGGGTGAGCCACGCCCGGTAGGCAAAGCCATCGTTGATAATTTATTCCACGAACAAGATAACGGTCGCATTCCCATTGTTGGCATTAGCGGTGCAAATGGACAATGTCTAAGCGCCTATCTCATTGCCAAGCTACTGCATCTGCGTGGCAGCTATGTGGGGCTTGCTTGCTCTGATGGATTATTTTTTGCTCATCGTCAAATCGAAAAACGTAACTGCGCCAACTGGGTTTCTGCACAAAAGATTTTGCTGAATCGTAGTGTTGAGGCTGCAGTCATTGAAAGTAGTAGCGACACCATCTTGGCAGAAGGCTTAGGTTACGACCGTTGCCAAGTCGGCATCGTGATTCACCTCGACGAGCCAAAAAAATTGGAACAGTTTTATATCGAAACGCCCGAGCAAGTTTTCAATGTGTTACGCACGCAAATTGATGTTGTGCTGTCTGATGGCGTGGGCGTACTCAATGCTGATGATCCTCTCGTTGCGCAGATGGCAGAACATTGCGATGGCGAAGTGATTTATTTTTCGCAACGCTCAGAAATTGATGCCGCACACTTGCAACAGGGTGGACGTGCCGTATTAGCGAGAGATGGAAAAATCTTTTTGCAGACGGGCAGTGAGCAAATCAAATTAATGAAACAGAACCAAGTTTCCGCGCTAAAAGAGAACGACTGCGACACACAAATCGAAAGTGTGTTGGCTGCGGTTGCTGCCGCTTGGGCATTAGATATTTCGCTTGAACTCATTCGCGCCGGCCTTGCTAGCGCAGAAAATATGATGACCAATACAAAAGGAAATGCTTGATGGAAGTGTCTCGTACTCGTGCGCTTCGCGGCCCAAATTTGTGGAGCCGCCACACGGCCATTGAAGCGATTGTAAAGTGTAGCGAAGCTGAACAAGACATCACCAAGCTCGGCGGTTTTGAAACCAATTTGCGTGCGTTGTTTCCTGAAATTACCTTTTTACAATTAGCCGGACGCAGCGAAGCTGTACCCATCGCCCACGCACTGGAAATTGCCACCCTATGTTTGCAGGCTCAAGCCGGATGCCCTGTTACCTTCAGTCGAACTTCAGCGACTGTTGAATCTGGCACCTATCAAGTCGTCATCGAATACACCGAAGAAGCTGTCGGCAGAAAAGCGTTTGAACTGGCACAGCAACTTTGCCTAGCTGCGCTTCATCACACCCCATTTAATCTCGTCGCCGCCTTGGCTGAACTACGCGAAATTGATGAAGACGAGCGTTTAGGCCCAAGCACAGGTGCCATTGTGCAAGCAGCTATCGCGCGCAGTATTCCATTCCGCAGGTTAACACGCGGTAGCCTTGTTCAATTTGGCTGGGGTAGCAAGCAACGCCGCATTCAAGCCGCAGAAACGGACCGCAGTAGCGCCATCGCCGAAGCCATCGCCCAAGACAAGCAACTTACCAAAAAATTATTGGAAGCAACCGGCGTATCGGTTCCTGCCGGACGTCCGGTTAGCAGTGCCGAGGACGCATGGGCTGCACTTTGCGAGATCGGCGCTCCTGTTGTAGTAAAACCGCTAGATGGCAATCAAGGCAAGGGCGTCACCGTCAATGTAGTGACTCGAGAGCATTTAGTAATTGCGTATTCTGCTGCAGCCACTATCAGTGACGACGTTTTAGTTGAAAAATTTATTCCCGGTAGTGATTTCCGCTTATTAGTCGTCGGAAATCAGATGGTTGCCGCCTCGCGGCGCGACCCACCTCAAGTCATCGGCGATGGCGTACACTCTGTGCGCGAATTAGTCGAGCTCGTCAATACTGATCCTAGGCGCGGCGAGGGCCATGCTACCTCGCTAACCAAGATTCGCATCGACGAAATTGCACTCGCCAGATTAGGCATCCAAGGTTACACCCCAGGTTCTGTGCCTACCAAAGGTGCTCGCGTTGTACTGCGCAATAACGCCAACCTCAGCACGGGTGGTACCGCCACCGATGTTACCGACGACGTACACCCTGAGATGGCAGCGAGTGCGGTTGCCGCAGCGCAAATGATCGGCCTAGATGTATGCGGTGTTGATGTGGTGTGCGACAGCATGTTGCAATCACTACAAGACCAAGGCGGCGGCATTGTAGAAGTAAATGCAGCGCCCGGTTTGCGCATGCACTTGCAGCCTTCTTTCGGCAAAGGCCGCGCAGTGGGTAAAGCCATTATTTCCATGATGTTCGACAAAGGAAATAACGGCCGCATTCCCTTAGTGACCGTCGCCGGAACGAATGGAAAAACCACCACCGTGCGCTTGACTGCGCACATTCTAAGTTGCAATGGGCTGCGCGTGGGCATGACAAATTCAGATGGTGTTTATATTCAAAACAAACGTATCGACACCGGCGACTGCAGCGGCCCCAAGAGCGCACGCAATGTATTAATGCACCCAGACGTCGATGCTGCGGTACTAGAAACTGCACGCGGAGGTGTATTGCGCGAAGGCTTAGCATTCGATATGTGCGATGTTGCCATCGTCACTAATATTGGCATGGGTGACCATCTCGGTTTAAGTTATATCAGCACAGTAGAAGACCTTGCCGTTGTTAAACGCGTTGTAGTGCAAAACGTTGCGCCGCACGGCACCGCCGTGCTTAATGCCACGGACCCTATGTGCGTGCAAATGGCCGAGAGCTGTCCCGGCAGTGTTACTTTCTTTGCAAATGACCGACGCCACCCAGTAATTGCTATGCACAGAGCGCGCGGACATCGTGTCGTGTATGTAGAAGACGGCTACATCGTGGCCGCACAAAAAGAAAGTGAGCACCGTATTCCACTCGCCAACATTCCGCTCACACGCAATGGCACGATCGGCTTTCAAATTGATAATGCAATGGCCGCAATAGCGGCTACTTGGGCGTTGAAGTTAAATTGGGAAACCATTCAGACTGGCCTCGCCTCTTTCGTTAACGATGCGCAAACCGCACCTGGTCGTTTCAACTTTTTTGATTACAAAGGCGCAACCGTGATCGCAGATTATGGTCACAATCCTGATGCCATGATTGCCCTCGTACCCGCCATTGAAAGCATCAAAGCAAATAAACGCATTTTAGTGATTAGCGGGGCTGGCGATCGGCGCGATGTAGATCTCATACGCCAAACTGAAATCTTGGGTGACGTGTTTGACGAAATTATTTTGTATCAAGATCAGTGCCAGCGCGGCCGCCAAGATGGCGAAGTGCTTGCCTTGCTTCGTAAAGGTTTGCTTAAAGCAAAGCGCGCTAAAAGCATCGACGAAATTAACGGTGAATTTATTGCTACTGACACTGCATTGGCAAGACTACAAGCGGGTGATTTGTGTTTGATTTTGATAGATCAAGTGGACGAAGCATTGGCACACATAGCCAAACAAGTTGCGAGCACATAGTACACAAATATCAAAGTTTTTCGATGCGCCGTGGAGTATGATTTAACCCAATTAAATTTTATAAATTTACTTCGGGAGAGCAGCAAGATGAGCATTCGCACCGTATCCACTCAAGCATTCTCTGATCAAAAACCAGGCACCTCCGGCCTCAGAAAAAAAGTTCCTGTTTTTCAGCAAGCCAATTATCTTGAAAATTTTGTGCAGTCGATATTCGACAGCATCTCCCCGCCAAAAGGCGCAACGCTTGTTGTCGGTGGTGACGGTCGCTACTACAACCGCGAAGCAATCCAAATCATTTTAAAAATGGCAGCCGCCAATGGCTTCGGCAAGGTGTTGGTTGGGCGTGGTGGCATTCTCTCTACTCCTGCCGCCTCATGCGTGATTCGCAAACACAACACTTTCGGTGGCATCATCCTCTCCGCAAGCCACAACCCTGGCGGCCCGAAAGAAGACTTCGGCATTAAATACAACGGCACAAACGGTGGGCCTGCGACTGAGACTGTCACCGAGGCTATCTTTGCCAAGAGTAAAACAATTGCCAGTTACCACATTCTCGATGCTGCAGATGTGTTACTCGATACATTGGGCTCGTCCACTTTGGGCGACATGCAGGTTGAGGTGATTGATTCAGTCAGTGACTATGCAGAACTGATGGAATCGCTCTTCGATTTCAACGCGATTCGCGCTTTGTTAGCCAGTGGCTTCCGCATCAAGTTTGACGCGATGCACGCAGTGAATGGGCCGTATGCCAAAGATATTCTTGAAGGACGTTTAGGTGCAGTAGCTGGCAGCGTGATGAACGGTGTACCACTTGAAGACTTTGGCGGCGGACACCCCGATCCAAACCTAACCTACGCGCATGATTTAGTTGAAATCATGTACGGCGATAATGCGCCAGATTTTGGAGCTGCCTCCGACGGCGATGGAGATCGCAACATGATTTTAGGTAAGCACTTTTTTGTGACCCCTTCAGATAGCTTGGCTTTGCTCGCTGCCAATGCAACCTTAGCACCAGCCTACAAAAAAGGCTTAGCAGGCATTGCACGTTCGATGCCTACCAGCGCTGCAGCAGACCGCGTGGCTCAAGCACTGAACATCCCTTGCTTCGAAACACCTACTGGCTGGAAGTTTTTTGGCAACTTAATGGATGCTGGGAAAGTCACACTGTGCGGTGAAGAAAGTTTTGGCACCGGCTCCGACCATGTGAGAGAAAAAGACGGTCTGTGGGCAGTGTTGTTCTGGCTGAACATTTTGGCGGCACGCAAGCAATCAGTAGAAAAAATTGTGCTTGAGCACTGGGCAAAATATGGCCGCAACTTCTACTCCCGTTACGATTACGAGGCATTGCCCATTGAGGCCGCTAATGGGGTGATGCAACATCTCCGCGACAACTTCACTACCCTCACCGGAAAATCATTCGGCAAATACACCGTTAACACATGCGATGACTTTAGTTACACCGATCCGGTTGACAGTAGCGTGAGTAAAAACCAGGGCGTACGTATTTTGTTCAGCGATGGCTCTCGCATCATCTACCGACTCTCTGGCACAGGTACCGAAGGTGCAACATTACGAGTCTATCTGGAAGCATTTGAAGCGAATGTTTCACGCCATCATTTAGATGCGCAAGTCGCGTTGGCAGAGTTGATCGAAATTGCACTGATGGTTTCAGAATTGAAAGCTAGAACAGGTCGCAACAAGCCAACGGTGATTACCTGATCTATTTTTGCAACAAACAAAAAAGCTCGCATCATTGCGAGCTTTTTTATGGCCTTAGCTTCGAGTTATCGCAACAAGGTCAACACGCCATTTGGCGAAGTATTCGCCTGTGCCTGCATCGCCGTACCTGCTTGTTGCAGAATTTGAGCACGTGTCAGGCTCGATGTTTCTGCGGCGTAGTCCGCATCCATAATACGGCTTCGCGAAGCAGTTTGATTTTCAGCCGTTACCTGCAATGCGGAAATAGCGGTTTCAAACCGTGTTTGAGTGGCACCAAAGGCTGAGCGCAAATTTGAAACAGCATTGATATCGGCATCTAACTTGGCAATCTCCGCTTGTGCTGTTTGGGAAGAGTCACCCAAAGTGGTTGAAATCAAATTCAGCCCCGGCGTAACCACAGTAATATCGTCTACTCCGGCAACACTATTGGCCCCCACTTGAAACGTCTGATTAATTGGCCCAGAAAGCAATGGAATATTGTTAAAGATTGTTGCTTGAATAACACGACTATTTTCCACACTGAGCTGAGTAAATTCACCGTTAATCGCTGAGATGTCTGCATTGGATGTGGCGTTGGCTCCCTGAACAGCCAATTCTCGCATCCTCGCTAAATTAGCTTGTATACCACCCAGTGCGCCTTCTGCTGTTTGCGCAAGAGATATACCATCACTAGCATTTCGCGTCGCTTGGTTTGAGCCACGAATTTGGCTTTCCATGCGCGTAGCAATAGCCAACCCGGAGGCATCATCTTTAGCGCTGTTAACGCGTACTCCGGATGACAATCGCTGAATTGAAGTACTCAACGAGCCCTGCGATTTATTCAAATTTCGCTGAGTATTGAGCGCCGGAAGATTGGTGTTGATAAATTGAGGCATATCATCCCCCTATGGGTTTATATCTATATCTGAGGTGTGGCACCTCATGGTTATACAAAAACTACGATGTTGAAACATCTCGCACTACTTGAGCAATATTTTCTGCCCACTGTTTTACTAATACCCCGTCTTCACCTTCAACCATCACGCGCAGCAATGGCTCAGTACCTGAGGGACGAAGTAACACTCGACCTTTGCCGTTAAGCGCCTGCTCAGCGGCCGTTACGGCGGCTTTAATATTTCCGTGCTCCAACAACACTGCCGCTTTTTCAACTCGAACATTAATCAGCACCTGCGGGTACATCACTAAACCTTGTGCTGCTTGCGCTAATGTTTGCTTGCTCGCATGGAGTGCATGTAACACTTGTAGCGCAGAAACAATGCCATCTCCAGTGCTGTGTTTATCTAGGCAAAGTATGTGGCCGGAGTTTTCACCGCCCACTTGCCAACCTTTCTGTTGTAGCACTTCCATCACATAGCGGTCGCCGACTTTTGCGCGTGCAAACGGAACACCTAATTTTTGCATCGCATGCTCAAACGCTAAGTTAGTCATCAGCGTACCGACTACACCACCCCTCATCGTGCCTTGGGCTTGACGGTGTCGAGTAATAATATAAAGCAACTGATCACCATCGTAGAGCTTGCCGGTTTCATCCACCATGATTAGACGATCGCCATCACCATCCAGCGCTAATCCGATATGCGCTTTGTGCTCTTTTACCGCATGCTGCAAATTCTTTGGTGACGTAGCGCCATAACCATCATTAATATTTTTTCCGTTTGGCTCAGCACCAATCGCAATCACATCTGCACCTAGCTCATGAAACACATGTCGCGCGATGTGATAGGTAGCACCATGCGCGCTATCTACTACGATCTTTAATCCGCGAAGATTTAAATCTGCCGGAAAGGTACTTTTACAAAATTCAATATAACGACCTACCGCATCATCGATGCGTTTTGCCTTGCCAAGATTAGCCGATTCATTCGTATGCATCGGGTTATCTAGCTCAGCTTCAATTGCATGTTCAACTTCATCAGCCAGCTTTGTACCTTGGCCAGAAAAAAACTTAATGCCGTTATCTTCAAACGGATTGTGCGAGGCAGAAATCACCACACCGGCTTGCAATCGAAGTGCACGAGTCAGATACGCCACTGCCGGTGTGGGCACTGGGCCTGCCAAATAAACATCAATACCTGCAGCAATCAATCCTGCCTCCAGAGCAGATTCCAGCATGTACCCAGAAATGCGCGTGTCTTTACCAATTAGCACACCAGGACGTTCACCTGCCGTGTGCTCGGCACTTGCCAACACTTTGCCTGCTGCGTAGCCAAGGTGCATTACGAACTGAGGCGTGATTGGATACTCGCCAACCTTGCCACGTACACCATCCGTGCCGAAATATTTTCTGCTCATACCATCTCCCGAAGCTAGCGTTAGCTTATATAAAGTCTAAAAAATCAAACAAAGGAATAGCGGTGAAATTACCACTCATTTTAAAACAGTGTTTTCTACTGCCTGCCAAACTTTGAGTGCATCAACTGTTTCGCGAACATCATGTACTCGGACGATACGCGCTCCACGCTGCACTGCAATTAGAGCCGCCGCAACACTGGCGTACTGACGATGTTCAACATCACGCCCTATGACTTGCCCCAACATTGATTTACGTGAAAGCCCTGCCAATAATGGCACACCGATTTCACAAAACTGCGCTAAACCACCCAACATTTCAAAATTATGTGTCGTGGTTTTGCCAAAACCAAAGCCAGGATCGATGACCAAACGTTCGAAAGAAATGCCTGCCTCAACGCAAGCCTGCACACGCAGATTTAAAAAATCTATTACCTCGCCGATCACATCAACATAGTGTGGCGCTTGCTGCATAGTTTGTGGCGTACCCTGCTTGTGCATCAAACAGACTGCCGCGTCACTTGCTGAAAGTACCGCAAGCGCCTCTGAGTCTTGGAGTGCATTAATGTCATTCACCATACTTGCACCTGCAACCAAGGCGGCGCGCATTACGACAGGTTTATAAGTATCAATTGAGATCGGCACGTGAATATCTTGCAAACCTTCAATCACGGGAATCACCCGATCTAACTCTTCTTGCTGACTGACCAATGCCGCACCAGGACGAGTGGACTCTCCGCCAATATCGAGAATTTCAGCCCCTTCTTCTACTAGGCGATGTGCATGAGCAATAGCAGCATGATGGGACAGATGTTTGCCGCCATCAGAAAAAGAATCGGGAGTGACATTGACGATGCCCATTATTTTGGGCTGGGAGCAATCGAGTTTGAATTTACCGCAGTGGAGGAGCATCAGGGTCTAGGATTGAGGATCGAGGAAGCTGCAGTACTCGCTCCTCAATCCTTAGTCCTAAATGCGATTAAGTTTCTTGCGCTGGCTCTGTAGGCGCAGCAGGTGCAGTGGGCGCTGCATCTTGCGGTGGTTGCGGAGGCGCAACATAAGCGGGTTTAGGCTGACGTGGCGGGTTGCCCGCCATGATGTCATTCAACTGATCTGCGTCCAACGTTTCCCACTCTAACAAAGCTTTAGTCATCGCTTCAATCTTGTCGCGATTCGCCTCAATCAATCCACGAGCTAGAGCATATTGCTGGTCAATAATGCGACGGATTTCTTCATCCACTTTTTGCATTGTCGATTCAGAAACATTTTTATGTGTCGTTACTGAGCGACCCAAAAACACTTCGCCATCATTTTCGCCATACACCATCGGTCCGAGTGCATCAGACATACCCCACTGCGTAACCATCTTGCGGGCCATATCGGTCGCACGCTCGAAGTCATTCGAAGCACCGGTTGTCATTTGATTCATGAAAATCTCCTCCGCAATACGGCCGCCAAACAGTACGGCAATGGTATCGAGAATGCGATTTTTATCCATGCTGTAGCGATCTTCTGAAGGAAGTTGCATGGTCAAACCTAGCGCACGTCCACGCGGGATAATCGTAACCTTGTGCACGGGATCAGTTTTCGGCAACAATTTCGCCACTACTGCATGACCTGATTCGTGGTACGCCGTGTTACGACGCTCCTCTTCCGGCATGATCATCGTGCGGCGCTCAGTACCCATCATGATTTTGTCTTTGGCTGACTCGAAGTCATCCATCTCAACAAAGCGTTTGCCACGACGCGCAGCAAACAGCGCAGCTTCGTTCACCAAGTTAGCCAAGTCAGCACCGGACATCCCCGGTGTACCGCGCGCCAAAATGTCGGCTTTAACATCAGGAGCTACTGGCACTTTGCGCATGTGCACCATCAAAATCTGTTCACGGCCACGAATGTCCGGCAAAGGTACCACCACTTGACGGTCAAAGCGGCCTGGACGCAACAAGGCGGCATCTAGCACATCAGGGCGGTTGGTTGCAGCGATAACGATCACACCACTTGCACCTTCAAAGCCATCCATCTCCACCAACAAAGCGTTCAGGGTTTGTTCACGTTCGTCGTTACCACCGCCCATACCGGCACCGCGCTGACGACCGACCGCATCAATCTCATCGATAAAAATAATACAAGGAGAGTTTTTCTTGGCTTGTTCGAACATGTCGCGCACACGCGCAGCACCCACACCAACAAACATCTCTACGAAATCAGAACCAGAGATAGAGAAGAATGGTACTTTTGCTTCGCCAGCAATCGCTTTAGCTAGCAAAGTTTTACCAGTGCCGGGGCTACCCACCATCAAGACGCCACGAGGAATGCGTCCACCAAGATTTTGAAATTTGCTAGGGTCGCGTAAGAAGTCGACCAATTCGGAAACCTCTTCTTTAGCTTCATCGCAACCGGCCACGTCTCCGAAAGTAACACGCTCTTTTGCATCATCTAGCAAGCGTGCCTTGCTCTTGCCAAACGAAAATGCTCCGCCCCCTTTGCCCCCCTGCATCTGACGCATGAAGAAAATCCACACACCGATCAACAGCAACATCGGGAACCAAGACACAAATAGATTCATCAGGAAGGATTGCTCTTCTTCTGGCTTCGCTTCAATTTTTACGCCATTTTTGAGCAGGTCAGACACCATCCATAAATCACTGGGGGCATAACTGGTAATGCGCTTACCATCATTGGTAATCGCTTTTAAAGTACGGCCTTCGATGGTGACTTTGGCAATACGGCCTTGTTTCACCTCATCTAGAAACTGCGAATAATCTAGCTGCGCTTGAGCAGTAGAATTCTGCCTCGCATTAAACTGATTAAATACCGTCATCAGCACTAATGCGACAACCATCCAAATACCAATACTTTTAAATAAATTATTCACTATCGCCTCTCATTGAGCCGCAAAAAAATTGTTTGTGCATTAAACACGTTCTAGGCTGATTACTCAAGCCAGCTATCGCTTTGCTCACTTAGTGCTTTTCCATTCCCAACAAATACTGCTCACTACTACGATCTCGCGATGCCTTGGGTTTGCGCGTCACCACTTTTCCAAAATGACCGCGCATTAGCTTTAAATAAGCCTCAAAGCCAACACCTTGAAACACTTTAACCAAAAAAGCGCCGCCGGGCTTGAGATGCTGCACGGCAAAATCCAATGCCAACTCAGCCAAATCCATTGAACGCGCCTGATCCGCCGAATCGATGCCACTCATATTTGGTGCCATATCGGAAATTACAAGACCAATCTGCTGGCCACCTAACATTTCTTCAAGCTGTAGCAGCACTGCCTCTTCTCGAAAGTCGCCTTGAATAAACTCAACTCGTGGCAACGGTTGCAAGGGCAACAAATCCAAGGCAATGATTTTTCCACTCTGCCCCAACTTCGCGGCCGCCACTTGGCACCAGCCACCTGGGGTGGCCCCCAAGTCAACCACCACCATGCCGGGCTTAAGCAAATGATCGCGCTCGTCAATTTCTAGTAATTTATAGGCAGCACGAGAGCGATACCCATCTTTTTGTGCCATTTGCACATAAGGATCATTCACATGCTCGCGCATCCATTGTTTGCTAGTTTTTGAAGGCTTCATCGTTTAGAATCCGCGCCTTAATTGAAAAGGCTAATATGTTGAATCTC
>JFJP01039216.1_pt1 | contig 23650 bp, 23 predicted proteins | sample 431651 | NCBI WGS metagenome assembly JFJP01 (sample SAMN02602958, study PRJNA72255) | Microbial mat metagenome, whole genome shotgun sequencing project. | biome: fresh water; feature: sink hole; material: water; isolation source: purple microbial (photo- and chemosynthetic) mats found in...
AAATTTTACCTTTCGTCTCAGATTCTTCTGTCTCCGGAAATACTATCTTGGATATTACTAAAGCCCCGGGAGCAGCCATAAGGCTTGCAGCAAGCAGATATATAAGAAGCCATTGTTCCGACTATCATGGCCTTAAACCCGAGTTTGGCAAGGTCAGCCTTACGATGTGGGACAAGCACCCCTACTCCGCCTAATTGAATCGCAATTGAACTAAAGTTGGCAAAACCACAAAGTGCAAAACTTGCAATTACTACAGATTTTGCGCTAAGAACACCCTGTTGCATCATTGGAGCCAGGTCAGAATATGCAACAAATTCATTAATAACCATTTTTGTTCCCATTAGAGACCCAACCTGTAAAGCCTCCGATGGAGGCACTCCCATTACAATTGCAAACAGACTAAAGAATGCACCCATAACATCTTTTATTCTCAGATGGTCAACATTAAGTCCCACAAAGTCAAGCGAAACGCCTGTCCATGAGAGTAAAAGTCCGAAATAACCAAGAAGAGCATCGGCCAGTGCAATGAGAGCAATGACCCCAATAAGCATTGCGATAACGTTAAGGGCTATCTTCATCCCATCACTGGCACCATGAGAGATAGCATCCATTATGTTGGCATGTTCCTTTTTTACCTCAATTGAAATTTTACCTTTCGTCTCAGATTCTTCTGTCTCCGGAAATACTATCTTGGATATTACTAAAGCCCCGGGAGCAGCCATAAGGCTTGCAGCTACCGGCCATTGATGCCAATAGTTCCGACATAGTCATCCCGGATAGATATGGGCGTATCATTATCTGTGCTTCAACCTGCCCTACAAAAACACTTGCCACATTCGACAATGCCTCACTTCCGCTTACTCGCATGGCCCAATGGACAAATCGTGCAATTACGGCTATAACTCTCTGCATTAAACCCACATGATAGGCCATTGCTACCAGTACACAAACAAATATAATCGTCGGCAGAAGAATAAAAAGAAATACTCCGCTTTTCACAATGCCCTCAGGCAGTATCTGAGTAACCTTTGTAAGGTCACCAAATATGAAGAGTCCACCCTCCTTTGAAAAATCGAGAAGCTTATTTATTGCTTTCCCAAGCCAGTAGAAAATATCCTGACCAATTGGAACCTTAAGTATGAAAACAGCAAGCGCTACTTGCAGCAACAAGCCGGTAATAACAAGTCGATAGTTGATTCTTTTGCGGTTATTTGACCAGAGAAAAGCCAATCCAAGTATTACAATTATCCCGATAACACCAGTAAATCTTCCCATTTAATATTCTGTTATGTTTTAGAGTCTGATCCAAACCTACATTTTTTTTTAATATGTAACCATAGTTTCCCAAAAAAAGAGAAAACAATTACTTATAAATACCTACTTGTCCGTATTTTGGAATAGCTCTGTAGATGATCTTCGCATCAGCCCTGGGAATCTTAATTCTGATAAATGGATTATAATCCGGCACTTTAAAATGAAAAACACTCTTTATTGCACTCCATGTATCGTTCAAACGGTACTTTATTTCAAACCACAGGAGTTCAATTCTGTCATTTAAATTCTCACCTTCTTCCTGGCAAATATAGATCCTGAAACCATTTGTCATTTCAAAAATTATACTTACAGGTTCAGTTAAGGATGTGTCAGGCACTATGTCAGGCTTATATTCAGATGTATCTTTGGGAGCCATCTTAATCATAACAGGCTCTTTCTTTATTGTCGCATAATCATTTGATATTGAGAAAGGAGAAGCGAATAATGACAAAATAATGTTTTCGTTGCCTTTTGCGATAATTTTGCTAACATTTATTTCGCTCATTTTTGTACTATGAACAACAACACCTGAAATCTCAATATTGACTATACTGTCAGTAAGACCAATCGTCAGATAGATAGAATCGGCATCTGCCATTACAATTCTTGATTGCAGGAATGCCTTTTCATTTAGTAAAACCAGGTATAGAGAATCTGTTAAGATCCGTTCATCAACACTCCCTTCATTTGCTTGTCTGAGGCCGAATTCATCCTGCAATGATGCAAACTTACGCGATGGACTAATTATCGACATCACCGTATAGTAAATAATGAAAATGGCCACAATTATTACCAGGGTAATAAAAGCTACTTTTCTGAATGATATCTTATTTACATCTATATTTTCATTTTCCATACTTCATTGTTTTATCTCAGATCAGAAAATATAAACTTTTGAACCGATGCTTAAAGTATTGAATATTGCTTCAAGATCCTCGTCGTTAAGACGAACGCACCCATGGGTTACCGGCATTCCCAGAAAACGTTTATATATTGTGCCATGAATCAGGTAACCATCGCCTATCGACAGAGCATAATCTCCCAATACCCCGTACTCAAATCTGGAATTATCTGTTTTGGAAGGTATGGGTAAGCCCTCCTCAACAAATGCCCAGTCGGGCTTTCGCCACACAGGATTTGTTGTCTTACCCTGGATCCAGTATTTACCTTTAGGGGTCTTAAAAATCCAGTTTTTATCGCCTTCAGTCTGTAATAAGGTATAACTTCCTGAGCTACAGAAACCTTCTCTGACTAACTTTTTGTTTCTGTAAAGGAAGAATCTGTTATCGGTTGTATTTATCACGATGTATGATTGCCCTGATGTATAGCCATTATACTTTCTTGACAGACGCTGGATATCTCTTTTAAGAAGATTAGTCTGTTTTTTGTATGACTCCTCCTTCCTAAGATCCTCATTTATTGTAATATCCGATGTAGGAACTGGCTTCAATTCCTGCAGAGCCGGAACGAGATATATGAAATAGATAAAAAGAAAAACAGCTGATGCAAGAGATAAAATGACAAACAGGAAATTCCGAAGAAAGAGTAAAAGCTTTTTATTTGAGTGTAACCTCTCATACAGGTTCATGATCATCACATAAATGCTTACATCACTATTTGATCCTGATTCCGCAGAGGTTTTTTTTATTTCCGGCTGATTCTCATCAGTTTCGATATTGTCCTTTTCCATATAAGAAATATTATCTTCTCACAATATTCTCAAGAGCAACAACAGATCCAACAATTGTTACCGGAGTTCCCACCCTGGCTATTCTATAAATTACATCCATATCCTTGTTGGCAAGGGCTACACAACCTTCTGTCCAGTCAATACCTTTTCCACCGTCACCGTGTATTTCAATCAGTCCTCCTATCTTCGCTGAGGGAGACAATGAGCCACTGGCTATCTCCTTTTTAAAGTTCTCCCTGTCTTTATCATTCGGATAATCAAGCAGAAGTGCTTTATAGTATTTTGTCTTGCGGCTGTCAAACTTTTTGATGATCCTATACATACCCTCTGGTGTTGCGTGGTCACCTTTTTCTCTTTTGTCGCCAACCCAGTTTTTGCCTAATTCAGCTTCAAATTCATATTTTTTAGCCCCAGAATGATATACCAGACACTTTCGTGAAAATTTATCAATAATAATTGAATAATCACTATTTTTTCTTGAATCGTTTATTGTCTTCTGAACCCAGTTTTTCCATACCGAATAAGAGTTAAAATAACTCTTAAGATTTTCATTTGCATTATCATATGATGCCGTGAGCAGGTATTCTGCATCTGTAAGTTTCCGATTCGACTGGAGGTACTGGCCTTTTTTGAATGCTATTTCAGCCTCTTCAAGCAGCATTTTCCCTCCCGATATCCTGTTACGAATTTCAGCCGTAAGCGGATATTTAGTGAACAAGAGGTTAAGTTCAGTTACAAGATTTCGCAGGAAATCAATTTTCTGACTGATTGTTGTTTTTAAATTAGATGTACTACTCCTTGAATTATCAGCAGCCTGATTAGCTTTTTGGGCTGAGAGCTCTGCAAACTTCAGGACCTTATCATAATTCCTGAAATAAATAAACCTATTATTCTCTTTCTGCCAGTTTACCATAGCAGAATCATAAAAAACACTTGCCTGGTTGTAAAGTTTTCTGGAATATGTATCAGCTTTGCTTTTTGCGGCAAGAGAAATTGACTCCCTTGCATATTCCATCTCATTTGCAGGAGGCTGAGGTGTAAAATGGATTAAAAGCATTATAAGAATTACACACGACACTGCAACTACAGCGAAGATCAACATCTCTTTCCAAACCTTTCTCATATATGCTGTAAAGATATTTAAAAAAAACCCCGGGAAAGAACCCGGGGAGTTTATTCTATTAAGAAAGTAATTACGAATTACCTTCTTGCTTTTACTTTTGCGATTGCTTCTTTAAGCTCTGTATTAATACCAGTTGCTCTTTCTTTAGCTGCTTTAGCTTTGTTGCTTGCATCCATGAAAGCACCTTTATCATACAATCCCTGAGCCTCAGCTACTGTAGCTTCGATAGTAGTCATATCAGTTTTCATTGCTTCAAGAACAGCTGCTCCCTCTTTTCCTCTGGGCGCTTTTTTCATAAGAGCTGTATTCTCTTCAATAACAGCTTTGATCTCTGTCATTAAAGTCTCAACTTCTTTTTTCACTTCTTCTTTCTTAACAGCAGCATTTGCAGCAACCTGATTAGCAGCAGCAAGAGTAGCTTCTAATTTAAGCTTAGAAGGACCGAATTTCTTAAATAATTTTGATTCCTGAACTTCAATCTCTGCCATAACAGCATTAAGTGAATCTTGTACAGCCGCAAATTCAGCAGGTACATAAACTGCAGCTTCAGCAGTTCTTGCAGCTTCAACAGCAGCATTAGTTGCATCAATTTCGACTTGTGGCTTTTTTCCACAACTTGCAAGGACTGCAACCATTACAACAGCTGCTAATCCCATAAAAACTTTGTTCTTCATTTTTTTACCTTTTTAATACTTTGTTTTTTAATAAACTATCGACTTAATAATACCTAAATCGTTTTAGTTCTGAAAATTACGGCGCAAATATACTGTTTTTTCAGAATAATACAAAACTATAATCGAAAAAAATTAGCTGATTAGAAATAAATACTCCCTTACTCGTTTCTCGCGTAAGGTCTTTTTATTTTCAAATGTCCGCATCCATTCAGCCATGATTCGGCCATCTGAAAATAAAAATCCCGCAGTAATCTGCGGGAGTAATTTGACTTTGCGGAGAGAGGGGGATTCGAACCCCCGGTACAGTTTCCCATACGGCAGTTTAGCAAACTGCTGGTTTAAGCCACTCACCCATCTCTCCAATATGATAAATAACACCTGTGATGCGGCAGTATAGTCCCGAAGCATCGGGACTGGTTTAAGCCTCTCACCAAATTTTAAACAACTATCTCCTAATTGCAGAGAGCGACAAAAGTAGAAAAACAAGTACAAAGTGCAAAACAAATTAAAGTTTTATTTCAAATGATTAAACAGATCAATGACCATGTTGAAATTTTCCACTGTTTCATCATCAAAATCAGTAACTCTAATCTTTCCTGCTTTCACATCCGAAAGGAATTTGCTGAGAATAAAATTACGTGATAACTCCTTATCCTTAATGTATACAGAATTAGGTACAGTTATTCCTTCCCTGGTAAGCAGAATATGTTTTTTGAAATCAAGCGTAGAGAGAAGATCCTCAGCATTAAAGAAAGTATCAGCCATTCTGACAATCAGGGGTCTGTCTGAATTGTCAGTTTTAAACACTGTCTCGGAGAGCAACTGTCCCACATGGGACTCCTCTTCGTTCTCAAAAAGCAGCACGGCAATATCCATGCCCCAACCCATAAGAATGTTACATAACAAAGGTATGGACGAGACATTTGTTGAGGGGATCAGAGAGAGCTTACCTTTATATCCGGTAAGCAGTATTATGGCATTCAGGACATAGTACGATCCGGTATTATTCACAATAAGATTTAGCCTTTTCATTGAGAAGCCATCTCCAGTCATGGGATTGCCAAGGATGCTCTGCAAAGGGGTCAGTGTATCAGGTGAGGCGGTCGACAGCAATAATGGATCGAGAATTCTTGTCGTACTTCTTAAGCTATCCAGATCATCGCGTTGTACGGCAAGGACCCTGTGAAGTTTGTTTATCTCTACAAGATGAGGTGAATGTGTTGTATAAATGATCTGAATCTTGTCTTTTATATCCTCAAAAACTTTAAGAACATCCTCCTGGGCTCTTGCATGCAGACTTACCCCCGGCTCATCAACAAGCAGTACAAGTTGTCTGCCCAAAAGATTAGCAGAAGCTTTCAACTCCAGATAAAATGAAAGGAACCACCTTACCCCTCTGCTCCTTTGCTTTGGATAAAGCCTCTCACCCTCATCTTTAATCCAGAATTCAAGGTAAGGCTTACCTGCCTTTTTCCCATACGAATCATTATAATGATCCAGCTCAAACTGTATATGTATCTTATTGTTCTTCCCAATTGATTGTTGCCAGAAATCATGGAAATTACGTGTTAAAGTCTGGTTCAGGTTCTCAATCTTTTGTTTCAGTATACGACTTGAAGGCTGCTGGAAGAAAGTATAATCCAGCTGAGCAAGCGAGAGAAAGTTCTGAGCAGCTTTGTAGCCTTCAACATTATCATTACCTGACATAATATCCTCCATATCAACCCTGTTGGGAAGGAGACTTCCAAAGTCTTCAAATAATTCAAAGACAGGACAATACTCAAAATATTTCAAGCCAAGTATTTCACTGTTATACTGAGATTTATATGAATTAACTGTTTTATTTACCTCTAGCCAGGCTTCCTCTTCAGCATAACCGTCGATAATGTATCCCGCCAGTGCAATATATCTGTCAAGCTCTTCCTTACATGAATCCCGGTCACTTTTTGCTTTTTTATAATTACTTAAAACCTCAATCCACTCATGATCAGCGTCATCTTCAATAGGACGCATAAGAAGAGTCATCTTCTGGTGACGCTCCTCGAGCTTAACGGATAGCTCACCAAGTCGTTTAACTATTGTCGCATATCTCTCCTGTATTGACCTTAGTCTCTCTCCTGCCCGCTTAACTCTCTGTCGTCCGGCAAGAGCGGTTTCTACCTCATGCTTCTGATTTACCAATTCATTCAGCCTCTTCTTAAGTTCAGTATTATGTTCAGTGCTTGGAGGCAATAAAACATCCGACTTCCTTCTGAAAAACCTGAATCCTTTAGCACTTATTTCACTTACCCCCAGTTTCAGCTTAATGCCTGCCTCCTCTTCAGTCATTTGTTGCAGAGATCTCTCCATATCCTCAATCTCCCTCATCTCATCTTCAAGTTTTGATGAGACATCATCGAGATATAAACGCCAGGCATCTTCCAAAGAATCGAGATATTGACTTATTTCCCCACTGACAGTAACAACAGATGAAAGGTCTGCGATCCAGCAACGTGTTAGTTCAATACTGGTTAACCCTGACAACAGCTCCTTCAATTCTGGCCCAGGGTTATCGGTGACCTGTATTAACCATTTTTCCGGAATGCTAAAACGACAACTTACTTCAGGAAGTGACAGGTCGCTGCGTAAGACATCTTCTGAAATGACACCTGAATAAAAAACTTTTAACCCCTCCAGAATTGAAGTTTTTCCCGATTCATTCTGACCAATAAGACATGTTATATTGTCGGGAGAAAGAGATTGCCATCCGGAATCGACAATCGATCTGAAGTTTTTTATACGAAAAGCGGTGAGCTTCATCATTATGTTATAAGTTATAATTGAAATCCAAAGACAAGAACATCATCAATTTGCTGGGTAGCACCCTTCCATTTTCTGAAAGTTGTCTCCAAAACATCCTTCTGATGAGCCATCGGAGTCCCTGCAACAGAAATCAGAGTATTCTTAAATTGCTTGTGCTTGAACTTTTTATTGGTCAACTCTCCAAACTGGTCAGCCAGTCCATCCGTAAACAGGTAGAAGCAATCCTCCTCCATTGTTTCTATCATGCAGTTCGTGAAAGGAGTCTCAATAACAGGAGCTAACCCTATTGTCATCTTATCAGCTTTAAATTCAGTCAATTCACCTTTTCTTACCATAATCAGAGGTCTGTTTGCCCCTGAATATTCCATAGTTCCGGAAGAACAATCAAGTATGCACAAAGCAATATCAATACTGTCTTTTGCGCTTGTGTTCTCTCCATCCTGATGAAGAGCCTTCATAACCTTTTCTCTCATCAGGTTAAGTATTCTGTTTGCTTTTAAATTGACTCCCGATTGAATGATTTCGTTCAGAAAACTGATACCTAGTATGCTCATCAACGCACCCGGAACTCCATGCCCTGTGCAATCGCCAACTGCAATATAAATTTTCTGCCTGTTATAAAAAGAGTAAAAAAAATCACCGCTCACAATATCACGTGGAAGAAATAGGATAAAAAAGTCCCTGACTAACCCTTTAATAATATCAGGTTCAGGCATTAATGCATTTTGAATCATGCCGGCATACCGCAGACTTGCTATATGATCTTGCATCCCTGAAACCGTTGTTTTAAATGAATAATATAATAGGCAGAATATAAAAAATCATCTCAGATATTCGAAAAAGGACAATAAATATACACTAATTTCAAATCAGTCGGCGAAACAGAAATCCTTTTATCGCTTTTTTCTCTCCAGAAGAACAACATTTTCAACATGATGCGTATGAGGAAACATGTCCACAGGCTGTACCCTCACAACATTGTACTCTTCCGATAATAGCTGAATATCGCGTGCCTGAGTTGATGGGTTGCAACTTACATAAACAATCTTCCCTGGAGCTGATGCAATTATAGACCTTACAACATCTTCATGCATCCCTGCCCGTGGAGGATCAGTAATAATAATATCAGGGGATCCGTTAACCTTAAAAAACGATGCCTCCAAAACATCCTTCATATCACCTGCAAAGAAGTGAGTATTTGTAATATTATTAATTTTTGAGTTTATCATGGCATCCTGAACTGCCTCATCAACATACTCTATACCAATTACTTTAGAGGCATAGCCTGCAATATAATTGGCAATAGTACCTGTTCCTGTATAAAGATCATATACAGTCTCCTTCCCCGATAACCCGGCAAAATCTCTTGCTATACGGTATAGTTCCAACCCCTGTCTTGTATTTGTTTGATAAAATGATTTTGGTCCTATCCTGAACTTCAGCCCATCCATTTCCTCAACAATATGGTCATCGCCCTTGTAAAGAATCGGTTCCTGATCGTTAAGAGAATCATTTTTCTTGGAATTAATAACATACATCAGGGATGTGATCTGAGGAAACTCTGAAGCGAGAAAGCTAAGTAACCCTTCTCTTCTTTCAACATCTTCATGAAAAAAAACCGCAATAACCATGACCTTGCCTTCAAGAGAGTTCCGTATTACCAATGTGCGCAAAAAGCCTTTTTGTTCTCTCAGATCAAAAAAATCCAGCCCATGACTGGTCGCATACTTCCTGACAGCATTTTTAATTGAATTTGACGGTTCAGGCTGGAGGTAACACTCTTCAATATCAAGTACTTTATCGAAAAGTCCCGGAATATGAAATCCAAGCGCTCCCTCCTTCTCAAATGTCTCACCCGAGCTTAACTCCTCGCTTGTTCGCCAGCGTTTATCTGAAAAAGTGTATTCAAGCTTGTTCCTGTAATGATAGATATCAGGCGATCCAATTATTGGCAAGATAGCAGGCAACTCTACTTTCCCTATCCTCGTAAGACTATCCCTCACCTGCTTTTCCTTATATTTTAGCTGAAGTGTATAGGGCAGATGCTGCCATTTGCAACCACCACAAACTCCAAAATGGCTGCAAAGTGGGACGATCCTGTCTTTAGAATATTCATGGAATTTTATAACTCTTCCTTCAAGATACTTTTTTCTTTTTCGTGTTACCCTTAGGTCCACAATATCGCCAGGTATTAACATCGGAACAAATACAACAAGATTATCAACCCTGGCAACAGCGTTACCTTCAGCACCTATATCCGTTATTAGAACCTTTTCCAGCAAAGGCAGATCTTTCTTTCTTCCCACTTTATATCTTATTCTTTTTTAAACCATTAAAACTAATGAATGTCCGTGTTTCAATCTGTCTCTCTCAGATCCTGAAGAAATTTAATCGACTGGATCATGCATGGAAACAGACCATCCCCATGGTCAACACCATCTACAATTACTTTCTGAACTATGCCTTCCGAGGTTCCGGCATTGAGCATTGAAGAGAACATACTCTCAGTTGAAACCGGGCTCACATGAGTGTCAGCTCCTCCATGAATTAACAGCAGCGGCTTATATGTATGCCATGCTTCGATGCTGTTATTATGGAGTGCGTCCCTTAATGAAGAATACTGAGAAGAGGTAGAAAATCCAGAAAGAAAATCCGTCGTAATCAGATCAGAAACAGAAGTTGTTAACTGGTTGTTGATCTGGTCGGACGTAAGCATTCCTGTGTAAAGAGTGCTTAAGCGGCTTGCGTATGGCTCTTTTAAAATGTCAGCAACAGGATTGGTAAACTGCCCGTAAGAAGTATAGGCATAAATTATATAGCCAATATAGACAGGCATTGGATAGCTTGAAATGCTCACCATCCCCTCCAATAACAGGAATATATCATAAGGTCCTGCACCACAAGCACTTCCATTCAAATGGAAGTCATCAGCATATTCAAGCTCCAACGCCTTGTGCAATGCTAATGTTGCCCAACCTCCCTGGGAATAACCTAAAAGATAATATTCATTTTTCAGTTCTATGTCGGGTAACTCTGAATTAACCATCTCTTTTACTGCGAAAAGCATATCAACCAGAGATTTTACTGTTGGTTCAGTTACCAGGTAAGGATGAGGTATATTTACAGACTCCCCAAATCCGGGATAATCAGCTATCACAACAACATAGCCCATAGAAGCAATAATCTCAACCAGCTGGTAACTGTAGTTAGCTGCATTCTCGCTTGGGGAACTGGCATTCAGCGTATTGGTCCCATTCTGGAAAGACAGAACAGGATAAGCACCGGGCTCAGCTGGAACACAAACAAGCCCTGATGCGTTAATCTCCTCTCCGTTTACTGTAGTCTTATATATTATCTTATAAACAGTAATATCATTCGTCACAGATGGCTTGATCTCAGCAAGTTCCGGAAAATCAGTGGAAGCAAAATCAATTAAGGAATTTATGTACTCCACTGTAAATGTAGTTGCTACGGACTTTGACAGAAAATAATCATTATTTGGAGGATCTTTTTCTTTTGTACAAGAAGTAATAAAAACAAAAAAGGCTAAAGCGATAACCGGGTATCTGAATTTTATACTGTAAGTTCTCATAATTTAAATATTTATATATTGATCCTGTCCAATGCCCTGTTGGCAGAAGTTTCACTCTGCAAATATAACTTTTCTGCAGAGAACCAGAATTATCATTTTCATCCGTGAAATCTTCATTTTCAGGAATTTCATGATCTTCAGATCAGATATAATTATTGATAAAAAGATTTGCTTTTTTACCTGATTTGGCTGAAATTAGCATTTGAAATTTGTCTCGCAACAAATTATTATTTACTAATGACCATTAATACTGACTTTTATGAAAAGAGTTCTATTCTTCGTGCTGTACCTGTTTATGGTACCTGACTCCTTCTCACAGAACCTGGTTATTAATCCGGCATTTGATGTATGGGGAAGAGTGGATAAACCTACCGGATGGACAAATACCCAGGGATGTCTTAAAGATTCCGTTTATGTTCAATCAGACGATTATTCATGCAGGCAGGAGGCAACAACCGAATCAAGAGATCTGGGACAAAAGTTTTCTGTTACTCCGGACAGAAAATACAGGTTTTCCTTTTTCTATAAAACAGCAGCAGCATCTCCCGGTAACGGCTGCCGGGTCTGGTGTACCTGGCTTGATGACAATAAGATTGCAATTGATGACCCATCAGGTGAACTTTTACTCCATTCAGGTTTCCTTAAAAATGAATCATGGCAACAATATGAGGCTGCCTTGACTGCTCCATCGAATGCAGGCTATTTCTATCTTCTTGTCCGAAGTTTACCCAATAGCATTACCTACTGGGATGATTTCATTTTTGAAGAAGACATTCTCTCCTCAAGTACAGAAAACATGATGCCGGATTTAATACTATATCCAAATCCTGTCCGTGACTACCTGATTATCAGTAACATGCATGACGCATATTTTATTGATATCCAGAGTCTTACAGGGATAACTGTCTGGTCATCGGCCATATCCGATGAAAACACCATTAAGGTTTCTGTGGTACAATTAGCCGATGGAATGTATATTGTCCGGATCAGGTGCAAGGAAAAAGTATTGGTCCGGAAGTTCCTGAAATACAGTAAATAAGTCAGCGCTTCACAACTGACTGCTTAAGTAAAAAACAGGAGTTATCCGCTTCTGCCGGGGAAGACTTTTTGATCTGCCCGGTCGTGACCTTTATGTTTCTGCCTTACTTTTTCTATCTTTGCAGACATTTTATTTTAATCTATGGTTTCTGTTCAGGATATTTCAGTTTCGTTTGGCAGCTTTGACTTATTGACAAATATCTCCTTTCTTATAAATGATCAGGACCGTATAGGTCTGGCAGGAAAAAACGGGGCAGGAAAATCAACTCTTCTTAAAATAATATCAGGGCTTCAGAGTCCTTCTTCAGGGCAGATAGATATGTCGAAAGATGTGTCAATCGGATATCTTCCTCAACAGATGAAGGTTGACGACACGACAACTGTTTTAAACGAGACAGTAACAGCATTTAATGAACTGATTGGACTTTCTGAAGAAATTGAATTTTGCAGCTCTGAAATTGCCAGAAGGGAGGATTACGAATCGATTGAATATCTGAAACTGTGCGATCATCTGACAGTGGTTGAAGAGAGATACAGAATGCTGGGAGGTACCAACTATATGGCCGAGGCTGAGCAGACACTTCTGGGTTTAGGATTCGAGAGAAAGGATTTTGACAGGTACACCAGGGAGTTAAGCGGTGGTTGGAGGATGAGAATTGAACTGGCAAAGATCCTGCTTAAAAAGCCTTCGCTTTTTCTGCTCGATGAGCCAACAAACCATCTTGACATAGAATCGATTCAGTGGCTGGAAAGTTTTCTTGCAGGCTATTCTGGTGCAGTACTCATGGTATCGCACGATAGGGCGTTTCTCGATAATGTTACAAAAAGGACCATTGAGATCTCTATGGGCAAAATATACGATTATAAAGCATCCTGGTCGAAATATCTTGTATTGAGGGAGGAAAGAAGAGAACAACAGATGGCTGCTTTCAGAAACCAGCAAAAAAAGATTGAAGATACTGAAAAGTTCATTGAGAGATTCCGGTCAAAAGCCACTAAGGCAATTCAGGTTCAGTCGAAGATTAAACAACTCGATAAAGTTGAACGACTTGAGGTGGACGAAGAAGACTCAAGCGCTATCAACCTCCGATTTCCTCCCGCACCCCGGTCAGGAACTGTTGTGGTGGAGGCAGAAGATCTTTCAAAAAATTACGGCTCGCTGAATGTTTTGAATAAAATTAATATTAAGATTCAGAGAGGAGAGAAAGTTGCATTTGTCGGACGCAACGGCGAGGGAAAAACTACATTTTCGAAAATTATTAAGGGAGAGCTGGATCATACAGGCATTCTTAAAATCGGCCATAACGTAAAGATCGGATACTTTGCCCAAAACCAGGATGAACTTCTTGACGAGAACAAATCAGTACTCCAGATAATCGATGATGAAGCAAAGGGAGACATAAGAGCAAAGATCCGTGATATGCTGGGAGCATTTCTTTTCAGGGGAGATGATGTCGAAAAAAAAGTGAAAGTATTATCCGGTGGTGAGCGTTCGAGGCTGGCTCTTGTGAAGCTGCTTCTGGAACCAAGCAATGTCCTGGTTCTCGACGAACCTACCAACCACCTCGATATGCGGTCAAAAGATATACTAAAAAAAGCTCTTATAAAATTCGATGGCACGTTAATTGTGGTTTCTCATGACAGGGATTTTCTCGATGGAATAGTCGAAAAAGTATATGAATTTAAAAAAAACCGCATCAAGGAACATATAGGAGGTATCTATGATTTCCTCCGGACAAAAAAGATAGAAAACCTGAAAGACATTGAAAAGAGAGATATTGTTAAGAATCAGTCAGGCCCGACATCCGTTTCTGCCAACAAACAAAAATACCTCGAGAAGAAAGAGTTTGACCGGAATCTCAGGAAGTTGCGCAAGAAGCTCGAGGAATCGGAAGGATTAATAGAAATACTTGAGGCTGAGATACGTGCAGTTGACAAGTCCTTTATGGAACCTGGAAACACATCTGAATCGCATGACATTGATTATGAGCGATATCAGGAACTTAAGGAAAAACTGAACGAAGAAATGAACAAATGGACCCTCTATAGTCAGGAAGTTGATGAGTTTTTAAGTAAAAACAGTTAACAATGGAATCACTTCAGTTTGAAAAAGGCTACAGGGTACATGTGTATGAAACAGGTCCGGACGGAAAACTTAATCTCTACTCATTATTCAATTATCTTCAGGATATTGCCTCAGATCATGCTGTGAAACTTGGCTTTGGCAGAGATGCTCTCTTAAGAGACAATCGTTTCTGGGTACTCTCAAGAATTTATGCAGTCATTAGCCAGTGGCCGGTATGGGAAGAGTCAGTAACAGTAAAGACCTGGCCAAATGGAACTGACAAATTATTCGCTCTGAGAAATTACGAAGTAATATATCCCGATGGTACATTTATTGCCTCGGCAACATCATCATGGCTCATACTCGATCGTACAACAAAAAAGATACAAAGACCTGATTCAATACTGACGATGTATAATCCTGACCTTCATCAAAAAAATTCTCCAATAAGATATGCTTCAAAGCTCGGACCGGTGAATGATGATGGCTATCCAGGGTCACAATACAGGATTAAAGTCAGCGATCGTGTTAAATAATACCCCGTACTCAGTTGAAATAAACTATCTTGCAGAGTCAATCTATAATGAAGAAATATTAATAAAAACATCTGTTGAAAATAAAGATGACTGTTTCTACAACCATTCTGTAATACGCGTTGAAGATAAAAAGGAGCTTTGCAGAATAAGGGTTGAATGGAAAAAGAACAAAAATAAATAAACAAATTTATTTTGGGAATGAAGACTTGCATAACCACATTCACACTGAAATTACTAGGGATACTGACAGTGATCAGCGTAGCTTCGGTATCGTGCAAAACAACTAAGCAAACAACCGACACAAAGGATCTGTCGTATCTTTATAATCCTATCAAAAATTCCATCAACCCGCGTTATAATGTCACTAATATTTCAGATAACGAATCAGTTCTCTCCATCAAGTTCTTCGCTAATGATCTGTTCTTTTCAGAAGCAAATCCACAGGGAGTTCCTACTGCCTCAATAATCATAAATATTAAAATCTTTAACATAAGTCAGGGAAAAGTTCTTGCCGACACTGCCCTGTATAATCTCAATATTGTAAAAGAAGAGGGACGTCCTGAATATGTATATAATACTCCACTGGATGTGGAAAGTGGTTTTGAATATGTTGCCGAGATCAAAATTATAGATAAGCTGCGGCTTCATCATATTCAGTACTTTAAATCTTTTAACACATTATCATATAATACACGATATAATTTTAAAATTCAGGGGCACTTTGATAAAAATGAGATATTTAACCCTGTTATGAGAGTAAATGAATATATAAACCTTGTTTACCTTCGGGCGCCTATCGACAGTCTTTTTCTCTCCTATTACAAACCTTTTCGTGAGATTCCCGACGCCCCGTCAATGATCCTCCCGGAGAAGACACTGGACTATGATCCTGAGCAGGTCGTCGCAATTCCATATTCAGACACCCTGCCTATAATGCTACCCAGGGAAGGTATCTATTTCTGTTCTGTCGACAGAAAAATAAAAGAGGGATATACCTTATTAAATATGGGCACCTCTTTCCCGGCATTAACTACTCCAGGGGAGATGATTGAGCCACTGGCTTACCTGGCATCTGCAGATGAAGTAAATGCCCTGAAAAACGCGGCTAAACCCAAGGTCGCTCTCGACGATTTCTGGTTAAAATGTGGTGGAAATATTGAAAAATCTCGTGAACTCATTAGAATATACTATACAAGAGTACTGTATTCCAATTTCTACTTTACATCATATAAAGAGGGATGGAGAAGTGAAAGGGGAATGATTTATATTATATATGGGCCACCGGATAAAGTGTATAAAACTGTTGAAGGGGAGAGCTGGGGATATAAAAAACCTGTTGTCAAATCCTCATGGGGAGGAAGATATACCGTCAAGGAAGATTATTTGTTTTTTATGTTCAAAAAAAGAGAGGGTATGTTTTCAGATAATGATTACTATCTGAGTCGCAGCGAAACGCCCGTCACATATTGGGACCAGGCAATATTAAGCTGGCGAAAAGGATTTGTATTCCGTCTCGATAACCCGGAAGATATTTAGTATTAATAAGTACTTAAAGCGAACTGATTCCTGGAGTACTGAAAGTTAAAACCCATGCAGAAAGAAACTGATTGCATTTTCGGATTAAGAGCTGTAATAGAAGCTATTAAAGCAGGAAAACAGATAGACAGACTCCTTGTAAAACAGGGTCTGCAAGGTTCACTTTATCATGAGCTCATGACCGAGGTAAAGAATAATAATATTGTTTACCAGATTGTACCCGTTGAAAGAATAGAGCTGGTCACCAAAAAAAATCATCAGGGTGTGCTGGCGTGGTTATCGGTAATAGAATACCAGTATATTGCCAATCTGCTTCCGATGATCTATGAAAAAGGCGAAGATCCATTAATTATCGCTTTGGATGGTGTTTCTGATGTAAGGAACTTTGGTGCAATAGTCCGCACAGCAGAATGTCTGGGAGCACATGCAATCATAATTCCTGAAAAAGGATCTGCCAGAATAACAGCTGATGCAGTTAAAACATCTGCCGGCGCATTACATACCTTTCCTGTGTGCAGGGAAAAAAGTATTGTCAGAGCTATAGAATACCTGAAAGAATCAGGTCTTAAAGTGGTTACTGCAGCAGAAAGAGCCGGGAAAAACGCTTCTGAGGTACCATTGACAGGTCCGGCAGTATTAATACTCGGATCGGAAGATAAAGGTGTCAGCCGCGAACTAATCGCACTCTCAGATAACCAGGTAAAAATACCTATGACAGGCTCAATAGGTTCATTGAATGTATCGGTAGCAGCCGGAATACTTCTTTACGAAATGGTAAGACAGAGGTCAGCCTTTGTTATTCAATAATATTTTTTATTCGCTGGTCAAGCATTGCCTGATCAGCAGTAAATGATGCCAGTCCGGCAAGTGTAAGTAGTGTGTCTGGTGCAATCTTCCCTTCACTTATCTTTTTCTCCCAGCGTGAATGGACAGGAATTTTACCATCAGAAGCAATAAAACCTTTCTCCTCTTTGGTAAGTGAAGGGAACATATCTCCGCAACCTTCGTCATGGGCAATATGAATAAGTTCAGCCCCGGTTGAAGGAATTTTTGAAGCAAGCTTTTCAGAAAAGCTAAGGACTTTGGAATCTACCTCCCAGAATTTTTCAATTCCGGCTCCATTGGCTGAATCATACATACTTACATCATAATTTTCATGCATGCGTGACATAAATTTACCACTCAGCTCTTTTCTTCCTGCTGCTGCTACTTTTGGAGGCATGGTATATACATCTGTGCCTGCAAGGAGTTCAAGCTGGTTATAAGTTCTTAAACTTGCTGCGATGAGTTTCGTTTGCCATGGATTCTCTGCCGAAAGACCTGTTACCCAATTCTGTGACGAGATAACGGCCATCTCTCCGGCTCCGGAGCCATCACCCAGGTTATTATTGATCATATAAGCTCCTACCCTTCCCAGGAACACATTAAGGTAATCGGGACGAGCAACTCTGGTTACCAGTACATTTTCGCGTGCACTGAACTCCAGTGTAAAGTTAATTTTTACTCCTGAATCCTTAAGAAGCCTCGCTCCTATTAAACCTTCTGCAGTATAAGGCACCTTAACTATAAACTGTTCCGGACATATCTCATGATATCTCTTCCCAAAATGGAGAATAGCTTTTATATCATGGGCCGTATCTGTATGCAATTCAACACTGACATATCCCCCGAACTTCTGGGCTAGTCTCAGCCCATGACGGGCATTAAGGATGAAGGCAATTTCCTTAACCCTCTCTTCCTGAGGGAGGTCTCTTACAATAGCTTTGGCATCGGAGATAAACGTATCATAAATACCCTTCTGTATTTCATTGTTCAGAAGTGTATTGTTTGTTGTCAGAGCGCTCATTTCAGCTGACCAGTTAGTTTCAGCTTCATCCATGTCACCGGTGTCAAGCCAAAGTTCTGTGCCAGCATTGCGGAGAGATTCCCAAAATGGATCCTGCTTACCTGAAACATGCTTTTCGTTAAGATTTTTCCAGACAAAATCGCTAATACGTGTGCTAAGGTCAGCCATAGTAAATAGGTATGATAAGGTTTCTAATAGTTCACTTTGTTCTTCGCCAGAGAGATAAGATCGTCACCAGTAGGCTGCTGAAAGACCTTCAATCCGAATTCGTTCATAATAGCAAGCATGTGTTCAAATATCTCCGACTGTATATTTTCATAGGGCGTAAACTGATTCTTCCTGGTAAATGCGTATACCTGCAAAGGTAATCCATTCCCTTCAGGAGCTCTGTGCCTGATAACAACCGGCTGATTCGCATCTATCAGCGGATGCATCTTCAGGTAAGATTCAATATAGTATCTGAAAACACCCAGATTGGTTAAAGCCGATGAATTGAAGAATGAAACAATGTTAACTTCCACTTCTTTGTTTACATGATTAGTTTTTCCATCCAGGTCCTTAATATAATCACCTAACACAATAATTCTGCTAAGTTTCATCTTCAACTCTTCATCGATGAACCTGATACTTCGCATATCGATGAAAATTGATCTCTTAATCTGCCTGACACCTGCCTCCTCCATCCCCCTCCAGTTCTGAAATGATTCATTTATAAGAGAATAGGTAGGAACATTGACTATTGTCATATCGAAATTCTGAATCTTAACAGTATTCAAATTCATATCAGTCACCAATCCATCCACATCGCGGCCAGGAATAGTTATCCAATCTCCTATTTTAAGCAATTGATTTACTGAAAGCTGAATACTTGCAACAAGCCCCAGCAGTGTATCTTTAAAAACAAGGATCAATACAGCGGTCATTGCACCCAGACCCGTTATAATAGTACTTATATCCTTCCTGAATACCACTGATACTACTACCAGAAGAGCGATGATTACAACGAAGATCTTTACCAGCTGAACATACCCTTTTATATGGCGGTGTTGCGAAATTGGCAGAGTAAGGTATATTTTATGCCATCCTTCAATAAATGAATTTACTACTACTGTACCAATTATAACAATGTAGACATAGGTGAATTTATGAATAGCAACAAGCCACAAGGGGTATGCCTTTAATGCCCATCCGGCCATGAACCAGATTACCAGAGCAGGAGCCAGATGTGATAACCGGGTAAAAACTTTGTGCTCAAGAAAGATATCATCCCAAGTTGAAGTGGTCTTCTTAACAATCCTGGTCAATACCTTAAGAATTATTGTTTTTGCAATGAAATTTGACAACCAGCTTAATATAAGTACAATAAATACAAGACCTACAGTACTCAGAAAGGAAGCCATGGCGTTGCTCAACCCGGCATCAAGAAATAAATCCTTAAGCCATATTGCAGGATCATTTATCAGAGGCATGCTTTTTAACTAAATTAATTTGTGGCAAAAGTAGATAAATTATCAATCTCTATTATTGAATATTCCTGGCTTTACATAATTCTTCAAAAAAAATTATTGTAAAAACAATTATAACAGCCCTTTTGTTTAAAATTCCACTCTTGCTCCCAGCTCAGTAATAATTTGAAAAATGCTTCAACAACAGAGAGCTGCGGTTTGATTTCAGGATTGCCGGTACAAATAAGGAGACTATTATATATCCTCTGAGCATGAAAGAGGAATCATTTTGGGCAGATTCAAATATTAATCTGGTTGAGTCTTTAATACAGAAATTTAAAATAATCGGCTGACGATTATTCAACTATGAAATGCAAAATGAAGAGTAACAGTTCAAAAGGTTTTTGTACTGTCTGCCAGAAAGGGATAAGTGAGATGATTGAATTATTTCCAAATAGCAATTCTGCAGAGACACGTCAGAGCATGTCCCTGCAGAAAGAAATGAGATTAATTGCTTTTCCGGTCAATAATATAGAATAACACAAGGCTGAGCCCGCCAAAAAAGAAGATCATTGATGAATAACTTGTCTCCTCCTCAAGAAGTCCCATATTGGAAAGACTCGCTCCAACAAGGATACCCAGGGCTATCCCCATAAAAAGCATTCCTGTCTTCAATGTAAATTTCCCCCAGGCGAATGTAAATTTACGACTCTCTTTTCCTGTGTTAAACAGGCTGGCATCTGCACCCTTTTCGATGAGGGCCATTCTCTCTTTATTGCGAGTTGTGTAGTGAAGATACATTACGCCAAATATTGCAGCGAATAATGCGATAAAAATAATTGCTGTTTGCATAATTATTAAGTTTTTGGTTAAACACTCTTTTGCACCTTTAGACAATGTCTCACATATTCAGGTTACAAAAGTTATTAAATAATTATTCTGTTTTAAGAGTAACCGATTAATATCTTTACTCGTCAAATAAGCTGAATGGACCATACTGGTGATATAGAATATATAGAAAAGGTACTGAAAGGGGACAGCAATGAATTCCGGCACCTTGTCGACAGGTATATGGATAAGGCATATAACCTTTCATTCAGAATCTGCGGTAATCACGAAGAGGCTGAAGAGATTGCACAGGATTCATTCCTTAAAGCCTACAGATCGCTTAACGGATTCCGGATGAAAAGCAGTTTCGCGACATGGCTTTACCGAATCGTCTATAATACTGCCATATCACATGTCAGAATTAAAAAAAGAACAGTTCTTTCGCTTGAAGACTTTCCGGCAGATGCCACTGATTTTACAGCAGATAATACAAGTGAGGAGGAAGCAGAAAAGGAATACAGGAATTCTTTGATTAACTTTGCACTTCAGAAAATACATGAAGATGAAAGAGGATTGATAACATTGTATTATTATGAAGAAATGAGCACCGTGGAAATATCGGAGCTGACCGGATTAAGTAAACAGAATGTTAAAATTAAGCTTTACAGAGCCAGAAAAAAGATGCTTGAGATTATTGAGAAGGTCGAAAAGAAAAAAATGGTACACCATGAATAAGCATGAAGATTTTAGCGATGATCTGCTGAGAGAATTTATGAATCCCGAAAGGATTGAGAAAGCTCCGGATAAACTTGTGACAAAAACAATGAGTCGCATTTTATCAGAAACAGCCAAAATAAAACCTGCACCCAGGAATATTGAAGATAAACGGGTACTGGCGTACTCAGCTGTTATTACCCTGGCACTATTTATATCTGCCTTCATTATTCCGGAAGGGGAGATTTATTCACTCAAACCCATAATATCAAAGATTATCGGAGATCTTAATATCTCAATACCCCGAATAGACATAACACCAATCTTCAATCAGGAACTACCGGGAATAATAATATATGTGATTTTTGCACTATTGGTGCTTACTATATTGGACCGTGGACTAAGCTTCTATTTCCACAGGGAAAACAGAACAGACCGATAGTTTTTTTTAAAGACTTTCTACTCTTGAGATCAACCCTTTTGCATTCAAAGACCGGCTCATTGCTGTAAGAATACTAACCTTTCCAATTTTAATATCGCAACTGCCTTTAAAGTGAACAATATGAGCACATTGTTCAGCCTGAACAGGATCGTGACCGCATATCTCAACCAATGATTTTATAACATGATCAAAAGTATTGACATCATCGTTATAAAGAATCAGTGAACTGGATTCTCCATCGTTTTTCAGCTTGCCATCCTTATGTAAAGCTTTTTCCTTCATTCTATTGTCTCAAATAATTGACGGGCAGTATCAACCGGAATTTCTTTTTTCCCCAACCATGCCACAACCCTTGCTTCGCGATACCCATTTCTTACAAGCAGGTCGGCATATTCTGAAGCGCTCTCAAAAGTAATGAATTTTCCAATCAGATACACAATTTTCCCTTCTTCCAGCGAGATAATATCCATCCCCCGATTACCAGAAAGAGTCTTAATTCCGCTAATGATATCCTCTTTCAGAGGCTTGGCTGATCTGAACACTTCAACTCTGAATGTGAGTGTGGATGGAATTGTATCTACCTGAACAAGAGCTATTTCGTCTATTGCACCTTCAAATGGTTTCTTCCCCCACTCCTTCTCCAATACTGCGGCCCTGTCGGCAGAGATCTGTTTCCCTGCTAATAAAGCCACAACAAATGCATCATTAAACCCTTTCGATTTTACACCAGTCAGGGCCTTGCTGGCATCATTATACCGCCTGAACATCCCGGCATAATAATATTTGTTGTCAGTGCCGGGGATCTTAAATCCGTAAACAGGTGTAATGCCTTTAAAGTATACAGGAGCTACAGGGTTCCGAAACACCGCTATCTGTATCCTGTAAATTAACCCCTCCGGTACTTCAGGATCTATCTCAATTTTCTCGTTTTTATCCGTTACCGGTTTGGGCAGTATTTGAAAATAGCTAAAGATATCAACGGGCTTACTAACAACAGGAATAGTAGTCTTTATGTTATCAGGATTTTGCCTGATGCTATCCATAATAACAGGTACTGTAGCTAAGTGTCCTGCATCTGCACCTGTATTTTTCCCCGCTGCTGCAATAATCGCTGCTGGTTTAATAGTATCATGCTGTGGATTAATAATCAGCTCTGCTTCCTTAAAGCTCTTATCAGCTGATCTCTGTAATGAATCAGCAAGCAATTTCGTTTCAGAGATTTCCGCCCTCAATACCGTTTTCCGTGAATATGGAACAGTATCCAGCACCTTCGTCTTTATGCTTGCCTGCTTATAAATCGAATCGGCAACATACTGCTCATCAAGAGCCCTTTCCAGAATCCCTTCATATGCAGGAATAAGAGGTTCTGATCCGGGACTGACTTTCAACTCTGTATCGGTGATATTACCTGAAACAACAATACTGTCTCTTGTGGTACCGGGGACCGATACGGCTCCGGTTTTCTCAACCTCTCCCACTTCCTCGCTGCACTGTTGAATATAAAATGGAACTTTCTGTTCCCTGGCCACTTTTTTACCCACGTGGTCAGTATAAAGATCAAATGAATTTATAGCCTTATCGTAAAAACCAGCCATATGTTGCGCCCGGCCCAGATAGAACAAGGCATCAGTGGGAAGTGTCTTAATGACAGCAGTTGACTGAATGGCTTCCTGCAACCTTTTGACAGCTTCTTCCGGGTCTTTACCCATATTCACAAGACAAACACCAGAGTAATACTTATAAAGAGGATCTTTAGAATAGATAAGAAGCAGCTCATTGAACTGGCTATAGGCCAACTCCCATTTACCCTCTGAGAAAGCTTCAAGCGAAGATTGACGGGTAGGTTTGATCTGACTTTTCTGCGAAAAGAGGCTGATGGAAGAAGAGCTGACCAAAAACATAAGCAAAAACAGTAAAATCTTCTTCTTCTTCTTCATGTTTATATTAAATTATCACCACAATCATATGTATTTCAACTAATTAATCCTTAGCTCCTGTAATCCCG
>JFJP01012174.1_pt1 | contig 23645 bp, 11 predicted proteins | sample 431651 | NCBI WGS metagenome assembly JFJP01 (sample SAMN02602958, study PRJNA72255) | Microbial mat metagenome, whole genome shotgun sequencing project. | biome: fresh water; feature: sink hole; material: water; isolation source: purple microbial (photo- and chemosynthetic) mats found in...
GGCTGGCGCACGTCGAACTTCATCAACTCATTCCAGACCGAACGCGCCATCACCATTTTGAATACGCTGGTCGGCAATTGGGGCGTGACCTTGCTCCCCGCAGGCGGCGAGGAAAGCGGTTGCTTCGGCAAGCCGCCCCAGCCTGGATATCCAGCAATTCGGCGAGAACTGTTTGACCTGTCACATCAATGCCGTGCCACGCGAAGGCGAATCATACGCGCGGCAAACAGGATGCGCCGCGTGTCATTCAACAGGCGAGCATACTTTTTCCACAGCCATCCCCTACACCCAATGCAATACCTGTCATAATCGTGGCAACTACGATTTACGCACGATGACCTTCATCGAACGCACTGACCAACCAACCAATCGACTACAAAACTACTACCAACCAATTTCCCGATTCACCAAATGCGAATACACACTCGACTGCGTGGATTGTCACACCCGAGACGAAGCAATGGGCAACGGCGATCTTCATTCGAACAAAAAAGACATTCAATACGTTCAATGCAAAACTTGTCACGGGACGCTGACCGAGTTGCCGCTAACCAAAACATTGAATGACCCGAACGATATTGCGTTCCGTATGTCTTTGCTAAACCCTGTGATGGAACTAAAACTTGGCGATACCATCATCGTCACCGAGCAGGGTGAGCCGATTTGGAATGTCCGCCAGTTGTCCGATGGCACATTTGAAATGGTCGGCAAAGCCACCAAACAATATTTCACCTTCCGCCCCGTCATGGGAACCGCCTGCGAACAAAATCCTGACGAGCAAGAGTCACGTTATTGTCACGAGTGCCATGCGGTTAAGAGATAATATTTCCAATTAAATCTTGTGCTTTTCAGCATATCATATAAAAAAGAGCCAGTCACTTTTCAGCGATTGGCTCTTCTGTTTTATTTTTCCTGCCGTGAACTTGATGACACTGTTGTAGTCCGTATGTAAGTGGGTGACTGTACCTGGGGCTGTAAGGGACGTTCAAGTCGAACCTGCACAGAACTGGTCACCTGCAAGGGCGGGGCGCCTGCTTCGGCGCGGATGGTGTACTCGCCCGCCGGCAGAAGCGTTCCGCGATCATCATATCCGTTCCAATGGAATACATGGCGTCTGCCAATTTTGCGGCGGTTTTGAAGAATGCTGGCGCGCGGATACCCTTGCTGATCCAGCACTTCAAGTGAAACGCGTGCAGTTTTGCTTAAATCCAACAGAATGGAGAGTGTCTTTTCGTTTCCGGGCGTACCGGGGACAAAGGCTGGCGAGTCCACTGAAAGCGATAAATCCACGCGATTTTTTCGCAGGTAGGTAAATGCCAAAATTGCCGCCACCACCAAAACGCTTGGCAAAATCAAAGCGGGCGCGTTTTCAAGGTTTGTGTTTATGCGTGTTATGGCATCGGTTCCATTGGGCGAATAACTGACGCGACGCGCCAGACGGGTGGTGTTGCCCGCCAGATCACGTGCTTCGATTGAAATTGTGTTGTCGCCGCTTGTCAGGGCTGTGGTTGTTTGAAAGTCGCCAAAGGCATTAACGGGGATCGCCACACCGTTAATGGTCACCATACTGCCCGGCTCCACTTTTCCAACCAGTTGAAGATTTGGGTCTCCAATGACGGCGCCATCCTGCACATTTACCTGAATTGGCAGCGCCCCAGTTTTCAAGTGGATCACGCGATCCAGATTGGCAACATTTCCAATTTTATCGGTGGCGACGAAATGCAGGGCATTATCTCCCTGATTGAGAATCATCTCGTGTAGAAAGTGTCCATCCTGATCAACCTGGACGGTTTGCTGGTTAATGGTCAACGCGGCGCCTGGGCGGGTGGTGCCTTCGATGGTGACCATCTGCTGGTTTGTCCATTCGTTTTCAAGCGGACGCACAATGTTAATGTCTGGTGGTTCTGTAACCAAAAGAATGGATCGTTGAATACGGGCGACATTCCCTGCCGGATCAATTGCCTGGAGTTCGACGTTGTTGCTCCCATCCTTTAACTTGAAGGGAAAGTTGAACCGTCCCATGTTGTCCACCTGTTGGGGCTGGGCGGTTCCGTTTAGCCAGATCATGGCGCCTGGTTCGGTGACTCCTTCAATTTGCATGTCAGGCGTATTGACGTTCATCCCTTCGGGCAGGTTGGCAAGTTGGACGGTGGGTGGCTGGGTATCCAATTGCGCTTGCACGCTTTGGACCTTGGATCGCATGGAGCCGAATGCGGTCACTTCGACGCGGTAAAAGCCGTCGGGAGCAACTGCGCCTTGATCTGTCCGCCCATCCCATGAAATGAAATGATCGCCGTTGGTTTCGGTCTGATTGCTGGCTAGGGTACGAATTAGGTTTTGGTCGCTAAACACCAGTGCTGTAATGCGGGCAGAATTGGTGATGTGATAATTAACTGTGAAAATATCGTAACTGCCATCGCCATTTGGAGATAAAAATTGACCCTGTGCCGAAAGGCTTAGTTCGGGCACCTGCATCCAGTCTCCAAAAAACGTGATTGCTACAATTAAAACAATCGCGCCAATGCTCAGGGCGGTGGTTAGAATTCCAGGCGAGATTGAGACACCTGTATGTCGGCGCTGTTGGCGCATGCGGGGAGGCTGCTGTTGATATTGCATATTAGGTATACAATTTTAATCCAATTCGAGCATAATTAAGTCTTCAGTTTTGTCATCTGCAGACATTTCGGGCAGTGGTGGAACTGGCATGGATACCGGCGTGTTGGACGCAGCGTTGTTCATTTCAAATTGAATGGGCGCAGATTGAGAAAGGGGCACGGGAAGTGGGTGTTCAAAAAAGTGAAGCCCAATCTCCAGCACGATGACAGTTATAAATGAAAAAAATATTGTATACCCAAGCGCATTTTGGATGCTGTTTGTGATCGGAGTTGCAAGCCAGAGATTTAATAAAATTTGCAGGACAGTTAGCGCCAAAATACCGGTTCCCACAATGAACACGCTTGATTTCGGACGGCGAATCTGCGCCCAGTCTTTTTCGTTTAACATGCCAACCATCCAGCCTGTAAAAGACCAAATGGCAATTTGCAATAAATGATACAGCAGCGTGGAAGAATTTGGAGCCAATGGCAGGAATAAAATTCCAAGAACCTCCAGCGAGTTTGCTGAGGAAAATTGGCGAAAAGGCTCATTGATGATCGGCAGGATGCCAAGCAGGTTTAACAAATTGGGTGAAATGTAAGCCATGCCCGCAATGATCTCAATCCAAAGCGCCGCCATGCCGCCCATGATTGCGCCGCCCGCAGGTCCCCACCACAAGCCGCCTAGCAGGGGCACAGTCCATGAAAGATAAATGGCGCCCAACACAGGTGAGGTTAATGTCAGAAGGGCGCCGCTCAAGTTTTGAATGAATAAATGCTGACCGATGATGGCAATTGCCAGAAAGATCACGGCAAGGTAAATTGAAACAATATAAAGTGGATACGCCGCGGCAAGTACCGCCAAAAAATATCCGGCAACCGGCGACCAAATGCTTATGAAAAACACTGCGCCCGTAAGCACAATTCCCCAATCTTGCGGGTAGGCTGGCAGGAATTGTATTAATCCATAAAGTAAGCCAGCCAGTCCGGCGGCGGTAATTACTTGCTCCACTGTTGTCAGGTGCCGGCGGAGATAACTATGGACGGAGTATATCTGCCTCATAATTCTATCTGCCGCAGGTCAGAAGTTGGCTGGTGTTGCATGGGACTATTAATCAGCGAGGAGGGGCGGGCATGAGTACGCGCCCACACGCGCAGGCTGTTGATCTGCGTTTCCATGGTTTGAGCCAGCGGCATGGTGGCTTTGATCGATTTTACAATGTCAATGTGAGTCAGTTCATGGTTGGCTTCAAAGGCATCGTACAAAGCCGAGATGACCACCTGCTCAATTTCTGCGCCTGAAAAATTATTGCTGACACGCGCAAGTTCGTCGAGATTAAATTGAAGCGGATCGCGTCCGCGTTTGGCAATGTGAATGGCGAAGATGTCGCGCCGCTCCGACAGGTTGGGCAGGTCAATGAAAAAGATTTCGTCGAAGCGTCCTTTGCGCAAGGCTTCGGGCGGCAAAATGCTGATGTCGTTTGCCGTGGCGATGACGAAAACGGGCGCGGTCTTTTCCTGCATCCATGTTAGAAAACTGCCGAAGACTCGAGCAGTTGTCCCTGCGTCAGAAAGATGCGAACTGGCAATGCCTGCCAATCCTTTTTCGAGTTCGTCAATCCACAAAAGACAAGGGGATACGGATTCAGCGAGACTCAACGCTGTCCGCATATTTTGTTCGGATGAGCCGACCAGTTCGCTGAATAACCGCCCCAGGTCAAGCCGCAGAAGCGGAAGCCGCCACTGACTGCCAATCGCCTTCGCAATTAAACTTTTGCCTGCTCCCTGAACCCCAAGCAGTAGCAAACCCTTGGGTTCGGGCAACCCAAACTGACGGGCGCGTTCGCTGAAAGCGAGTGAACGCTTCGCCAGCCATTCCTTGAGGAGCGGCATTCCGCCGACGTATTCCATTTCTTCGGAGGCTTCAAAGTATTCGAGAATTTGCGAGCGGCGGATGATCTGTTTCTTTTCGGCGATGATCACATCCACATCCAGCGTGCGGTTCATGACCAGTGATTTGGCGAAGACGTTCTCGGCTTCGGTACAGGTCAAGCCTTGCGCGGCGGCGAGGATTTTTTCGTGCGTGTCGTCGCTCAAATCCACTTCCATTCCGCTGACTTCGCGCGCAGAGCGCACAACACGATCCAGTGACTGGGTCATTTCATCGGGCGTGGGCAGACCGTAATCCAAAACGGTGATGTCTTTTTCAAGTTCGGGCGGGGAATATAAAAGCGGCGAGAGGATGATGAGCGTCTTGCGGCTTTCTTTTAGGTGGTTGGTGATGTCGCGCAAACGGCGCACGATGATGGGCTGGTCTGGTACGGGATGGCGGTCGTCAATGAAGGGATGGAAGTCTTTCAGCACAAAAATGGCTGATTCCTGCGAGGCGGAGATAATATCCAGTGCGCGCAGGGGGGAACAGGATGATGTGTCTGTCACCATGCCGTCGTACCCATCCAGCGGACGAAGCCCGTCGGTGATGCTCCAGCCATAGAGCTTTTTCCGCAACTGCCCTGCCACGATGCGCAGGGTTTGCTCAATGCGGCGCTCTTCCCATGAAACAATGTAAAGAATTGGGTACTTGGCGCGGATCAGGATATTCAGTTCGTTTTCGCGGGTGGTGTGGCTGGCTGACATTATGGATTGAATATAGCATAAGTGAGAATCATCGTCAATTCAGACGTGGTATTTTCTTAATGCAAATTGCTCTGCTCCACTCTTTGCAGATTTTTGGAAAATTTGGCGAACAAAACCTGACTTTGCACTCTCTACACAGTTTTCTCACAATTCTGATTCTCTGGAAGTTGCCGTGATAGACTCCCTGACTTGGATACGCCGAAAGAGAATTAACCACAGCAACACCTTTGCCTATTTTGTAGCGCGGGATGCCATCCCGCGTGGCTAAATATGGGAATGAATTCAACTTTTTTGCCGTATCCGGCGGGCGGATTGACAATCCGCCCCACGAAAACCAAGTTTATGAAATTTGGCGAAAGAGAATTAACCCCAGCAACACCTTTGCCTATTTTGTAGCGCGGGATGGCATCCCGCGTGGCTAAATATGGAATTGAATCCAACTTTTTTGCCGTATCCGGCAAGCGGATTGACAATCCGCTCCACGAAAACCAAGTTTATGAAATTTGGCGAAGGTATTGCAGAGAGAAAACCTTTTTAATTCTCGTCATTTTTCAAAAATTTCTGATTGAAGAAACGAGCCATGCAAAAAATAAACACAACCCTCAACGCATCTTCAAATGAACTTGCCAAATTGATCGAAGATAATTTATCTGCAAAGTCTCAGGATTTTGCAAAATTGCCTGGTGGGAAGATCTGCACCGGAAACCCAGCCTGGTTTACATCTGGATTGAACCGTGTTGGGTACAACGGCATAACCTCGGCTCAATTTGCCGACAAAGAACTTGATCAACAAATTGAGAATACTTTGGAGCCTTTTCGTCAGAATGGCACGCCGCTGACCTGGTGGGTGGGTCCGCTTTCAGAGCCGGGAACGCTGGGAAAGGCATTGCAAGCGCATGGCTTCACTCATAACCGCGACATGATCGGCATGGCTGCTGATCTGAATCAACTCATTCAATTCACGCCCCCCAAATTGGACTACACCTTCGAGCCGATCCACGACCGCGATGCATTGGAAACCTGGATGCCGCTTTTCATGGAAACCTTTGGTATTCCTGCCAGCGACAGCCCATTCATTTTGGATGTGTTTGGTCAATTGACCTTTTCACCTGATTCCGAATGGCGGCATTATATGATGCGCGCGGACGGTCAGGTTGTTGCGACCAGTTCTCTGCATTTTGGGGCAGGTGCCGCCGGACTTTACAATATTGCAACCCGTCCAGAATACCGTCAAAATGGACTGGGAACAGCCATCACCCTGCTTACCTATCAGGAAGCCATAAAATTGGGGTATTGCATTGGCACCCTGCAAACCACATATCCAAATGCCTTGCGTTTGTATCACCGCATGGGATTTGAAGTCTATTGTAAATTTGGTATTTACCAGCGGGGTTGGCTATAGTCAATTGCCAATTATATTAAGCCTTGCATTGTATAATGGACTTTATACGAATTAATTTTTCACCCGCGAAGAAGCATGAATTCCATTCGCTTTTTCGCGCAGCGGCAAGCATTTAACTTCTAAATTCCTTTAATGAAAGAAAGTCTCGAACATGACAGGAGTAATTTGATGCCTTCCCCAAAAAAAATACAAAAAAACAGGGCGTTTCCTGCATCTGAGGAACAGACTTTTCGCCTTATTTTTGAGGGACATTCTGCGGTCATGTTGTTGATCGAGCCTGAAACGGGGAAAATTTTTGACGCCAACCAAGCCGCATTGGATTTTTACGGATACTCCAAATCAAAAATTTGCAGCATGTTAATTAGCGAAATTAATATGCTGTCGCCAGAGTCGGTGGCTGTGGAATGTCAAAAAGCATTTAGCGAGGAAAGAAACTATTTTGTTTTTGCACATAAACTGGCCAGTGGGGAAGTACGTACTGTGGAGGTATATTCTTCTCCCATCGTCTTGCATGAGAAGCACGCGCTTTTCTCAATCGTTCATGATGTTACCGGACGCAGGCAAATGGAGGACAATTTACGCCAGCGCACTGATGAATTAACCTCCCTGCAAGCGACGATCCTCGACCTATCCGCCCCGCACTCGCTGCCCGAACTGTTGAATATGATTGTGGAGCGCGCCGCCAATTTATTGGGCGCTTCTGGCGGAGGTTTGTATTTGACCGAACCCGAACAACGCAAAGTACGTTGTGTGGTCAGTTATAAAACGAAGAGTGATTTTACCGGAACCCTGCTTGATTTTGGCGTTGGCGCAGCCGGCTATGTGGCTGAAACCGGACAGCCATTAATTATTGATGATTACAGCAAATGGGCGAATCAGGCCAATGTCTACATGCAGGAACAGCCGTTCCACGCCGTGATGAGTGTGCCAATGCTTTGGCAGGGTCAAGTCAGCGGCGTGATCCATATGTTGCGGGATGATATTTCAAAAAAATTCACACGGGAAGAACTGAACTTATTATTGCTCTTTGCGAATCATGCCGCTGCTGCCGTAGAAAATGCCCGCTTGTTTAGCCTTTTTGATCAGGAATTAAACGAACGCAAGCAGGCTGAAAACTTGCTGGAGAGAACCAGAAAAAATTACGAGATATTTTTTAACAGCATTGATGATTTTCTATTTGTTTTGGATGAACACGGGAACATCATCCATGTCAACAAAACAGTGACAGACCGTTTGGAATATTCTCCCGAAGAACTTTTTGGCAAGTCGGTTCTCATGGTACATCCGCCAGAACGCAGAGCGGAAGCCGGACGGATTGTTGGCGAGATGTTGGCCGGTACTGCTGAATTTTGTCCGGTGCCAATTATGAAAAAATCGGGCGGACAGATCCCAGTTGAAACAAGAGTGACATCAGGTTTTTGGGACGGCAACCCTGTGATTTTTGGCGTCACCAAAGACATGTCCCAGATCAAGTTGTCGGAAGAGAAATTTTCAAAAGCCTTTCAATCCAACTCGGCATTGATGGCTTTGAGCCATTTTGAAGACGGCACTTATATTGACGTTAATGACACATTTCTCAAAACGCTTGGTTTTTTGCGTGATGAAGTAATTGGGAAGAAGTCTACAGAACTTTATCTCTTTGCAAATGTAGATCAACGAAATACCATAATTGAAGAGATGAAGCAGAATGGGACGGCAAAAGACATTGAAGTGACCATTCGAACCAAAGATGGATCACTGCGCGACGGTTTATTTTCTGCCGACACCATATACATTGGTAAGGACTTGTGTTTGCTAACCGTTATGCTGGACATCACCGAGCGCAAGCGCATGGAAAAAATACTGCAAGAAAGCGAAGAGAAGTATCGCACTGTAGCAAACTTCACTTACGATTGGGAGGCGTGGCATTCTCCCGATGGCGTTTGTCTCTACATCTCTCCAGCATGTGAACGGATTAGTGGATATACTCCCGCAGAATTTTTAGCTGACGAGAATCTCATTTTGAAGATCGCATACCCGGATGACAAGGAAAAGGTAAGCAAGCATTTTTACGCGGTATCTCATCTTTGTCGGCGCGAGGATGTTCAAATGGATTTTCGTATTGTTACCGCGCTTGGCGAAACGCGTTGGATTAGCCACCACTGCACGGCTGTTTACAACGAAGAGGGGCAATGCCTGGGACGCCGCGAAAGCAATTGTGACATCACCCCCCGCAAGCAGATGGAAGAAGCGTTGCGCGAATCAGAACGTTTTGCGCGCGCCACAGTAGATTCAATCGTGGGCGAAATTGCAATCTTGAATGAAACAGGTTTTATTGTACAAGTCAATCTCGCATGGCGTAACTTGGCGTATGCTGAGGCGTTGATTCCCGCTGATGTATGCGAAGGCGCCAACTATCTGGCAGTTTGCGATGCATCACAAGGCCCCGATGCGGTCTATGCGCGGGTGGTTGCCGGCGGTATTCGCTCTGTAATCGAGGGGAAACAGAAAGCGTTCTCGCTCGAATATCCTTGTGACTCTGAAGACCCCACTGCGGATCGACGCTGGTATAACGCCAAAGTCACGCGTTTTGCTGGTGATGGACCCATTCGTGTTGTTGTGTCGCACGAAAACATCACGGCTCGCAAACATGCAGAAGAAAGCCTGCAACAGCAAAATATATACCTCTCGGCTTTGCATCAAATTACGCTTGACCTGCTCAATTATCATGACATGGATGAGTTACTTCAGGCAATTGTGGATCGTGCGGTGATGTTGCTTGACGCTCCTATCGGAGAATTATCGCTTGACATAGGCGGCGAATTAATCATTCAAGCATGTACCCGCAACCAGCAGGCTCTTATGGGAAGCCGGGTTGGTCGTGGCGACGCCAGACTATGCTGGCAGGCTTTTGATACAAAGCAGCCCGCCATTGTGGATGATTATTCCACCTACGAATATCGCCGAAGTGTTTATGCAGACCTCGCATTACACGCCGTGGCTGACTTTCCAGTGTTGGTCAGGGAAAAATGTATTGGCGTGTTGGCTTTGGGACGTTCACAACCAGGATATATTTTTAATGACAGGCAGGTAAAAAACGGAATATTATTTGCGCAACTTATTGCCCTGGTTCTGGATAATGTTCAATTGTTTTCAGCCCTGAAAAGTGAAATTGTTGAGCGCAAACAGATTGAAGCCGAACTGCGCCGTGCTCATGAAACGCTTGATGTTGCCCATCACGCGCTTGAAAATTCCTTTGAACGCGAACAGCGACTGGCGCGCACAGACGCGCTGACGGGTGTTAATAACCGCCGTTATTTGTTTGAACTTGCCGAACGGGAATTTAATGTTGCTTTGCGCTATCGTCCGCCGTTTTCCATGATATTGTTTGATGTTGATTACTTCAAGCAGATCAATGATACTTTTGGTCATACGGTGGGCGATCTGGTATTAAAAAAGATCGCGCAAATTGTTGGCGCTGAAATTCGTTCTGTGGATGTGATCGGGCGTTATGGCGGTGATGAGTTTGTCATTCTTTTGCCCCGTACCAGCGCGCAGGAATCGCTGCCCCTTGCCGAGCGAATCCACACCGGTATTGCAGCCATGGATATGGACACCGACAAAGGTATGCTAAAAGTGACGATTAGTATTGGCATCGCCCAAACTATCCACTCTGCCGCATCCGAATCCGGCGTTGTTTCGCAGCTCGATACAGTGGAATCCCTATTTCTACGCGCTGATCAAGCCTTGTATGCCGCCAAGCAAACCGGACGCAACTGTACCGTAATTTTTGATCAAGAAAATACAAAAAAGTAACGTGGTAAGTAACTCGCCTTACGCAGTGTCGTTCTGAGCGGAGCGAAGAATCTCTACGATTATCTTGGAGACCCTTCGCTTTGCTCAGGTAACATTGGTGGCTTCTCAACGGGTTACTTTTGCAAGAGGTCTAATAAGGAAAAATTCACATGAAACATTATGATAGCAAGGCAAAGCGCGCATTGGCTATTTACGTTTCTATTTTCTTTTTAATGGTGATGGGAATTGCCGTCAGCGGACATGTTTCTTATCATAGTTTTGAACTGGAGTTCCGCTATCAGGCAGAGCGCCAGATTTCGGCCATTGCCGAGCTCAAATCCAAAGGATTGGTTGGCTGGCGCAGTGAGCGCATGGGAAATGCAGAAGTCATGCGCCAGAATGCCGTCTTTGCCGCATTGACGCAACAATTTTTGAATGCCCCAAATACCATCGAGGCTAAAGTGCAATTGCTCTCGCGGCTGGAGAGTACCCGTGTTTCCTATCACTACCGGCGGGTTTCTATATTAGATACCAACGGCGTTGAGAAAATTGCATCCCCTTCCATGCCCGAGTCAGCAGATCCACACTTGATCGCGGCCATTGCTCCAGCGCTGAAATCAGGCGAAGTTGTTTTTCTCGATTTCCATCAATATGTCGATCAGACCGTTCACCTTTCCATTTTGGTGCCCATCTATGCCGGGCGGGATATGGAAAAGCCGTTAGGCGTTCTCGTTTTAGATATTGACCCAACCACCCAAATCTATCCACTTCTTAGTCAGTGGCCCATCCCCAGCAATACAGCCGAGACTTTGCTTGCGCGGCGCGATGGTGATGATGTGCAATTTTTGAATGAACTGCGCTTTAAGCAGGGCGCGCCCCTGACTCAACGCTATCCGCTGACAGAAATTGATATTCCAGCCGTTAAAGCCGTACTGGGGCAGGTTGGGGTCGTGGAAGGGGTGGACTATCGCGGTGTACCCGTTTTTGCCGATGTGCGTCCCGTGCCTGATTCCCCCTGGTTTTTGATCTCCAAAGTGGACATTGACGAAGTGTACGCGCCGCTGAGGACAAGGCTGTGGCAGACCCTTTGGATTATTGGCATGGCAATTTTTACATCTGGCGCAGGACTGGTCGTGACATGGCGGCAGCAGCGCATTCTTTTTTATCGCACACAAGCCGAGGCGTCAGACGCTTTGCGTGTGAGCGAGGAAAAATTTCGCAAGGCATTTATCCTCAGCCCCGACTCAATCAACATTAATCGCCTGAAAGATGGAATGTATGTTTCGGTTAATAATGGCTTTACTCAAATTATGGGATACGCTGCCGATGAAGTGATTGGCAAAACCTCCCTTGAACTAAATATTTGGGTTGATCCGCAAGATCGCAAGCGGCTGGTGGAGGCATTGAAAAAAGATGGCAGGATGGAGAACCTCGAAGCGCGTTTCCGCGCAAAGAATGGGGATATTATTTATGGTTTGATGTCTGCTTCCATATTGGAATTAAACGGCATTCCACATCTTATTAACATTACCCGCGATATTACCGAGCGCAAACGGGTACAGGAATCTTTGGAAAAAAGAATCGTCGCGCTTACCCTGCCATTGGAAAACACGGAAAATATTGCATTTGACGATCTCTTCAACCTTGAAGATATTCAAAAAATACAGGATGACTTTGCAAAGGCAACCGGCGTTGCTTCCATCATTACTCGCGTTGACGGAACACCCATTACGGTTCCAAGCAATTTTTGCAAATTGTGTAAAGATGTCATTCGTGAAACAGAGGAAGGATATATAAACTGTCTTAAGTCAGATGCCGAATTAGGTCAACTAAACCTCAAAGGACCTATTATTAAGCCATGTATGAGCGGCGGACTTTGGGATGCAGGCGCGGGAATTTCCATCGGCGGAAAGCACATTGCAAACTGGCTAATTGGTCAGGTTCGCGACGAAACACAAACGGAAGAAAATATGCTCCGATATGCGCGGGTAATTGGAGCGGACGAACAGGCTTTCCTCGAAGCGTTTCATGAAGTGCCAGCCATGTCGAGGGAAAAATTTGATCAAGTTGCCCAGGCGCTTTTTACGCTTGCCAACCAGTTATCGACCATGGCGTATCAAAACGTCCAACAGGCGCGCTTCATTGCCGAGCGCAAGCAGACAGACGAAGCATTGCGCGAGAGCCGCGCTCTTTTTCGGTCGTTGGTTGAAAGTATGCCGCAAAACGTTTTCAGCAAAGACCTTGAGGGACGGTTCACGTTTGCCAACCAAAATTATTGCACCACCGAAGGGAAAGCGCTGGCTGATATTCTTGGTAAAACAGACTTCGACCTTCATCCCATAGAGCTGGCAGAGCAATATCGCAAGGACGATCTCCGTGTGATCGAAACAGGACAATTTGTTGAAAAGGTGGAAATTCATCAACCGTTGGGCGGCGAAAGGTATTATGTGCAGGTGACCAAAGCCCTCATCTACGACGCCGATGGACAGGTTAAAGGAATGTTGGGAATATTTTGGGACATCACCGAGCGCAGGCAGGCTGAAGAAACGTTACGCATTACTCTTGCCAAGTACAAAACCCTGTTTGAGCACTTCCCGCTGGGAATTTCTGTCGCAGATGAAGCGGGCAACATTTTGGAATCCAACCCAACCGCCGATAAACTACTTGCTGTGCCGCAAGAGCAACACATTCAGCGCAGCATTGCCAGCCCCGAATGGCGCATCGTGCGCCCAGATGGAACTCACATGCCAACCGATGAATTTGCCAGCGTGCGGGCGCTGAAGGAACAGCGTGTGGTGGAAAACGAGGAAATGGGCGTCCTCAAACCAGATGACAGCGTCGTTTGGCTCAGTGTTACCGCCGCTCCTCTGCCAGAGGCAGGGCAGGGCGTGGTTATTACCTATGGCGATATTACCGCGCGCAAACAGGCAGAAGATGCGTTGCGTGAGAGCGAGGAGAAGTATCGCAACTTATTTAACAACTCTGAAGTCGGCATGTTTAGAGTCCGGCTTGATGGTTCTGAAATTCTGGAATTCAATGAAAAGTATCTCAAGATTCTTAATTACACTGCCGAAGAATTAAAAGGTCAGCCTTCTGTACCCCTTTGGGCTGATAAATGCGAACGTGACATGATGATGCAATTGCTCAACGCGCAAGGTTATGTGACCGATTTTGAATGTGGAATGTTGAGCAAACAGGGAGACGTAAGAAGATGTGTCATGTCTGTGCGGCTATATAGCGACTCGGAAATTCTTGAAGGATCAATTCAAGACATTACCGAACGCAGGCTGGCCGAAGATTCTTTGCGCGAAAGCGAAGAACGCTATCGCACCGTTGTTTTTCATGCGCCCGTTGTCACTTTTGTCACCGATGAAAAAGGCATATTAACCCTTTCAGAAGGAAGGGGGTTGGCAAAACTGGGACTGCAACCAGGGCAGGTGGTGGGCATGTCTGTCTTTGATGTGTATCGCGATTACCCGACCATCCTGACCGCAATGAGAAACGCCCTTGCCGGACAGCATCAACGGGATGAAGTTAGCGTACAAGGCATTGTATTTGATGTCTTTTACACCCCCGTATTTGATCAACAGGATAAAGTGATCAAGGTCATTGGCGTTGCCAATGATGTCACCGAACGCAAACAGTCTGAAAATAAAATTTATCAATTAAACCAGGAACTCGAACAGCGTGTGCGCGAACGCACAGCGCAATTGGAAACCACCAACAAGGAACTGGAAGCCTTCAGCTATTCCGTCTCGCACGATCTGCGCGCGCCCCTGCGCGGCATTGACGGCTGGAGCCATGCACTGCTCGAAGATTATTATGATCAACTTGACGAGCAGGGACGGCAATACATTGACCGCGTGCGATCTGAGACTCAACGCATGGGGCATTTAATTGACGACATGCTCCAATTATCGCGCCTGACTCGCGCCGAGATGATTAAAGAAAAAGTGGATTTAAGCGCCCTCGCGCAAGCCATTGTAGAACGCATTAAGCGCAACGAGCCACTCCGCCAACTGGATTTCAACATCCAGGCAGGGTTAACCGCCGAAGGTGACCCGCACCTGCTGGATGCTGTGCTTGCCAACTTGCTGGAAAACGCATTCAAATTTACATCCAAACGCACAGACGCGCGCATTGAATTTGGACAGACCGAAGAGCAAGGTCAGCGCATTTTCTTTGTCCGCGATAACGGCGCAGGCTTTGACATGACCTATGCCCAAAAATTATTTGGAGCATTCCAGCGTATGCACAAATTTTCTGAATTCCCCGGCACCGGCATTGGGCTGGCAACAGTTCAACGCATCATCCATCGTCACGGCGGGCGCGTATGGGCTGAGGCAGAAGTTGAGCGCGGCGCAACATTTTACTTTACACTTGAATGAAAAATATAGATCGCAAACGCCGGCACGGTGTTGCCAATTTTATCTACGTCTTTTAAGGAGAAAACATGAACCCCAAAACCATTTTATTGGTTGACGATAGTCCCAGCGATATTGGGTTGACCCGCCGCGCGCTTGAAAAGAGCCACATTGCCAACGAGCTGATGGTTGCCGAGGACGGACAGGAGGCGTTGAACTTCTTATTTGACACCGACCCGCTCACAGGTCAGAAAAAGAACGAACTGCCGGCCTTGATCCTGCTTGATCTCAAACTTCCAAAAGTGGATGGCTTGCAAGTTCTGCGCCAAATCCGCGCTGATGAACGTACAAGCCGGCTGGCAGTTGTCATCCTAACCACATCCACTGAAGAAGATGACATTGCCCAAAGTTATGATCTGGGCGCCAACAGTTACATTCGCAAACCAGTGGATTTCAAACAGTTCGTAGACGCTGTTCAACATCTGGGTTTATACTGGTTGGTAATAAACGAGCCGGCTCCGCCCAAAAAGAGGTGATGTGGAAACACTGCTTGCTGTTTTAATCGTTGAAGATTCAGAAAGCGATGCGCAATTAATTGTCCGCTTGTTAAAGAAAGCGGGCTATCAAGTTGCTTACGAACAGGTAGAGACTGCTGAACAAACGCGCGCGGCGTTGAAAAAACAAACCTGGGATATTGTGATCTCAGATTACAACCTGCCGCAGTTTGACGGGCGCGCTGCGTTGGAGATATTAAAAGAGGAGCAGCCCGATATTCCATTTATTGTTGTATCAGGCATGATAGGCGAAGAAAGCGCCGTGGCGATGATGAAAGCCGGCGCGCATGATTACTTGATAAAAGGCAACCTGACGCGCCTCGCGCCTGCTGTAAAACGCGAACTTGAACAGGCCGGCATACGACAGGAACGCAAACAAGCCGAGCAGGCTTTGCGTGAGAGCGAGGAAAAATATCGCACACTGGTAGAACAGGCCTCTGATGGAATATTTATTACAAACTCTGAAGGGCGATACCTGGATGTAAATTCTGCCGGATGCGCATTATCGGGATATACCCGCGAAGAAATTTTGCAATTGACAATGCAGCAGGTGACAATATTTTCGATGTCAGCCCCATTGCAACTTAAAGAACTTCAGCAAGGCGAAACAATTATTAGTGAGCGTGAAATGATACGCAAAGACGGCTCACTGATCTGCGTTGAAATCAGCGCCAAACAATTGCCAGATGGAAACTTGCAGGGCATTGTGCGCGACATCACCGGACGTAAACAGGCAGACGACCAACTACGCCAACTTTCCAGTGCGGTGGAACACAGCCCATCGGCCATTATGATTACTGACGTGGACGGAAAAATTGAATACGTCAACCCAAAATTTACCGCTGTGAACGGCTATGCATTGGAAGAAGCGCGCGGAAAGAATCCGCGCATCTTGAAATCTGCTCAAACCCCTCCCGAAGTTTATATTGAACTTTGGCAGACCATTCTGGCTGGAAAAGAATGGCGCGGAGAATTTCTTAACCGCAAGAAAAACGGTGAACTCTATTGGGAATTCGCCTCCATTTCAGCAATCACTGATTCAAACGGCAACATTACGCACTTTGTCTCTGTGAATGAAGATATTACCGCCCGCAAGGAATCTGAAGAAAAAATTAAACGACTCAATGCCGGGTTGGAACAACTGGCAATGACCGATTATTTAACAAATTTATATAACCGTCGTTATTTCATGCAGCGCGGCGCGGAAGAATTCAAACGCGCCAAACGCAATAACCAATTCGTTTCGCTTTTAATGCTTGATATTGACGAGTTCAAAAAAGTGAATGACACCCATGGTCACCAGGCCGGAGATATGGCGTTGCAGCAGGTGGCGGCGGCCTTGAAATTCAGCGTGCGCGAAAGTGACATTCTTGGGCGCATGGGCGGCGAGGAATTCGCCGTATTTTTGCCCGACACTTCGCTGCATGAAGCCTTCATACTTGCTCAACGGATACAACAGGTTATGGCAAAGACATCTTTTGAAATGCCCGGCGCATTGCTAACCATTACCGCCAGCATTGGCGTATCTGCAATTACAGACCAAATGTCAGGCATTGACGATTTGATCAGAACCGCCGACGAAGCCTTGTATCAGGCAAAACGCAGCGGGCGCAACTGCGTAATAAAATATAAAAAGAATTCAAATGAAATGTTTGATATGAGTAATGAATGATATGACCGCCCAAAGTGAGGTAGCAATGCCTGTGCCGCTTGCTGTTTTGATCGTGGAAGACATGGAAAGCGATATGCAATTCATCGTCCGCTTATTGAAAAAGGCGGGCTACGAACTTGTGTATGAACAGGTTGAAACTGCCGCGCAAATGCGCTCCGCGTTGAATAAACGATCCTGGGACATCATCATTTCAGATTACCGACTGCCGCAATTTGACGGACATGCCGCCCTCATGATTCTAAAAGAATTGGGGCTGGATATTCCATTTATCATTGTCTCAGGCGCCATGGGTGAAGAAACCGCCGTTTCCATGATGAAAGCCGGCGCGCAAGATTATTTAATGAAGGATAATTTGACGCGGCTTATTCCGGCTGTGCAGCGTGAACTCGAACAGGCTGAAATACGAAGGGAACGCCGGCAAACCGAAGAAGCGTTGCGCGTCAGCGAAGAGCGCTATCGAACATTGGTCGAATTTTCGCCTGACGGCATTGGCATTCACTGTGAAGGAAAAGTTGTATATGTTAATACCGCAGCGGTAAAACTGCTCCACGCCAACAGTCCGCAAGATTTGATCGGCATGGACGCGATCCAGTTTGTTCACCCAAATTACCAAGCCATAGTCAAGGAACGTGTTCGACTCGGTTATAAAAGTCAACAGCCCGCCTCAACACTCGAAGAGAAATTCATCACGCTTGATGGGCAATTGATTGAGGTTGAAGTCAGCGCCGCGCCCACTGTCTATAACGGCAAGCCCGCCACGCAAATTATCATTCGCGATATTTCCAAGCGCAAGGAGGCCGAAGAGGCGCTAGCCGCATCCGAGATCAGAATGCGCGCGTTGGTTGAGCAAGTGCCGGCAATTGTGTACACCGAGTCGGCAGACAGCAGACAAACCCTGTACATCAGCCCGCAAGTGGAGAGAGTAACCGGCTACACCCCCGCCGAATGGATCGAAGACAGCGAGTTGTGGAAAAGAATGATACATCCTGAAGATCGATTAACTGTCGTGCAGGAGGATCAACGTACTACCGCAAACCATGATCCGTTTTACGTTGAATACCGTATTCAGACCCGCGACGGACGCACCCTGTGGCTGCATGACGAAGCCATTGTGATCAAAACTCCCGACGAAGCCCCGCTATTTTGGCAGGGCGTGATGTACGACATCACCGAACGCAAACAGGTGGAAGAAGCGTTGCGCGAGAGTCAATCGCTGTATCACTCCCTCGTTGAATCTTCACCCCTGAGCATTTGCCGCAAAGACCTGGAAGGACGATTTACCTTTGCCAACCGCCGCTTCCTGGAGTTGTCGCAGATCACACTCGCCGATCTGGTGGGCAAGACCGACTTTGATCTGCACCCTTCAGCCTTGGCTGAAAAATATCGGCGCGATGATCAAGCCATATTAGACAGCGGACAGGTTCAAGAACTCATTGAAGAACGAATCATTCACGGCGGCGAGACTACCTTTGTACAAAGCATTAAGACGCCCATTTATGACGGAACCGGAAAGACCAACGGCATACAGATTTCCTTCTGGGATATCACCGCGCGCAAACGGGCGGAAGAATTGGCGTTTCATCACAACGAACAATTGCAAATGCTCTACAAAGCCAGCCAAAGATTAAACCGCACACTTGACCTGCATGAAATTTATCAGGCAATCTGCGATTTCATGTCCACCATCGCCCCCAATGATGGCTTGATTATTTCAGCATTTGACTCTGAAACACAGTTGATTACCTGCCGCGCCTATTGGATGGAAAATAACTGGCTGGATGTCGAATCCTTTCCGCCCATTCCGCTTGAAGCAGAAGGCAAAGGCACGCAAAGTCTCGTCATCCGCACGGGACAATCCATGCTACTTAACGATTATCAAACGCAACTAAAAACTGCTCAAACCAGTTACTATGTGAACAATGAGACCAGTGAAATTCTTACAGAACTTCCGCCAGATGAGGAAGACGTCACCCGTTCCGCATTGATCGTTCCGATCAAAAATGGGGGAATGGTCAGTGGTGTGATTCAAGTGATGAGTTTTCATCCAAACGCCTATACCGAAGATCAATTGAAATTATTGGAAGCGTTAGCCTTGCACATTGCTTCTGCCGAGCAAAATGCGCGGCTCTATGCCCAGGTGCAAATGGAATTGAACGAACGCAAGCAGGCGGAAAAATCTTTGCGCGACCGCGAAGAACAATACCGCACGCTGGTTGAGCAACTTCCCGCCATCGTTTTTATTGATGATGCAAAAGTTATGGGAAGCACGTTATACATCAGCCCCCAAATCGAAGCAATATTGGGATTCACGCAGCAGGAATGGATGGAAAGGTCTCCCCGAATTTGGATGACACAGGTTCACCCGGATGATCTTGAACGGGTTCACGCTGGGTACATTCGTTGTTTTCGACACGGAGAACCACATAACGCAGAATATCGAATCCGCGCTGCGGATGGACGGATGAGATGGCTCCGCGACCAAGCAGTCAGGTTGTCTGATGAAAATGGCAAGCCGCATTTAATTCATGGGGTAATGTACGACATCACCGAACGCAAACAGGCCGAAGAATTATTGCAAACGAGTGAGAAGAGATACCGCGAACTTTTCAACAGCATGATTGATGGTTTTTCCCTGCATGAAATCATCTGCGATGAAAATGGCAATCCCGTTGACTATCGCTTTCTTGAACTCAACCCGTCTTTTGAACGCATGACCGGACTTAAATCTGAAAACCTGCTTGGCAAAACTGTACTGGAAGTCCTGCCCAACATCGAGCCGTATTGGATTCAAATATATGGCAATGTGGCATTGACGGGTCGTTCCACATTTTTTGAAAACTATTCAGGAGATTTGGGGCGTTATTTTGAAGTGTCGGTTTATTGTCCAAGACACGGGCAATTCGCCGTCATCATGGTGGATATCACCCAGCGCAAACAGGCAGAAGATGCCACTCATCAGCGCGTTATTGAATTGGAAATGCTCTACCAAAGCGGGCTGACGCTCAGCCAATTGTTGAATCCAAAAGACATTGGACGGAAAATCCTTGAATTACTCGAAGAGAAATTAAACTGGCATCACACACGAATTCGCTTATATCATCCGCAAGACGATAGCCTCGAATTGCTGGACTTTAATCAACCCGGCTTAAAGAACGATCTCGATCGGCGTGAGGCGGTGGATCATTTCCAGACATTGATCACCCGCTCAAATCAGGGGATGAGCGGCTGGGTCATTCAACATGGGTTGCCTGTGCGCTCTGGCGACGTAACCAAAGATCCGCGTTACGTTGAAGCCTACCCCGGCATACACTCTGGTCTATATGTTCCAATGAAATTGGGCGAGCGCGTTATCGGCGAAATCAGCATCGAAGACGAACAACCAGACGCCTTTAGCGAAGCCGATGAACGCCTGATTGTTACATTGGCCAGTCAGGCAGCCAGCGCATTTGAAAATGCGCGCCTGTTTGAAGAAACCCGCCAGCGCGTGATGGAACTGGAAACGCTCAACCGCATTTCGCTTGTCTTGCGCGCCGTCTCAAAACAAAATGAAATGCTATCCATCGTATTGGATGAAGCCTTGGCGATTCTAAACACCTCGCATGGCTCGATTGAAATACACAACAAGATCACAGGTAATTTGGATCAAACCATATTGCGCGGCTGGATCGCCAAAATCACCGCGCCGCACCGCACCAATGAAGGAGTTGCCGGAAAAGTATTCACCAGCGGCGAGACCTACATCTCACGTGAATTTGCCAGTGACCCTGAGACACGCGCCGCAGCGCGCAGTCAAATTCCACCTGGCTGGGGCGGCATTTGTTTGCCCATCCGCACCACCCAGCAAACATTGGGCGTCATGGTCGTCTCCATGCCGAGCGAACACGAACTTAATAAAAATGAGATTCGCCTGCTGTCCATTTTGTCTGAAATGACCGGCGCGGCTTTACAACGAATGCAATTGCATGAGCAAACTGTTCATCATCTCGAACAGTTAAAAGCATTACGCGCCATTGATCACGCCATTGCCAGCAGCCGCGATATGCGCCTGACGCTGAACATTTTATTATCACATACCATCTCTCAACTGGATGTTGATGCCGCAAATATCCTTCTATTCCACCCTGATTCAAGCCTTCTGGAATTGGTGGCTGATCTCGGTTTTCAGACGCAACTGCTCCAAGGCATCAGGCTGGGCGATAGTTTTGCCGGACGCGCCATCATGGAGCATCGCTCGGTTATAGAACTAGACTTCGAGGCTGCCAATCAAAATCCGCAATTTGGCAAACTCTGGAAAGACGAAGGCTTTACCAGATATTGGTGTGTGCCGTTATCCATAAAAGGAGAACTCAAGGGCGCCCTCGAAGTTTATCGCCGCGTTGCGTTCACACCTGATTCTGAGTGGCTTGAATTTCTTGAGGCATTGGCCGGACAGGCCTCCATTGCAATTGACAATGCCCAACTTTTTGAGAACCTTCAACGCGCCAACCTGGACCTCAGCCTTGCGTATGATGCCACCATCGAAGGTTGGTCGCGGGCCATGGATTTGCGCGATCACGAGACTGAAGGACATACCTTGCGCGTCACAGACCTGACCGTGAAGTTGGCGCGCGCCATGCGGGTGAGTGAATCGCAGCTGACAGCCATCCGCCGCGGCGCGCTCCTGCACGATATTGGAAAAATGGGCGTACCCGACGCCATCCTGCTCAAAGAAGGGGAACTGACCACCGAAGAATGGCTGGTGATGCGAAAACACCCTGAACTTGCGCGTGATATGCTGTTGCCCATTGCCTACTTAAATGACGCGCTCAATATCCCCTATTGTCATCACGAAAAATGGGATGGTACGGGCTACCCGCAGGGCTTGCAGGGAGATCGTATTCCTTTGGTCGCGCGTATCTTTGCCATTGTAGATGTATGGGACGCGCTTACAAACGACCGCACCTATCGCAAAAAATGGACAATACAAAAAGCCCGTCAATACATCAAAGAGCAGAGTGGCAGTCATTTCGACCCGCAGGTTGTGGATGTTTTTTTGAAGAACATTGTGAAAATGTAAGTTGAAAATATTTTCAAAGTTCAATTTTCAACCTGTTTTTTGCACGCACGGCTTTCTCATTGACCACAAAGACTTGAAGGAAAAAACTTGGTGACTTTGTGGTTTACAACGCTTTACTTATGCAAGAGGTTTATTCTCTTAACGCGAAAAACGCAAGTCGGTCAAATTTTCGTTAATATTTTTCTGCTTTGAGAAAACCATGTTTTTGCACGCGGCCTTTGTGTTCATGAGTTTCTGTATGGTGGTAAAATTTATCCAACATTGATATTTTATAAGTTGTCTGTAACCTAAAAAATAATTAATCATCGTCATTTTTTTTCTGGAGGAAGAAACATGCCCAAGATAATTTCTGTTCATTCATTTCGTGGCGGTACGGGTAAATCTAATACAAGCGCCAACCTGGCTTATCTTTGCGCCGTATCGGGGCTGAAAGTGGGCGTGGTTGATACTGATATCCAATCTCCTGGAATTCATGTTCTTTTCGGCATGGATGAAGAAGACATGGTTCGCTCACTGAATGACTACCTTTGGGGCAAGTGTGCAATTGAAGAAACCGCTTACGATGTAACATCATCTCTGGGCGCAGAAGTAAAAGGGAAAATTTATTTAATCCCCTCCAGCATTAAGGCGGGCGAAATTGCCCGTGTTTTGCGCGAAGGCTACGACGTTGGCTTGCTTAATGACGGTTTTGAATCGTTGATTGAAAAACTCGAACTGGACATGCTTATTATTGACACACATCCAGGATTGAATGAGGAGACGCTTCTTTCAATCGCTATTTCAGACACATTGGTGCTTATCCTTCGTCCAGATCAACAGGACTATCAGGGCACAAGTGTGACTGTGGAAGTTGCCCGAAAATTGGATGTTCCGCAAATGCTGTTGATGGTGAATAAAGTGCCTGAAACATACGACATGACCGTTGTGAAGCAAGAGGTCGAAAAGAATTACAACTGTGAGGTCGTTGCGGTGATTCCACATTCAAATGATTTGATGTCTCTGGCCAGTTCTGGGATTTTCTCGCAAAAATATCCAGATCACGCTGTAACCAAAATATATCAACAGTTGGCCAATCGCGTGCTCGCCTGATACCTTGCAGGATATTGATTTGATGAACGCCCGTTTAATTTTCGTTTATTGACGGGCGTTTTTTATTTAATTATTAGGAAACATCAATCGCATGAGTAAAATTGTCACAATTCATTCTTTTCGGCGCGGAGTTGGAAAATCCAGTTTGATCTCCAGCCTTGCTGTATTGCTTGCAGAGCAGGGACGGCGGGTGGCGTTAATTGATACAGATTTTCAGGCGCCCAGTATTCACTTGTTTTTCGATCTGCCTGAGGCAGAACCCACCCGTGTGCTCAACGATTATTTATGGGATAAATGCGACATCCTTTCCACAGTTCAGGACGTAACCGCGCGCTTTTTGCCAGATACCGGTGGAAAACTGTTTGTGATTCCTGCCAGCAGTAAGATTGCCGACATTATGCAAATCATTCGCACGCCCCCGAATCTTGATCATTATATGGATGGTTTGGAACTATTGGAAAAAGAACTGGAACTGGATTTTCTGCTGGTGGATACCCCCGCTG
>JFJP01005434.1_pt1 | contig 23644 bp, 15 predicted proteins | sample 431651 | NCBI WGS metagenome assembly JFJP01 (sample SAMN02602958, study PRJNA72255) | Microbial mat metagenome, whole genome shotgun sequencing project. | biome: fresh water; feature: sink hole; material: water; isolation source: purple microbial (photo- and chemosynthetic) mats found in...
GTGGCCCAATGCGCCACCGACGTGCAACTGGCCGAGTTACAAAACCTGCACGACCGTTTGGAGCAAGCGGCCCGGCCTGAAAGCGAAGACCGCGAACGCTTTTTTGTCGTCAATGAGCAGTTTCACATGCGACTGCTTGAAATTGCCAACAACCGCTGGCGCAACCAAATGGTTGCTGATCTGCGCAAGGTCATGAAGCTCAACCGGCATAACTCCTTGCTCAAGGCCGGCCGCATTCTGGAGTCGCTGGCCGAGCATCGCAAGCTGATGTCCGCACTGGTCAAGCGCGACAGCAGCTTGTGCCAACTGCGCATGCAACAGCATTTCAAAAACGGCCTCGAAGCCGCCAATTAGCACGACACAAGCACTGCAGCGCAGGTCTTTGCGCAGCGTCTGCGCACGCCTGCCGCCTCAATTGGGGCTGATTTTTGATGCTTGTAAATGTTAAATAAATAACTTAATTTGTTTAAATTTGACAATATATATCAATATTGACTAGAATTTGATAAGACTCACTCACAACCAGGCTGCGAACATCCGGTTGTCGTGATTCATTTTTAGCGCTAGTTCGAAAGAAATTACTTAAACACCATGGCCACCCAACAAGCAAATGTCGTTGAAAAAGCGTTCTGCACCACACGCGATGCAGCCACACTTCTGGGCGTTTCCGTGGGCACCGTTCAACTGTGGGTTGAAAGCGGCTTGCTTCAAGCCTGGAAAACATCTGGAGGCCACCGCCGGGTCATGCGTGACTCGGTCGAGCGGCTGCTGCGCAAAAACCCCGTGATGGCCAAGCCCGCCGAATCAGACGCGCCGCTAGCCAGCCCCCGGCGTCTCAACATTCTGGTTGTGGAAGACGACCCCAGCTTGCTGCGCCTGTACGACATCAACATGTCACGCTGGCCGATGGCACCCGAGGTGGTTTGTATCGACAACGCATTTGCGGCCCTGCTGCTGATGGGGCGCGGTGGGCCGGACCTGCTCATTACCGACCTGCACATGCCTGAAATGGATGGTTTTGGCATGCTTCGGGTATTGCGCAAGGCACCCGAAATGGCCAATACCACAATTGTTGTTGTCAGCGGGCTTGATGCCACCGAGATCGCCGAACGCGGCGGTATTCCTGAAGGCATCGAGGTTCTGCCCAAGCCCATTCCTTTTGCCCGACTGCTGGCCATTGCCACGGGCATCGTCACCCAAAGCCGTTTTCAGTTGCCAGCAGCCTGAACAGCAACAAATGACTGTCAGCATGCGAACCCGTCATCACTACATTCCGATCGTGCAGGCGCAGCCTGGCATGGTTCTGAGCGCCATGGCCAGGGTGGTTGAACGCGGCTTTCTGAGCCTGGAGCTACCCGCAGGCCACACCCTGACCGACGACAACCTGCATCAGCTCAACGCGCATCACGCCGAATTTATCTTCGTTGAACAACCCGACACTCGCAGCGACGAGCAGGTGGCGGTCGACGCAGCGCTGGCCGCACGCCGGGTCATGCAGATCTTTGAAGGTGCCGACCTGACCGACCCCAACATGGCTGCCCTGTTCGATCAGGTGCTGGGCTATCGGAGCGCATGATGACCAGCCTGCTCATTACCCGCCAAGACGTGATCAAGCACAGCCGCAACATGCCGATCTTCCCCCGCATCATCAGCGAAATTTTGGCGACTCTGGACGACCCGGACGGCAACCTGAATCTTCTGGTGGGCTACATCAACCTTGATCCTGTCATTGCTGCCAGAGTGCTGTCGGTGGCCAATATGGCCGCCGTCCGGGGTCGACGCGACGATGAAGTTCGCGACATTTTTACCGCCACTTCACTGATTGGCATGAGCCGCGTGCGCCATATCACCATGATCAGCAGTCTGGGCGCCTACATCGGGGGCATGGCCCAAAGCGTCATGCCGAGTTCTTTCTGGCAACACAATGTTGCCGTTGGCGTCTGTTGTGAAGAACTGGCATCGCATGTCTGCGTCCCGGTCAGCACCGATGCCGCCCTGGTAGCCGGCCTGTTACACGACATCGGCCAGCTCTGGCTGTTTGGCTACAACGCAGAAGCAGCCCGCAAATGCTGGCACGTGGCCCTGACTAACAAGCGTTGCATCGCGCAGGTCGAGCTTGAAACATTCGGTGTTGACCATGCCACCATGGGTGCCTGGCTGGCTGAATATTGGGCCTTGCCGCAGGGCATTGCAGCCGCCATTCGCGGGCACCATGCGCCGGACTTGGTGGCTGACGTGGGGCCAGAGGCCAACCTGGTGCCACTGGTGCATGTGGCTGAGGTACTCAGCAATGCACTTGACCTGACCGGTCGCGCTCAAAACCAGGTCACCACGGTGTCTGCGGCAGCCTGCCGACAGCTCGGCCTGGTCTGGGACGCTGATATCCGATCGCTGTTTGGACGAATGGAGGCACGCAGCAGCCATGCCAACAGTTTTTTCAGCGCCCCTGTCCAGCACTAAGCTCGCCATGCGCCTGAATTTCGACTCACTGCTTCTGGACAAAATGTCGGAAGGCGTTATTTTGCTGAACCGTCGTGCAGAAATACTGGCGCACAACAGCGCTGCAAAACCCTGGTTGCCCCAAGGCCGAGCCATGACAGGTGTACTGAAAGAGCTGATCGACAGAGAAATTCGGGGACGGATTGTGATGCCGCTGTCCGTCGGTGCCTGGGCCGGAAAAACGCCCGACGGCGCGCATCCGGGTGATGCCTGGCTGATTGTCAACGGACGCCATGACTACGCACTATTTGTCGTGCCAAAGGGTCAAAGACCCGCCACTGAGGAACCAACAGCAGCCGCAACGCAGCCGTCACGAGCCCCCCAAAGAGACCAATTTTCCCTTCTTGGCGACGAGGCACGTGCACAGGTCAAGGCCCTGCGCATTCTGCTTGTGCCACAAATCAACCAGCAATCGCCTGATCTTGAGGCTATTGCCACACAATCTGCAAAAGTAGACCAATTGCTACAGGAGATTTCAGACTTTGCGTTGCTGATGCAGCGTGAACAACCTTTTGTTGAAGATCGCATGGTCTTGTCTGACCTGATCAGCACTCTACTGAAAACCCGGTCAGGCACACTGGCACGCTCCGATGTTGAGTTTGCCTTCACGCCCGGCCTCAGTCAGCAGGGGCCGGTCTATGGCCATGCCAGCTGGCTGTGTTATGCGCTGCAGGCTTTGTTTGAGCGTCTGGTTGACAGCGCCCCTCCGGCCAGTCAAGTCAACATTGAAACGCGTCAGATGGGTCATTTTGTCGTGATTACAGGGCACGTTGTTGCCAACCTGACTCCTGACAAACGTCTGCCTCGCCGTCAGGAAGACACCGAAGGCTCACCGGGCAAAACGCAGATCAAACACGCGCCCAATACAGCCATCCGAATGCTGATGTGCCGGCGCATCGTTGAACTTCACAACGGGCAGCTCAAGCTGGAATTCATGCCCGACAGCGCTGTCGACGACGCCCACGAGCAGGCCGTCGAGTCGTTCACGCTGACGCTGACCACCAGCCTGCCGGCACAGCAGCGCCATTCCGACGCCTGCACTCAATGCCCGATCAATTTGCAGACGCAGGCCTATGCCGCTGATCTGGTGCAACTTTTGTCTCTCAATCAACCGTCACTTTCCAGGAGCTAACAACCATGACGACTATTCTTGTTGTAGATGACCACTCTGACATTCGCCGCCTGCTCAGCATCACGTTGGGCAAGGAGTACCAGATTCTGGAGGCCGAAGATGGCGTAACAGCCCTTGACCTGGTGCGTCGTCACCACCCCAAAGTGGTATTACTCGATGTCATGATGCCTGGTGAGATGGATGGTTTGCAGGTGCTTGATGCCATCAAGGCAGACCCCTTGACCCGCGACACGCTGGTGGCAATGATCACCGCGCGTGGTCAGTCTGCTGATCACGACGAAGGCCGCAGGCGCGGTGCGGATGCCTATTTCATCAAACCCTTCAGCCCACTTCAGGTCGTGTCGTGGGTCCGGAGCCATGTGAAATGAACCTGATCGATCCGATCGATCTAGGGACTGTTGAGCTCCAACAGCAGCTCTACCGATATGCCCACGACTTGCAGGACTTGCTGCGACAGCACAGCAACCTGCAACATCGCCATCAGATGATGCTGAAGGCGCTTGGCCGCGGTGACCAAGATGGGGATTTGCTTTTGAATACTTTGCTGGAGGCTGCCAACCTTTACCTCATCACCACACTTCATGGGGGAATTGTTTTCACCAGTCCTGCGGCTTGCAAGACACTCTACGGTGCACAAAACACTGCCCATGCGAACACCATCACGCAACTGATGGCTACCCAGCAGGTCAGCGCCACCCACGAACTTTTAAAATGTTTCTCTGCAGAGAAGCACAAAGGTGCGATTCATCAGCGCAAGTTGGTCTTGCGCTGTGTCAATGAAGGCGCAGAGATACGGATTTTTGAAGCGCTGGTTATTTTGGGGGATTGTCGCCAGGACGATCCATTGATTTACTGGTTTCTGAGCGACGAGACTCCTGTTGGCACCGACACCCCCAATCCGAGACAAACCTTCCCGGCGTTACAGGATTGCAACGAAGGCCTGGTGATTACCGACCCACAGGGCAAAATTTGCGCGGTCAACACGTCGTTCAGCAAAATCACCGGCTACAGCGAGGCAAGCGTTCTGGGCGAGAACCCACGGCGACTCAGTTCCGGGTTGCAGGACAAAGAGTATTACCAAACTTTCTGGCGTGAACTGTTGAACAAAGGCAGTTGGTGCGGCGAGCTATTTGATCGGCGCGCCTGCGGTGCCATCTATTTCACATGGATGGCCATCAAGGCGGTCGTCAACGGCAATGATGAAGTGGTGCATTACATGGCCGCCTTTTTGGACAAATCACCAGCAGATGACGACCTGCAACAACTCTCGCAACTCGCTTTTCACGATCCGTTGACCGGATTGCCCAACAAGAGCCTGCTCGAAAAGCGCTTGACTCTGGCCATCACGAGGGCTCGCGAGAAGGCGTCCGGGCTCTATGTGTTGCTGCTTGACATCCATCAGCTGAGTGTCATCAACGACGACATGGGGCGCGACACCGGTGACCTGGTGCTGCAAGAAGTTGCGTCACGGCTACGAGCCACGGCCCGCAGGGACGATACCGTGGCACGCCTAGGCGGCGACGAATTCGTTATTTTTCTGCCCAATGTTGACCACCGCTCAGTGGCAGAACAAGTTGCCGCCGATATTTTGAAAGCTCTGAGCAGTCCAATCTACCTTGGGCAGCACCGACTGGTGGTCAACGCCAACATAGGTGGCGCGGCGTTTCCGCAAGATGCAAAGGACTTTGCTGAGTTGCTGAAATGTGCCGATGCAGCGCTATTTGGCGCAAAACGGTTCGGCACACAACTCTGCTTTTATGAGACGGGCGAATCGTCACCTTCAAGCCAGATTGAGTAGCTCCGGCCTTATCCACCCCAGCGCTCAAAAAATGATCCTGACGTTTGACCACTCCTCACCAGCAACTTGCATCATCCACCACCGGCATCCCAAAAGCGGACAAACCCCGATGAACTCCAACCAGCCAGAATCTTCCACATGGGCGCTGCGACGCCAGATGTACCGTTATGCGCAAGACCTGCAGGACTTGATGGAACAGCACAGCGAGCTGCAAAAACGCTATCAGTCGGTACTGCACTCGCATGGTTACGCCAGCGTCAACAACGACCTGGTCACGGCCAGTCTGCGCAACGGAAGTGCACCTTATCTGGTCACCGACATCAGCGGCAACATCGTGCAATTAAACGCTGGTACGGAACAACTGCTGGGAGAGTCTGCGGTCGATTTGCGCGGTATGCCTTTGGTGCAGGTAGCCCCCTTTGGCCAACGTGACCACCTGACTGAGCTGCTGGCCCAAATGGCCAGCCCACAATGCAGCGCCGCCATCTGGCAATGTGAAATTGAGCTTTTTGACGGCTCGGAGGTTGACAGTACTTCTTGTTTTGACACCCTGATCATGCCGGTGTACACCTATGGTCGCCTTGAAATCTTTTGGATTCTGCGCCGCCAGACATCGCAACCTGCAGCGGCCATCAACGCCCTGCCCCACTTTGCGTTGCTGCAGGACAGCAACAACGGCTTGCTGATGACCGACCCTGATGGCACCATTTGCGCCACCAACCCGGCTTTTTCCCGGATTACCGGGTACCCTGACACTGAGGCTATGGGGCAAAACGCCCGTCTGCTGGGATCGGGGCGCCACGATGCGTCCTTTTACGAAACCTTCTGGCGCGAGCTGACAGCAGTGGCCAATTGGTCTGGCGAGTTTTTCAATCGCCGCAAGGGCGGGCAAATATATCCCGAATGGAAAACCGTCAAGGCGGTCAAAAATCTCGCTGGCCAGACCATCGCCTACATTTCGGCTTTTGCTGACATTTCGCAACACATCAACGAAACCGACCAGCTTTCGCTGCTGGCTTACCGCGATGCCCTGACCGGTTTGCCCAATCGCCGTTTGCTGGAAGATCGCCTGGCACACGCCCTGACACAGGCCAAGCGCGATGGCATTGGACTGAGCGTGTTTTTCATTGACCTGGATCGGTTCAAGCCCGTCAATGACGAATTGGGCCACGACATCGGTGATATTGTCTTAAAGCAGGTGGGCCAACGTCTGAAACAAGCCATTCGCCAAGGCGACACGGCAGCCCGCATTGGCGGGGATGAATTTGTAGTGCTGCTACAAAGTGCAGTCAAACAATCTGATATCGAATCAATTGCCAACAACGTCCTCAACACCCTGAGCGTTCCCATGAGCTGTGGCGAACACCAGCTGCTCATTGGTGCCAGCATTGGTTGTGCCCGGTACCCGCAAGATGCCGACGACATGGCCACACTGCTCAAACGTGCCGACAGCGCCATGTACGCCGCCAAGCGACGGGGCGGTAATCATTTCAGTTTTTACCAGTCTGACACCGACCCCAGCGTTATGCCCAGCATCGGGTTGGACTTGTGGCAAGCCATCGAACGCCAACAACTACACCTTGTATACCAACCCCAGGTCAGCGCCAGCGGCCAACTGCACGGCTGCGAAGCCCTGTTGCGCTGGACGCACCCCACGTTGGGCGAGGTGCCGCCCCTGACCTTTATTCCCATTGCCGAGACCAATGGCGCCATCTTTCCCCTGGGTGACTGGGTGCTCACCACAGCCTGCCGCCAACTGCGCTATTGGCAGGACAATGGCCTGCCAACGCTGAATATGTCGATCAACGTGTCGTCACGCCAGCTAAGGGACCCTGATTTTCCCGACCGCGTCTGCCAGATCCTGCGCGCCAGTGGTGTGGCACCCCAATTCATCGAACTGGAAATCACCGAAAGCGAAGCCCTGCATAGCCAGTCCTGCGGCGATGTGCGCTTGCAACCGTTGCGGGCACTGGGCATCAAGATCGCCATTGACGACTTCGGCACCGGTTATTCGAGCTTGTCGCGACTGAAAACATTGCCAATTGACAGACTGAAAATCGACCAGAGTTTTGTTCGTGATGTCGCCACCTGTCAGGATGCCCGCGCCATCAGCCAGTGCTTTGTCAGCATGGGACTTGCCATGGGCAAAGAGGTGGTGGCCGAAGGCGTGGAGACCTCAGAACAATTACAGGTACTGTCCGGCCAGGGTTGCCACCTGATACAGGGTTATTTCACCGGTCGCCCCATGGCCGCAGAGTCTCTGCTGAAGTGGGTCAATGACAAAGCACCGGTGACTGCACCATGAATGCATTTTTGACACGGCCCACTTCGCTGCATTCCCAGCTGACACTGACCCTGCTGGGTGCAGCGTCCGCAGGTGTTCTGGCAACACTTCTGAGCAGTTGGTTGGTCAGCTTGCGCGTCTTGAGTTTCCCACCCTGGGCCATCACCGGCAGTTTTGCACTGCTCACCTTGACGGTATTCGTTTGGACCGCAAGGTGGGTGGCTCGGCAGATGCTGGCACCCATCGAACACATCAACCACGCCATTCGCCAAGTGACACCTGAAGTCAATGCTTTCCCCAGCCTGCCTTCACCCAACGTCACAGAGCTCAAACAACTGAGCAGCGCCCTAGAAGCCCTGTTCCAGAAGATTGTTTCCGCCAATGCCGCGCACGAATCTTTGGTGGCTGAGCGCATTCAGCGCCTGGCTAGCAGCGAAACCCGGCTGAACCTCGTACTCACTGCCAACGCTGAAGGTTATTGGGACTGGAACCTGCGCAGCAACACGGTTCTGGTCAATGCCAAGTGCTGCCAATTGCTGAGCCTGCCCGAAGATAGCCTGTCACACGCCTCCGAGGTGTTTTTGGAGCGTGTGGCGGCGGCTGACCGCCAGGCAACCCTTGCCGCCGTGCAACAGTGCCTCAAAAACGATGCCCCGTGCCGTGGCGAGCTGTTGTTGACCCGGCCTGACCAGAGCGCCATCTGGGTGCTCATTCAGGGCACCGTGGTTGAGCGCGATGCCCACGGGCGCGCCACACGAATGGTCGGCAGCGTGATCGATATTACCGTGCAGCGCAAGGCACAAGACGCCCTGAAAGGCCGCACCGAACAACTCAATTCGGTGCTGGACGTGAGCCCGGATGGCTTTGTTGCCCTGGACCAGGCGCTGCGGGTCAAATACGTCAGCCATGCTTTCACACGCCTGACCGGCCTTGAAACCAGTGCACTGCTCGGGCTGGACGAAGCCGCTCTCTGGCGTTGCCTGGAACAGTATTGCATGGCAAAAATCAGTGCCAACCAGCCTCACGGCCGCTTGCCGCTGCCACACCGGTACGAGCACCAGACCCTGCACATTGCCAACCCGCAGCACTGTGTCTTGGACGTCTCACGACACGTCAGTGTCAGTGCCGGAAGTGCTTTTTCGCAGATTTTGTGTTTTCGCGACATCACACAAGGGACCGTTCTAGACCGCCAGAAAGATGCCTTCATGGCCACTGTTGCGCATGAGCTGCGCACGCCACTGTCAAGTATTTACGGCTTTGCCGAGCTGTTTTTGGCACGAGATCTTGACGAAGCATCCAGACAAGAGTTCGCAGAAATCATGTTTCGACAAGCCCGCACCATGTCCCTGCTGCTAGACGATTTACTTGACCTCGCCCGCCTCGAATCCCTGGGTGAAAAGGGCCTGGTGCGTAACAGCGTTTCAGCGCAAGCCCTGGTGAAGCAGGTGGTGACTGATTTCAAAATTCCTGCGGGTCGGTCGACCCCTATCATCAAAAGCCCGGAGCATGAGCTTGTGCTGCAGGTCGACAGCAAAAAGGCCCGGCAAGCCCTGCTCAATGTGCTGTCAAACGCCTACAAATATTCGCCCAATGGCGGCGACATCCATATCGCGATTTCCGCAATCCACGCCGACGATGGCAGGCCCATGGTTGAAGTTGAAATAGCGGACCAGGGTGTTGGCATGACACCCGAGCATTGCGCCCACATTTACGAGCGCTTTTACCGTGCCAAAAGCGCCGGCAACATTCCGGGCACCGGCCTGGGGATGGCCATCGTCAAGGAAATCATGGACCAGCATGGCGGAGGCGTTAGCGTCACCAGTGTGGCACATCAAGGCACCCGGGTCTGCCTGCAATGGCCATCAGAATCCGCAGCAGAGCCTGCAGAAAGCTAAACATGTTGTCAAATTTCAAAGATTTTCGACGCACCCTTGTTCTGCTATGGCTGACAGCCACCGTATTTCTGGGCATTACATGGTGGCATGTTTTTGCCCTGGTCAACGACGGCCGCGCCAAAGAACTCGCCAGCGCCGAACGCGATCTGGCCAACCTGACACGGGTTAGTCAAGAGCACGCCATGCGCACCTTTCGTGCCACCGACCAGGTCATTCGGTTCATTCAGGCCCGCTACCTCGACATCGGCAACAAGCTCGATTTGACCGACCTGACCCAAAAAGGGGTGATTGACTCCGAAATTTTTCCCCAAGTCGGCGTGATCGACGCCAAAGGCATCTATGTGCTGGCCAATCTTCCGATCACAGGCAAGCTTGACCTGTCAGACCGTGAACACTTCAAGGTCCACGTAGCAACAGACACCGATGATTTGTTTGTTTCCAAGCCGGTTTTAGGTCGTGCCACCGGCAAGTGGTCGATTCAGCTGACACGCCGGATCAACCGCGCCAATGGTGAATTTGCCGGCGTCGTGGTGGTGTCGATTGACCCCGGCTATTTCACCCGTTTCTACAACGAGATCAAACTCGGCAGCGACGGTGTGGTGGCCCTGTACGGCATGGATGGCGTGGCACGCGCCCGCAAGGTGGGTGACCGCGAGGAATTTGGCCAGAGTGCTGCGGGTTCGCCTGTTTTTGACCTGATTAAAAATGGACTCTTTGAGGGCAGCTACACCCGACGCTCAGTGGTTGATGGCGTTGAGCGGCTCTACCATTTCCGCAAAATACCGAAGTACCCACTGCTGGTAATTGACGGCGTCAACACCCAGTATGTGCTGGCCAACCACCAGCGCAGCAAAGAAGCGTTGTGGCTGCAGGCCAGTGTGGTCAGCCTGCTGATTGCAACGCTGGCAGCGGCACTGACCTACTACCTGTGGCAAATTCGCCGTGAAATGAAGATTCGCCAGCAAGCTCAGCGCCAGGTCGAAGACCGCAACGAGCAGCTGAACGCCATTTTTGAGCTCAGCCCCGATGGTTTTGTGTCGTTTGATCCGCAAAAATGCGTCAAGTACGTTAATCCGGCGTTCGCGCTGCTGACCGGACAGGGCAAAGAGCCGCTCGAAGGTCTGTCAGAGCGCGATTTTTCCGAATGGTTGATGCAGCGCTGCAGCCACGGCAGCCGCTTTGTCGGCGTGGCGGCCCTGCGCGCCCAACAAGAAAACGGCAAAACCAACACCCGTGATGTCATTGAACTCGACGCACCCGGCAAACGGGTGCTGCAGGTGGGCCTGCGGCGCAGCCGATCGAGCTCGGTGTCGCAAATTTTGTACCTGCGTGATGTGACCCATGAGACTGAAGTGGACCACATGAAAAGCGAGTTTCTGGCCACCGCTGCGCATGAACTGCGCACACCCATGGCCAGCATTTTTGGTTATTCTGAAATTTTGCTGAGCGAAACATTCGACGCCCCCACCCAGCAAGAATTTTTAACCACCATCCACCAGCAGTCCAGGCTGATGGCCAACATCTTGAACGAACTGCTGGATTTGGCCCGTATCGAAGCGCGGCGTGACAAGGACTTTCGTTATACACGGGTAGACCTGCAGGAGCTGGTGGGCGAACTCGCCAAGAGTTATCCACTACCTGATCAGCGCACCGCCCCAGAACTGGACTTACCCCGCCAGCCCCTATACCTGATGGCCGATACCGGCAAGCTGCGCCAGGCGTTGCTCAACGTGATTTCCAACGCTTACAAATATTCGCCCAAAGGCGGCGCCGTAAAAATCAGCGCCTGGACCGACAGCCAGGAAGGCCAGGCCCCGGCCGTGTGCATCGAGGTAAGCGACCAAGGCATTGGCATGACGCCTGAGCAACTGGCCCGCGTCTGCGAGCGGTTTTACCGCGCCGATACCTCGGGCAAGATCCTGGGCACCGGGTTGGGTATGAGCATCGTCAAAGAAATTGTTGAGCTGCACCGCGGGCGGCTCAGTTTTGAAAGTACGCCTGGCCAAGGCAGCCGCGTGCGCCTATGCCTGCCTGCCTACTCGACCCTTCAAGACAACGCCGATGCAGCAACCCAACACCACGGCGCACCCGACACCCGCCCTGCGAACCTGAATTGAAAATCATGCAAATCGTCCGCCTTTCGCACCGCTATAACCTGGTTGCCCTGTTTCTGCTGTTTCTGTTGCTGGTGACCATCGGCCTTACTGTGCAGGACAACACGGCCACGGAAAATCAAAGCGCTCAAATTAATTTGATGGGGCGCCAACGCATGCTAGTCCAGCGCATGCACCGACTCTTGTTGCTGCTGCAAAGCCCTGAAGCTCCTGCACCCCGCACAGCGCAATACGCCACTGAACTTGGTCAGGCCAGCGAGCTTTTCAACGAAACCCTGTTGGGCTTTGCCAATGGCACTGGCATGCACAACAACCTGGGAAAAACCCTGACGTTTGAGACCGTCACCGATCCCGGCGCCCAGCAACTTTTGCAAGAAACGCAGACACTGTGGAACGGCTACTACCCGTTGCTGCATGCACTGGTCAACGGCCCGACTCCCGATACAGTCAAGCTGCAAGTGGCTGTGGCCTATGGGTGTGGACAGCACCCTGGGCCAAGGCAGCAGGTTCTGGTTTGAGCTGCCTGTGAAAGCGCCGCGATGAACACCCTGGTGAAATGGATCGAACCACTGACGCTGGGGTCCAAGCTACGCTGGCTTTTCGGCTTGCTGCTGGGCATTGCGCTTTTGATCGGATTGCAATCCATTTACAGCGGGCGACAGCTCACCCAGCAGGTTCGGCTGATGTACGAGCAAGAGCTGTTGGGGGTGTCGCAAATGAAAGAGGCACACATCCATTTGATGGAGATCGGGCGCGCCATGCGGCAAATGATGCTGTCGCCCAATGCCCATGAACGCGCTACGGCGCTTCGCGCATTGACCAATGCGCGCCATCAGCTGTTGGCCAGCCTGCAGGCCAGCACACATCACTTTGTGCTACCAGAAAACCGGCGCCTTCGGGTCGTCACGCAAGACACCGTGGCCCGTTACCTGCAAAACGTGGATCAGATTCTGCTGCTGGTGCAGGCTAACCAAAACTTCCGCACCGACGCCGCTGCCGCCTTGTTGTTTCAGGCTGGCAACGTCAACGTGTTTGAAGAAACCGACCGGCTGATGGGTGAGCTGGTCAAAAGCAAGGAAGCCGGAGCCTTGCAAGCCTGGCAAGACGCTGCGGCGTTCTCGAGCAATACCGAGCGCCTGAGCGTGCTACTGCTTCTGCTGGGGTTGGCCACCGGCGTGGGCGTTGGATGGTTGCTGATGGCTTCGGTACGACAGCCGCTGGATCGCCTGCGTTTGCGCATTGAAGGCATGGCCAAGGGTCAGCTTGAGCCCGCCGTGCCACACACTGATTTCGACAACGAAGTCGGCGCCATGGCGCGTTCGCTGACGGTTCTGCAGCAAGCCGCACGCGATGTGGAAACCCTGCGTTGGGTCAAGTCCAGCGCCGCCGATATCAGCGCCAGCGTGCTGATGATTGACCAGCTTGATACCTTTGCCGGCACTTTGATGGCGCAGCTGACACCGTTGCTCGGTGCCCAGACGGGCCTGCTGTATGTATGGAGCGCTGCGCAGCAGCATTACGCGCTTGCCGGCAGCACTGGGGTGACCGAGCCAACAGCCCTGATGGGCGCATTTAAGCTTGACCAGGGGCTACCGGGACAATGCGCGCGCCAAGCCCGCGCGATGGTGGTGAACAACATCACACAACAAGATCTGCGCGTGCAGTCAGGGCTGCTGGATACCCTGCCGCGCACGGTCATGATCGTACCGGTCAAAAATGCGGGCCATCACAAAGTGCTGGCGGTCATGGAGCTATGCAGTGTGACCGAATTTGACAGCAGGCATCAGGCGCTGCTCGATAAGATGCTGCCGCTGATTGCCCTGAATCTGGAAATACTTGAGCGCAATCGGCTCACCCAAGACCTGCTGGTCCAGACCCAGGCCCAGGCGCACGCGTTGCAACAATCTGACGAAGAGCTGCGGGTGCAGCAGGAAGAGCTGATCAACCAGGCCGAAGAATTGCATCAGCAGTTTGAGGCTGCTACGGATGCCAAAAAGCAGGCGGAACAAGCCACCCATGCCAAAAGCGAATTTTTGGCCAACATGAGTCACGAAATTCGTACCCCGATGAACGCGGTGATTGGGCTCTCACACCTCGCACTCAAGACCGAGCTGGCCCCAAAGCAGCGCGACTATGTGCAAAAAATACACAGTGAGGGCAAGGCGCTGCTCAACATCATCAACGACATCCTGGATTACTCCAAAATGGAGGCCGACAAGATGACGCTGGAGTCGGCCCCGTTCTGGCTGGACAACGTGCTAGACAGCATCAGCACCTTGGTGGGGCAAACCGCCCACACCAAAAATGTTGAATTTTTAATGCGTGTCCAGCCCGATGTGCCGCAGGCACTGCTGGGTGACGCGACCCGCTTTAAACAGGTGCTGACCAACCTGACCAACAACGCTGTCAAATTTACCGAGCAGGGCCAGATCAAGCTCACCGTGGCCGTGGCGCAACGCACCAGCGGTCTCCTGGGCCTGCAGCAGCAGGTGGACCGGGTTCAATTACGGGTTTCTGTCGAGGACACCGGCATTGGCATGACGGCACAACAGCGCCAGGGCCTATTTACATCATTTACCCAGGCAGACACCTCGACAACGCGCCGTTTTGGCGGCACCGGGCTGGGGCTGGCAATCTCCAGGCGTTTTGTCGAAATGATGGGCGGCAGCATTGAAGTAGCGTCAGAACCCGGTGTGGGCAGTACCTTCAGCTTCACCGTATGGCTGGGTTTGTCGGCACAGCAAACACGCCATCGACTGCCGACCGCCACCGAACGCCATATCCGGGTGTTGGTGGTGGACGACAACGCTTCTGCGCGGCAGATTCTGACGGAACAGCTGACCAGCCTGGGCCTGCGTGCCGATGAAGCCAGCGGCGCCCTGGAAGGCATCGAAGCCCTGCACCGCGCCGATGCAGCAGACCCGTTTGAGCTGGTGCTGATGGACTGGCAAATGCCCGTCATGGACGGTATTGAGGCAACCCTGCGCATTGAACGTGACGCCACTCTGGCGCACCACCCGGCGGTGGTGATGGTCACCGCCTTTGGGGCCGATGAAGCCCGCAGTGCCGGGCTGCAAGCAGGGGCCTGCGCTTTTTTGGACAAGCCCGTGAGCCAGTCACGTCTGTGGGACACACTGGCCGGCATCATTCGCCCGGAGCCAGCACCGCTAAGCACAACAACGCAGCAGGCCGCCAGCTTGGGGTCGCTCGACGGTATTGCGGTGCTGCTGGTTGAAGACCACGAGATCAACCAGCAAATTGCCCGCGAACTCATGGAGCACATGGGGGTGCAGGTAACACTGGCTTGCAATGGCCAGCAAGCGCTAGACCTGCTGCAACAAGCGCCCGAGCCGCTGCCCTGGAGCCTGGTGTTGATGGACCTGCAAATGCCAGTCATGGATGGCCACCAGACCACACTGGCGCTGCGACAGCAGCTGCGTTTCAAGGCGCTACCGATCATTGCCCTGACAGCCCACGCCTCCGAGCAGGAAGCCGCGCGCTGCCTGGCCGAGGGCATGAATGCCCATCTGAGCAAGCCTATTGACCCCGATGCCCTGTACCAGTGCCTGGCGCAGTGGGGCAAGCCTGTGACAGGCGTGACCCAGATCGCTTCCCAGAGTTATAAAGAAAAATGGCATCTAGCCCAGGTCCCTATTACCTCATGCGCTATACCTTTAATAGCTGACAAAGCGCCGTTGGCGGCCATACCCGGAATCGATGTGGAACGCGGCTTGCAACTGTGCGGGGGCAATCGACCGCTTTATCTGAGCTTGCTGCACAAGTTCTTGCGCGTCATCAGCGATCTGCCGCCAAGGGTCGGCCAAGCCATCGCCAACGGGCAGCTGGACGTGGCAGAGCGCGAGTTCCACAGCCTTAAGGGCGTTGCCGCCAACATTGGCGCCACCCACTGCAGCCAGCTCAGCGCCGAGATCGAGCGCGGGCTCAGTCAAGCCCAGAGCACAGGCGCCGTGGTGCCTGAACTGGAGACCCTGCAAACAGCGTTGGTTCAGCATTTGACGCTACTGAAGGCCCATCTGCAAGCGGCCTTGGCAGCTGCGGCAGAACCGACAGCTGCCACGGCCACCGAACCAACCCAGCTCGAACAGGTTTGCCGTGAACTGTCAGACCTGCTGGCCAGCAACAACGCCGAAGCCGAGATGCTGATCCAGACACACGCCGATGTACTGCGCGCCGGCCTGGGCGAGCACTTTGAACAACTTCAGCAGCAGATCAGCGATTTTGACCTGACCGATGCGCTGTGCACACTCACGCTGGCTGGCCAGGCTGTCCACATCTCTTTATAAACTGGAACACTGTCATGGATCTCTTTAACCCGGTCAAGCCGACCGTACTGATCGTGGATGATTCTCCTGCCAATCTGTCGCTCCTGGGGGGATTGCTGCACAAGCTTTATACCGTCAAGGCCATCAATCAGGGCGCCAAAGCCGTCAAGGTTGCGTCGGATGAACAACCCGACCTGATTTTGCTGGACATCATGATGCCTGACATGGACGGCTATGAAGTCTGCCGACAGCTCAAGGCCGACAGGCATACCCACAATATTCCGATCATCTTTCTGACCAGCAAGACCGAGGTAGAGGACGAAGAATTTGGCATGGCGCTGGGGGCGGTGGACTACATCACCCGGCCCATTAACCCAGCAATTTTGCTGTCGCGCGTGCGCGCCCATTTCACCGACGCGTCAACCGCCAAAAGCCTGCGTGTCAGCAACGAGTATCTGGAATACGAGGTAAGCAAACGCGCGCGCGAACTGGCGGCGTTGCAACAGGTCTCGATCCTGGCGCTGGCGGCTCTGGCTGAGGTGCGCGACATCGACACCGGCAACCATTTACGGCGCACACAAAACTACATGCGTGCGCTGGGCAATCAACTGCGTCAACACCCGAGGTTTTCGCACTTTTTGAGCGGCAACATGGTGGAAACCTTGTACCAGTGCGCACCCTTGCACGACATCGGCAAGGTCGGCATTCCAGACCGGATTTTGTTAAAGCCCGGTCGCTACGAGCCCCCAGAATTTGAGGTCATGAAAACGCACCCGACGCTGGGCTGGGTCGCATTGGTCAATGCGCAGGATGTGGCTGGCGAATCGATCGAATTTGTCGAAATAGCCATGCAAATCGTTCATTCACACCACGAAAAGTGGGACGGTTCTGGCTACCCGTTGGGTTTGGTGGGCAATGCCATTCCGATACCCGCACGGCTGATGGCGCTGGCCGATGTGTATGACGCACTGATCAGCCGCCGGATCTACAAACCGGGCATGAGCCACACCCAGGCCACCCAGATCATCGTGGACGGGCGGGGCAAACACTTTGATGCCGACGTGGTGGATGCATTTCTGGCCATTGGTGACGAGTTTCAGGCCATTGCCAGGCGTTTTGCCGACAGTGATGAAGATCTGGAACGCAAGGCCGCCTCGTTGTCAACCGTGACCGGTAACGAGTTCGCCGTCTAGTCAACGCCTGCACCACGCCTTGCCACTAAAAAAGTTCCCCATGCCAAATAGACAACAACCGGGCCGCGATAACAGCCAGCTCAAAACCGAACTGCTGGCCGCCAATGCGATGCTGCGGACAGTGATCGACGAGAACCCCAACATCATCCTGATGAAAGATTGGGACGGCAAGTTTTTGATTGGTAACCGGGCTCTGGCAAACCTGTACGGAACCACGCCTGAGGCACTGGTCGGCAAGGACGACGGCGACTTCAACCCAAACGCCGAACAGGTGGCGTTTTATCTGCAAAATGTGCGTGCGGTGATGTCGCAAAGTGAAACGCAGGTGGTCATGGAAGAATCCACCAACGCCGACACCGGCGAGGTGTCGTATTACCAATCGATCAAAAAACCCCTGGTAGCGGCTGATGGTTCCAAGCAGATACTGGTAATTGCCAATGACGTGTCGGAGCTCAAGCGGGTCCAAAAAAGACTCGAAGAGAGCGAGCGCCGCCTGAGCTATGTGCTGGACGCCACGCGCGAAGGTATTTGGGACTGGAACATAAAAACCGGACTGGTCACCCATAACCTGCAGTGGTGCCGGATCATCGGTTTTGACGACCAGCATCTGGTGCATCCGCTTGAGATCTTCTCTGACCTGTTGCACCCGGATGACAAAACCGATGTGATTGACAAACTCAACCAGTGCCTTGAGGGCAAGGCCCGATATCAAAGTGAACACCGCTTGTGCCTGCCGGGTGAGACAACGGTCTGGGTGCTGGACCGCGGTGATGTGGTGGAGCGCGACGCACACGGCGCGCCATTGCGCATGGTTGGCAGTTTTGTCGATATCAGCGAACGCAAGGCCGCAGAACTGGCGCTGGGCGTTCGCACCGAGCTGCTCAACGCCATATTTGACCTGAGTCCTGATGGTTTTGTGTCGTTTGACGAGGCACACCGGGTGTCATCGGCAAGCCCAGCCTTTACCCACATGACAGGCATCGAGTTTGCGCAAATCAGGGGGCTTGATGAGCAGTCTTTTACAAGTGTGCTGGCGGCACGCTGCTTGCCAGGAAGCTTGTTTGGCGGCGTGCAAGGCTTGCGGCAAAGTGCACTGAAAGGCCTGACCAGCGAACGCCAGATGTTTGAGCTGACAACAGCCGGCAAACGGGTGCTGGAGGTGGGCTTGCGCCTGAGCAGTGCCAGCGCGGTGTCTCAGATTTTGTATTTTCGTGATGTCACCCATGAGACCGAGGTCGACCACATGAAAAGCGAGTTTTTGAGTACCGCAGCGCACGAATTGCGCACCCCCATGGCCAGTATCTACGGCTTTGCCGAGGTGCTGTTGACGCAGGAGACCGATCAGGAGACGCGACAGGAGTTTTTGGACATCATTTACCGCAAGTCGGCTTTGATGACGTCGATTCTGAACGAATTGCTGGATCTGGCCCGTATTGAAGACCGGCGCGGCAAAGACTTTGTTTTTCAAGCCACACCGGTTCACAGCCTTGTACAAGACCTGGTCTCAGGCTTCAAACTATCCCCGGGGCAGCCTCCGCCCGTGATCGACATGCCCCAGGCACCCCTGTACATCATGGCTGACAGCAAAAAAGCCTTGCAGGCGGTGCTCAATGTGTTGTCAAACGCCTACAAATACTCTAGCACTGGTACGCCTGTCTTCATCTCGGTAAAAGCGGTTGCCAGCACACCACCGATGGTCGCGCTGTGCATCCGCGACCAAGGCATTGGCATGACTGCCGAACAAACTCTGCATGTCTGTGAGCGGTTTTACCGCGCCGACACGTCTGGCAAAGTGCCTGGCACTGGTTTGGGTATGAGCATTGTCAAAGAGATCATGGAACTGCACCGCGGCCATCTGCTGTTGGAAAGCAAGTTGGCGCAGGGAACCTCAGTGACCTTGCAGTTCCCGTTGGCCCAGAGGCAAGAGGTGTAAATTGAAACAGCCAGCCAGCATCGCCATGCCAGTGCATTTTGGTCCGCTGTGGGCAGCCGTTAATCAGCATTCACTGGTCTCGATGAGCGACCCAGCGGGCCGCATCACCTACGCCAATGATCTTTTTGTCAACCTGTGTGGTTACAGCCGCGAGGAGCTGTTGGGACAAAACCATCGCATCTGTAAATCTGACAGTCAGCCGGACGACTTTTGGGCCACCTTCTGGAAAACCATTTCGTCGGGTCAAACCTGGCGGGGTGTAATTTGCAACAAGGCCAAGAATGGCGATCACTACTGGGTCGATGCCCAGATATTCCCTTTTTTCGACAACTCAGGTGCCGTTGAGAGTTACCTGTCGATTCGCACAGACATCACCGCCCACAAGCGAGCACTGGATGATCTGGCACTGGCGCAGTCGCTCAAGGCCGCCACGCGTGCGCTTGACGAGCAAAAGTTTTACCTGCGTGCCACGCTGGACCATTTGCCCACCCATTTTTGGCTGAAAGACCAGGCCGGCTGCTACCTGGCAGCCAACCAGTCACTGGCCGACGCCTGCGGCAGGGCGTCGCCAGACGAAGTTTGCGGTCTGACGGATTTTGAGCTTTGGGACACTGAAAAGGCATTGATTTACCGTCGCGTGGACGACCAGGCCATGACCTGCCAGCAAGCGCAAATGCGTGAAGAACGCAGCGACAGCCAAGGCATACCGCGCTGGCTTGAGATCGTCGTCAAACCATTGGTCAGTACCACCGGCAAGGTGCATGGCACCATCGGTTTTTCACACGACATCAGTGAACGAAAGCTTGCCCAGACGCAGTTGCAGGAACACGCCGATCAGCTATCTGCCATTTTTGACCTGAGCCCGGACGGATTTGTCACCTTTGACGCGGCTCGGTGGGTGACGTATGCCAACCCTGCATTTTCCAGATTGACCGGTATCCCTTTGAGTCAGATCTGTGGTCTGGATGAACATGCGTTTTCAGACTTGCTGGGCACACGTTGCCTGCCCACTTGTTACTTTCACGGTTTTGACAGCCTGCGCCAGCACTCCACCGGGAAGCCCGCGCAGGCACATGATCTGATTGAGTTGTCAGCGCCAGGTCGGAGGGTCTTGAAAATTGCGCTACGCGAAAGCCAGGCCGGCGCTGTATCACAGGTTTTTTACCTGCACGACGTGACCCATGAGACGGAAGTCGAGCGCCTGAAAAGCGAATTTTTATCAACCGCAGCCCATGAACTGCGCACCCCCATGACCAGTATCTACGGCTATGCAGAGGTGTTGCAAACCGCAGAACTGGACGATGTGAGCCGGCGTGACTATCTGGACATCATCGTCAAGAAGTCCGAACTTATGGTCAACATTCTCAATGACCTGCTCGACCTGGCACGCATTGAAGAGCGCCGGGGTATGGATTTTGTCTTTGAAATCATGCACGTGCAACAACTTGTTGTTGAGACAACTGATGCGTTCAGCCCCCCGCAGGGCCGCTCGGCACCCATGATAAATCTGACCGGCAGACCCTTGCACCTATTGGCAGACAGCAGCAAATTGCACCAAGCCATCGCTCATGTGTTGTCCAATGCCTACAAGTACTCGCGCGCGGGGTCTGAAGTCAACATTGAGGTGCTTGAATGGGCGGCCCATACAGGTTTGGGTTCTCAGGTCGGCATCCGCATCACCGACCAGGGTATTGGCATGACAACCGAGCAACTGAGCCGCGTCTTTGAGCGCTTTTACCGGGCCGATACCTCAGGCAAAGTACTGGGCACCGGGCTGGGCATGAGTCTGGTGCATGAGATCATTGAATTGCATCATGGCAAGGTCGAGCTCGACAGCCAGTTGGGTGCGGGCACCACAGTCACCCTGTGGCTGCCGATGTTTCTTGAGCGGCGTACAACGCCGCGTCAGCCAGAAAATCTCCAAGCCCTTTGATCAGTATGAAAAACCCTCTGCAACAGTCGCTAGACCACAAATTTCAAACCTTCGCAGTCGTTGGTTTTGTCGGCATTGAACTGGTCTTGCTGACGATGCCGCTGACATCGCCACAGCCCTGGGTGCGTGTCCTGGCCGTGGTGGCGATGGGCTTTGTGGCCATTTTTGCCTGGCTCCTTGGCCGCTTTTATTCGCGCCAATTGCAGCAGGCGCACAAAGCCGCCAAACTGTTGAGTGAGGCCGTCAGCAGCGTCGCGCAGGGCTTCACCATTTACGATGAAGACGACCGACTGGTGCAATGCAATGAGGCCTACCGGCAGTTCTACGAATCCAGCCGAGACCTGATCGTGCCCGGCGCCACGTTTGAGCAGATTGTGCGCACGGGTGCCGAGCGCGGGCAGTACCGCGAGGCCATTGGCCGGGTGGATGAATGGGTCAAGAACCGGGTAGCGCAACACCAGAACGCCAATGGCGAGGTCATTGAGCAGCAGCTCGCCGATGGGCGCTGGCTGCTGATTGTGGAATACCGCACCCCCAGCGGCTACATTGCCGGCAACCGCATTGACATCACCGCACTCAAGACCACGCAGGCCACGTTGAGCCAGCGTGAGCTTTACCTGCGCGCCACGCTCGACAACCTGCCGTTTTTATTCTGGCTCAAAGACACTGACAGCCGCTTTCTGGCGGTAAACAAGGCGTTTTCAGATGCCTGTGGACGCGCTAGCCCGTCCGAGCTGGTGGGGCTGACCGACCTTGATGTCTGGCCACCTGAACTGGCACAGGCCTACCGGGATGACGATTTTGCCGTGATGCGCAGCCGTCAGGAAAAGTCGCTGGAGGAACCCGTGGCTGGCAGCGATGGTGCAAGCTGGCTGGAGACCTACAAAAAGCCGGTGATTGCCGCCAACGGCACCTTGCTTGGCACGGTTGGCTTTGCCCGCGACATCACTGCACGCAAACAACTGGAGCAGGACTTGATTGCCACCGAGCAGCGTTGGGAACTTGCCGTGAGCAGCACCAACGACGGCATCTGGGACTGGAACCCGCAAACCGGCCAAGTCTATTTTTCAAAGCGCTGGAAAAACATGCTGGGTTACGACGATGACGAAATCGGCAGCAGCGTTGAAGAATGGGTCGAGCGCGACATGGCGACCACCATGGCCCAGTTGCAACAGCATTTAAACGGCTTTACCGCGTACTACCAGAGTGAGCACCGTCTGCGCTGCAAGGATGGCAATTACAAATGGATTCTGGACCGGGGTCGTGCTTTGCTTGATGCCGATGGCCGTCCACTGCGCATGCTGGGCTCGCACAGTGACGTGACCGAGCGCCGTCTGGCTGAGGCTAGGGCGATCGAACACGCCGAGCAACTCAAGGCGATTTTTGACCTGAGCCCAGACGGTTTTGTGACATTTGACGGAAACCGTCATGTCAAGTACATCAGCCCGGCTTTTCAGCGGCTGACCCAGCTGACTGACACCGAATTGGTCGGCCGCCATGAAACCGAGTTTTCTCAACGATTGGCGCAAATCAGTCGACCCGAGGCCTGCTTCCCTGGCTTATCGGCGTTGCGACAATTGCTGAATCAAAAGGTTGACCCAAGCAGCATCAAGCGCCATCTGCGCATCACGCTGTCACAACCCAGCGCACGCGTGCTTGAGGTGCGGTTGCGTGAATCGCAGTCAGAAGCGGTGTCACAAATTTTGTACGTGCGCGACATCACCCATGAAACAGAAGTCGAGCGTCTAAAAAGTGAATTTCTGTCCACCGCCGCGCATGAGCTACGCACCCCGATGGCCAGCATTTACGGCTTTGCTGAAATATTGATGTCTCAGGAGTTTGATGCTGACACCAGACAAGAATTGCTGGGCACCATCTTCCGTCAATCGGAGTTGATGGCATCCATTCTCAATGAACTGCTGGATCTGGCACGTATCGAGGCACGCCAGGGCAAAGACTTCGTATTTGCACCCACACAGCTGCATAAGCTGGTGACGCATGTACTGGCAGGTTTCAAATTACCAGCTGGTCGACTGATGCCAACGCTGACATTGCCAGACACAGAAGCTGCTGTTTTGGTGGATGAAAAAAAGGCGCAACAAGCCATCCTCAATGTGTTGTCCAACGCCTACAAATACTCCGGACCGAACGGACAGGTCAGCGTGTCCATAGAACCGAGGGCCGATGGACTGGCAGTTTGCATTGCAGACAATGGCATTGGCATGACCCCGGAGCAAACCAGCCGCGTGGGTGAGCGCTTTTACCGTGCTGATGCCTCGGGCAAGGTGTCGGGCACTGGCCTGGGCATGAGCATCGTCAAAGAAATCATGGACCTGCATCATGGCCAGGTCCAGGTCGACAGCACGCTTGGGCAGGGCACAACGGTGACGCTGGTATTTGGATGGGCACCCGCCGTCGCAACGCCCCTGCCACTTTGACATTCCGCAACCAGCAGCCATGCACAGTATTGCACCCTGCTGAAGCGACAGGTTAGCCGGTCATAGCTGCCTGCGCCGCTGCCAGCCGTGCGATCGGTACACGGTAGGGTGAGCAGCTCACATAGTCCAGCCCGGCACGGTG
>JFJP01037977.1_pt1 | contig 23632 bp, 18 predicted proteins | sample 431651 | NCBI WGS metagenome assembly JFJP01 (sample SAMN02602958, study PRJNA72255) | Microbial mat metagenome, whole genome shotgun sequencing project. | biome: fresh water; feature: sink hole; material: water; isolation source: purple microbial (photo- and chemosynthetic) mats found in...
TAAGTTACAAAGTTCGGGAAAATGACCTTCAAGGGGTTATTGAAGAGTATGGTCAAGTTGAATCTTGCAAAATTATCAAAGATCGCGAAACTGGTAAATCTAAAGGATTTGCATTTGTAGAAATGGCTGATGATGCTGCTGCTGCAAAAGTTATCGAAGAATTGAATGGTGCAGAATTTGACGGCCGCTCAATGGTAGTAAAAGAAGCTAGACCTAGAGCCTAAGATTTTTATCTTAAAGACACAAAAGAAACTTCTGTTACCCTTGGTAGCAGAGGTTTTTTTTTAAACTACACCTTCAGCTAGATACATTATTTTTTTTAACCGACATTTAAATGATTCAATTAAAAGGGATTATCAAAGAAAGTAGCACTTTTTCAAAATTACTGCTGTTGATTGGAACAAGTAGTTTTTTCACCTTGTTAGCTTTGCTATTATGGAAAATAATAAGTAATGGAAATGTTGCCGACATTCAATCCATAAAATTAATGCAATTTCTTCAATCTATTGGAATGTTTGTAATTCCACCTTTTGTTCTCGCTTATTTTTGGAGCAAAAAACCTTTCAGATTATTGCAATTAGACCGTCAAACAGATTGGAAAAATACTATTTCAATTGCATTTCTGATGATTGTAGCTATTCCATTCATCAATTTACTAGGAGAGCTTAACCAACACTTAGTGCTGCCCGATGCACTTGCCAGCATTGAAGCCATGATGAAGGCCGCAGAACTAGAAACTGCCCAACTTACTGAAAAGTTACTTAATGTAAATCGACTCGATAGCCTATTGTTAAATATCTTTTTAATAGCCATGTTGCCCGCATTGGGCGAGGAGTTGTTTTTCAGGGGAGTGCTTCAACGCATTTTTACAGATTGGAATGGTGCCGTAATTGCCATTTGGTTGACCGCTTTTATTTTTAGCGCCATTCATTTTCAGTTTTACGGGTTTTTACCGAGGATGTTATTAGGGGCGTTTTTTGGATATTTAGTGCTTTGGACTGGCAATTTATGGATTCCCATATTTGCTCATTTTATTAATAACTTTATGGCTGTTATTTTTTATTATTTTAAAAACAATGGTTATTCTGTCCTTGATATTGATATAGTTGGAACTGGAAATACACAATGGGTGGGGTGGGTGAGTGGCTGTATCACACTAACTGCAGTAGTGTGGTATAGGGCAAGAAACAAATCTTTATGCAGCGAGCCGGAATGAAAAATTGTCGCCTTTTCTTTGTGAGTTGTTTTTCGTGTTTTTCTTTCTGTTCAGTTAAAGCGAAAAATACAATAATAGAAAATTCTAAGAAGTGAAAAATTATTCGGGCTAATTACTTACAAATCACCTTGAAGCTTTTATTGTTCACCCTTAAAAAATAAATTCCTTTTCGTGTAGGAATAAAGAATGAGCCTTGTTTTAAATCGCCATTTAACAATAATTGACCTGTGAGGGCAAAAAGTTTTATTTTGTTGGTGCCGTTTAGTATAGTAACAAAAATACCCTCAGAGGTAGCATAAAAGGTTACATTTTCAGTGCCTAATGCTTGTGAATTTGCCGTGCCCAAATTATCATTGTCCCCTTTACTCCAAGCGTTTTGAGAACCAACTATTTTTAAAACTGCATTCTGCGAAGTGCTGTGTGATTCATTTTTACCATTGCTCTGACTCGATACAAAGCCCGTAAAGAGGAGTAAAAAAATAAGTATAAAGTGCTGTCTCATAATAAAATATGTTTCAAAAATGTTATTTTTTAATTTTCATTACGCATTGGCGCAGGATAATCTACTGTGTAATGAAGTCCTCTACTTTCTTTTCGTAAAAGTGCTTGTTTTATAATAAGATAGGCTACACTTATTACATTTCGGAGTTCACAAATTTCACGAGAAACCACCGATTTGTCGAATAAATGTTCTGTTTCGCGATAAAGAATTTCAAGTCGATTCAAGGCGCGGTGCAATCTGAGATTGGAACGGACAATGCCTACATAAGCACTCATTATTTGCTCTACTTCCTTAAAACTTTGAGTTATCAATACCATTTCTTCGGGTAGCGAAGTACCTTCATCATTCCAATCTGGAATTTTATCATTGTATTTTAAAGAATGTATTTTTTTTATTGCATCTTTCACTGCCGCGTCGGCAAATACGATTGCTTCTATCAAAGAATTAGATGCTAGTCGGTTAGCGCCATGGAGTCCAGTGCACGAACATTCCCCAGCTGCATATAATCTGTTAATGGATGACTGCCCATTCAAATCAACCCATATACCGCCACACAAATAATGCTGAGTTGGAGTAACTGGAATATAATCTTTGGTAATGTCAATGCCCAACTCTAAACATTTTTTATAGATATTGGGGAAATGTTGTTTCGTTTCTTCGGCATCCATTTTTGTCACATCCAAATAAACAAAATCGCACCCACGCAGCTTCATCTCGTTGTCGATGGCGCGCGCCACAATATCGCGAGGAGCTAGTGAACCACGCTCATCGTATTTTTGCATAAACTGCTTCCCATCAAGTGTTCTCAATACAGCACCATAACCTCTTATTGCCTCTGTAATTAAAAATGTAGGCTTTTCGCCTGGATGATATAACGCTGTGGGATGAAACTGTACAAACTCCATGTCATTAACAATTCCCCGAGCGCGATGCACCATTGCTATACCGTCGCCCGTTGCTATTTCGGGATTGGTAGTAGTGCAATACACCCCGCCAATTCCGCCAGTTGCCAATAAGGTTATTTTGGACAGAAAAGTATGTATGTGGTTGGACCGTTGATTTAATGCATAAGCTCCATAGCATTCAATGTTAGGTGTTTGGCGTGTAACAACCTGCCCTAGGTGGTGTTGTGTAAGTAGCTCAATGGCAAAAAAATGTTCAAAAACTTCAATCTCAGTATGTGCTTTTACTTGTCGAATTAAACTTTCCTGAATCTCGTACCCTGTGTTGTCCTTATGATGCAGAATACGATGTTCAGAGTGTCCCCCTTCGCGATGCAGGTCAAATAATCCCTCTTCGTTTTTGTCAAAATTCACACCCCAATTTAGTAGCTCATCAATTTGGGTTGGGGCTTCATGTATCACTTTTTCTACAGTAGCCAGGTTACAATGACCATCGCCCGAAATTAGTGTATCTTCAATGTGTTTTTCAAAACTATCTGGCGCATACATAACAGAGGCTATTCCACCTTGAGCATACGACGTGTTCGATTCACTCAATGTAGTTTTGCAAAGCAAAGCAACAGTACCATGTTTCGCTGCCTTTAGCGCAAAACTAATTCCCGCAATACCGCCACCAATTACTAAAAAATCATATTTACGCGTCATATTATCGAAACTTTAAATCCAAAACTTCCTTTTATTTTGTACAATAACAACTATGATATAAATTAGTTGAAATGATATGCATTATCACTTTAATATAAATTGCATAAATCATACCATCTTTTCTATTAAACACAATATTTAGTCCCAATTTATCTTTATATTCACCATAATATGAATTGATTAATGAAGGTGTTGTTTCTATTTTATTTCTTTGGCAAATACCCGTCTCGACTTGTGATTAATATGCTCAAAACTACCCCATTGCGACGACATTTTTGTGTTATCGGCCAATTCTGGATTGCTTTCTGCAAATTTATAGCCATTCTTGGCAAAACGTGGCATCAACTCTGCAAACAGCAAAGAATTTACCCCTTTACCTTGATAATCAGGATGTACTGCCATCAAATACAAATCAACAATGTCATTCTTTTTTAAGGCGCGCAACATGTAATACCATCCAAAAGGAAACAAACTCCCCTTGGCTTTTTGTAATGCTTTGGTAAAACTTGGCATCGCAATTCCCAACGCTACCACATCGTCTTTTTCGTCAACAATTATACTAATAGTATCCACGCGGAAAAAGCTAAAATACAGTTTAATATAAAAGCTTTTTTGTTTTTCATTCAACTCAGAGAAACCGTATAGATCTTTGTAACAAAGATTTAGTAGGTTGAATATCTTGTCCGCATAATTATCAACTACTTCTTTGCGACTTTTAAAATCTTTTGGATTCAATCCGTATTTTTTCTTAATAATATCTGCAATGCGGAAATATCTTTCGGGAAAAGTGTCTGGAATTGGGATTAAATATTCGTTCCATTCAGCATCTATTACAAATCCATTTTTCTCAATATGTCTAGCATAATATGGATAATTATAAATGGCTGCCAAGGTGCCGTTTTTGTCAAATCCGCTGATGAGCGTACCTTCGTGGTCGAAATCCGTAAAGCCAAGCGGCCCGTGAATGGAAGTCATACCTTTTGCTTTTGCCCAAGCTGTGGCGGTGTCCAGCAGTGCTTTAGAAACTTCCTCGTCGTCAATAAAATCTATCCAACCAAACCTACCGCTTTTCTGGCTCCAGGTTTTATTCGCTACAGGATTGATAATAGCCGCAATTCTGCCAACTATTTCATCATTTTTATAAGCCAAAAAATAAGCAGCGTCGCAAAAATCCAATGCAGGATTTTTACCTTTGCTTAAGTTGAGCAAATCGTCCATCATCAAAGGTGGAGCAGCAAACTCGCAATCTTTGTATAAATTAATGCCAAACCAAATAAACTTTTTCAAATCGTTTTTGGAGGAAACCTCACGAATAACTACTGACATATTTTTGGATTATTAAATTTACAAAAAGAGAATGTTAATTTCAATTATTTACCGATTAGTTTTAATGTGATTTTTGTACATAAAAAGAATCAAAACAGCAATAGCTACTCCAATGCTCCCAATATACGAACTGGTGGAAGACAAATGAAAGCCTTCGGGGGCAATAAGAATATAACTTACGCTTACCACTGTCATGAAAACTGCAGGAACAAGCGAAATCCAGTACATTTTTTTCTTTTTAGCCAAATAAACTGTTATTGCCCAAAGTGTAAATACTGCCAAAGTTTGATTGAACCAAGCAAAATAACGCCATAAAATATCGAAATGAACTTGAAGAACTATAAAAGTCAATATGAAAATTGGGATGGAAATAATCAATCGCTTTTTCATTGGTTTTTGGTCAAAATGCAAAAAGTCGGCAGTAATTAATCGTGCCGAGCGCAACGCCGTATCGCCCGATGTGAGTGGTGCCGCAATAACGCCAAGCAATGCCAATACCCCTCCAACAGTGCCCAGCCATTGTCTGGAAATTAAATCAACCACTACGGCAGGTTTATTGGCCGTTGGGGCTAGGTTGGCTACAAAGTGCTGCAATCCTTCTACAGAGCCAAAAAAGCTGGCTGCTGCTGCTGCCCAAATAAGTGCTAAAATACCTTCTGCCACCATACTGCCGTAGAATATCCGCCTCCCAAGCTTCTCGTTCACAATGCATCGTGCCATCAAGGGCGATTGAGTGGCATGAAAACCCGAAATGGCTCCACAGGCAATAGACACAAACATCATGGGGAAAATGGGCAGTTTTTGAGGATGTAGATTGGTAAAACCTTCACTAAACTCAGGTATTGGGGCTTTATTCACAACCAACGCTACCAAAATTCCAACCGCCATAAAAAGTAATGCAAATCCAAAAACGGGGTATATTTTACCAATCAATTTATCTATTGGTAGCAAAGTGGCTAAAATATAATAAGCAAAAACGATTATTATCCACCAAGTTACATTGATAACACCGGGTGTGAGGTTGGCCAATAAACTAGCTGGTCCAGATATAAAAACTGCGCCAACCAAAATCATCAACACCAACGAAAAAGCACGCATAAAATACTTCACTGGATTGCCCAACTGAGCTCCCACCAACTCTGGCAAACTAGCACCATTGGCACGAATGGACATCATGCCCGAGAAATAATCGTGAACACCGCCGGCAAAAATTGTTCCGAGAACTATCCAAATAAATGCAGCCGAACCAAACATCATGCCCATTACCGCACCAAAAATTGGCCCAAGTCCTGCGATATTCAAAAACTGAATAAGAAAAACGCGCCAGGTGGCAAGTGGCACAAAGTCAACACCATCGGGATTGGCAATGGCTGGAGTTGGTCTGTCTTTTTCAACTCCAAAAATATGTTCGGCTAGTTTTCCATATAGCGCATAGCCAATAATAAGGACAGCAATGGATAAAAAAAAGCTTATCATAAATTGGATTTAATATTCGGTTATTTGAACAAGTTCATTAAACTCTTTTTTGGAGCAACACCACATTCTCCACATGATGCGTGTGTGGGAACATGTCCACAGGTTGCACCACTGCTACTTTGTATTTCCCGTCGAGCAAACTTAAATCGCGGGCTTGCGTGGCAGGATTACAACTCACATATACAATGCGCTCAGGGGCTGCAAAAAGAATGGCATTAATTACATCTTCATGCATTCCTGCCCGAGGAGGATCGGTAATTATCACATCTGGTTTTCCATGTTCTTCAATAAAGGCAGCATTCAGAATATCCTTCATGTCGCCCGCATAAAACAAAGTGTTTTCAATATTATTAAGCTTAGAATTCACTTTTGCATCCGCGATGGCTTCAGGAACATATTCTATTCCAATCACTTGTTTAGCTTGGTGTGCCACAAAGTTGGCAATAGTGCCCGTGCCCGTGTAAAGGTCATATACCAATTCGTTGCCAGTAAGTTGCGCCAAATGGCGTGTAACTTTGTAAAGTTCGTAGGCTTGGTTGGAATTTGTTTGGTAAAATGATTTTGGTCCAATTTTGAACTTCAAACCTTCCATTTCTTCATAAATACATTCATTTCCTTTAAAAACCAACACTTCTTGGTCGGTAATGGTGTCGTTTGCTTTGGAATTAATTACGTATAATAATGATGTGATTTGTGGAAATTTATCGGCAATGTGCTGTAAAAGTGCGTCTTGAGCTGCTTTATCTTCGTAATAAAAGATCATGATAATCATCAATTCGCCAGTAGAAGTGGTACGCACCATCATGGTACGCAAAAATCCTACCTGATTACGCAAATCGAAAAAGCTCAAATCGTGTTCCAAAGCATAGCGGCGTACTTCATTGCGGATGGCATTGGAATCCTCAGTTTGTAGCCAGCATTTATCAATGTCAAGTACTTTGTCAAACTGTCCGGGAATGTGAAAACCAACAGCGTTCATGGTTTCAAAGACTTTTCCTTCGCCAATTTCTTCGTTGGTACGCCAGCGTTTGTTAGAGAAAGTAAATTCCAATTTGTTGCGGTAAAATTCTGTATTGGCAGAACCAATAATGGGTGAAATGTCTGGCAATTCAATTTTTCCAATGCGTGTCAAATTGTCCACCACTTGTTTTTGCTTATAGCGAATTTGCTCCGAGTAAGGTAAAATCTGCCATTTGCAACCGCCACAAATACCATAATGCTTGCATACAGCCTCTGTGCGTTGTTCGGAATAAGTATGAAAATGAATGGGACGCGCCTCCATAAAATTGCTTTTCTTGCGCGTAACCTGCAAATCAACCACATCGCCAGGCACCACAAAAGGCACAAAAACAATCAAATCATTTACACGGGCAATGGCTTTGCCCTCAGCGGCAATATCAGTGATGGTTATATGCTCGAAAATTGGATGCGGTTTCTTATTTTTAGCCATTTGGGTTTCAGTTATCTATCTGCAGATTGTTTGGCAGATTGTATTTTGGTTTTTTTAGAAATACAAAAGTACAATTTTAATTCTTAAAACACGAAAAATAAGAATAATGGGTTAAGTAGGTGATGAATATCATAATGTCAGGCTGCATAGTTGAGTTGATTATTGATAAAATGTAACTTTTTGAGCATTTAACAACAAAAATGACAGAAAGCAAAAAGATAGCCATTCACCATAAAAATTAATTTTAGACATTATATTTACTCTTGAAAGTGATTCTTTTGTGTCGAAGTACTCATCATCTATTTATTTTCATATTAAATATAGAAGATTTACTTAATTAATATGCTTTAAAAAACAAATTAATGGATTGATATTGAGTCAATTTTGATAATTAGTCATTCTTGATTTTTTATTTGCATTTTACTCTTTCGTTATTCATTTTTTTTTCCGAAATTTGCAGACTTAAAAATGCGGAGAAAATCCGTTTAATTTTAAGATAAAAAAACGTGAAAGATACAAAGTACATTTTTGTAACCGGTGGAGTTACTTCATCGTTAGGCAAAGGAATTATAGCTGCATCCCTAGGAAAGCTATTGCAAGCCCGTGGTTTTAAGGTGACTAATCAAAAATTAGATCCTTATATCAATATTGATCCAGGTACATTGAATCCCTACGAACATGGCGAATGCTACGTTACTGTAGATGGACATGAGGCCGACTTGGATTTGGGACACTACGAACGGTTCTTGAACGCCGAAACCCATAAAGCAAACAATGTTACCACTGGTCGCATTTATCAAAACGTTATCAATAAGGAACGTAGGGGCGATTATTTAGGTAAAACAGTACAAATTATACCCCATATTACCGACGAAATTAAGAAAAATATCAAGCAATTAGGTAGCAAAGGAGATTTCGATTTTGTAATTACAGAGCTTGGAGGAACGGTTGGCGACATCGAATCATTGCCTTACATCGAAAGTGTCCGTCAATTGAAATGGGAACTAGGCAAAAACTGCTTGATTATTCATCTTACTTATGTTCCCTATTTGGCCGCCGCCAAAGAGTTGAAAACAAAACCCACCCAACATTCGGTAAAAGCATTGCAAGAACAAGGAGTTCAAGCGGATATTTTGGTGCTGCGTACGGAGCATAGTATTTCGATGGAGATTCGTAAAAAAGTAGCTTTGTTTTGCAACGTTGAGCCTTCTGCGGTAATGCAATCCATCGACGTGCCAACCATTTACCGTGTTCCGTTAAATATGCAGGAGGAAAAGTTGGATGAAGTTGTGCTTACTAAAATGGGATTCGACTTGGCAAAAACTCCTGCTGCCGATATGGCAAAATGGATTGAGTTTGTAGAAAAACTCGAAAATGCAAAAGAGGAAGTGCGTATTGGTATTGTAGGAAAGTATGTGCAATTGCCTGATGCTTATAAATCTATCATTGAATCCTTACTTCATGCCTGCGCCTACAACAATAGAAAGTTAAAATTGGATTTGATTCTTTCCGATAAAATTACAGATGAAAATGTAGATAAAAAATTATCCAATCTAAAAGGAATTATTGTAGCCCCTGGATTTGGGCCTCGTGGCATGGAAGGTAAATTTACAGCATTGAAATATGCACGCGAAAATAATATGCCTTGTTTGGGCATTTGTATGGGCATGCAAACCATGTCTATTGAGTTTGCACGCAACGTATTAGGATATGCAGATGCCAATAGTACAGAAATTGATGATACTACAACTCATAATATTGTAGATATTATGGATGAACAAAAAGATGTGTTGAATCTTGGTGGAAGTATGCGTTTAGGAGCATACAAATGCAAATTGAAAAAGGGAACTAAAGCATACGAAATTTACGGAAAAGAAAATATTAGCGAACGTCACCGTCATCGTTTCGAATTTAATAACGCATATAAAGAAGAATTTGAAAACGCAGGAATGATTTGTAGCGGAATGAATGAAGAGTCTAACTTGGTGGAAATAATAGAGTTGAAGTCTCATAAATGGTATGTGGGTGTTCAATTTCATCCTGAATATAGCAGCACGGTAGTTAAACCTCATCCACTATTTATCAGCTTTATGAAAGCAGCGATAGAAAAATGACCCTAACCCGATATGCAGAACAGAATTAGCTTTGTTAATCTATAGTTGACAATAAATAATAATACGTTTAACGAATAAAACAATAATAACTTAATTCCCCTTTTGGAGATAGGGGCAATATTAAATTTATGGATAAAAATACGATTATAGGCTTTGTGCTTATTGCACTAATAATTATTGGTTTTTCGCAACTCAATAAACCCAGTGAAGAAGAGTTGAAAAGAGCAGCGCGTTACAATGATTCTATTGCTTTAGTACAGCAATCAAAAGCCTTGGCAGTTAAAGTAATAGCCCCTGCCGAAGCCAACGTTTCACCAGACTCGCTAGTTAAAGACAGCGCGTCTATGTCAGATTCTTTTGGCGATTTTAGTGCTTCTGCCATTGGTGAGGAAAAATTTTACACCCTCGAAAATGAATACCTAAAACTAAAATTCAGCAGTAAAGGTGGTCGTATTTATTCTGCTCAGTTAAAAAATTACCGTACTCATGATTCTTTGCCCTTACTTTTATTTGATGCGCAAGAAAGCACGATGGGTTTTACGTTGGTTACCATTAATAACCGAGTAGTGAATACAAGCAACTTGTATTTTGAACCAGTATCGGCAATTACAACAGACAGCAAAGGCAACCAGACCCTAATTCTGCGTTTAAAAACCACTGCTAATGCTTTTATTGATTTTGCTTACACACTGCCAGCAAAAGATTACATGCTTAGTTTTGGTATCAAGGCAAATAATATGAATACAGTAATGCCTGGAGGAACAAATTTTTTGGACATGCAATGGAAATCAAAAATTCGCCAACAAGAAAAAGGGCGTAAATTTGAAAATCAATACTCGGCCATTGAATACAAATATGTAGCAGACAATGTAGAAAAACTTAGCGAAAGTAGCGACGAAGAAAAATCCTTAACAAATAAGGTGAAATGGGTGGCTTTTAAGGATCAGTTTTTTAGTTCAATACTAATTGCGAATAATGAATTTAATTCCACCAAGTTGAGCAGCAAATTAGAAGCTGAGGACTCCAAATACTTGAAAGCTTATACTGCCGACATGACTGTGGCATTTGATCCAACAGGGAAAGAGCCAACTACATTCAGACTGTTTTTTGGACCCAATCAATACAAAATTCTAAAAGCCTATGACAAGGAGCTTGAAGCCGATTCCAAACTGCAATTAAGTGAAATTATACCACTGGGTTGGGGTATTTTTGGTTGGGTAAATAAGTTTGGCATTATCCCCATGTTCAATTTCTTCAGCAGCTTTATGAATAGCTTTGGTCTAATCATTTTGCTCATGACCATAGTTATTAAATTGGTGCTATCACCGTTGACCTACAAATCATATATTTCTAGTGCCAAAATGCGGGTGTTAAAGCCAGAAATTGATGAAATAAATGCCCGTATTCCTTCCGATAAGGCGGCAGAACGTCAAAAAGCAACCATGGAATTGTACGGCAAAGTAGGAGTGAGTCCCATGAGTGGTTGTTTGCCTACTCTACTGCAAATGCCCATTTTGTTTGCTCTTTTCAGCTTCTTCCCAGCCGCTATTGAGCTGCGTCAGGAGAGCTTCTTATGGGCAACCGATCTTTCTACTTATGATTCCATCATGGAGCTACCATTCGTAATTCCATTTGGTTTTGGTAGCCACGTAAGTTTATTTTGTTTGCTGATGACTATAACAAGTATTTTATACACGAAGCTGAATATGGATAGTTCGGGAGGACAAGAGCAAATACCAGGTATGAAATGGATGATGTATCTTATGCCTGTGGTGTTTATGTTTATGTTCAATAGCTATGCTTCTGGGTTAAGTTATTATTATTTTATAGCTACCTTGTTTTCGGTAGTACAAACGTATATTATTCGTGCCACTGTTGACGAAAAGAAATTATTAGCCGATTTGCATGCAAAACGGATTATAAACGCAAAAAAACCACCTAAGAAAAATGGTTTTATGGATCGGTTGGAAAAAATGCAACGTGAACAACAAAAGGCAGTTAAAGGAAAAAAATAAATTTTATATTATACAGTATAACAATAGAAAACGCAAAATGCAGATCAAGTCTTTGCAGTTTGCGTTTTTCTTATAAATAATTATTAGTGCATGAAAAAAAGAAGTATTTATATAGTTGTAACAATCTTTTTTACGCAGTTCTTTTTTTCTTGCGTTAAAAATGGTAGATTTGAAATTGATACAACACAAAATCGAATTGAGGTAAAAATTCATCGATTCGACTCTGCTTTAATAACAATTGATACTACCAATCATCAATTCTTATCCAAATTGGCTGGTCAACATCCTGAATTCTTGCCCATTTATACCTCTGAGATTTTAAACCTAAACCTTCAAGATTCCGCCGCTGTACGTGCCTCTTTTATTGCGTTTTTAAAAGATTCTACCTACTCAAAAGTGAATAATAAAACCCTAAAAACCTTTCAGGATATAAAGGACATCGAAATCAAAGTTTCGGATGCATTTACCTACATTCATGCTTATTTTCCAGAGGTTACACTTCCCGAAGTTTACTTTTTTGTATCAGGATTTAACCGTTCTGTTTTACTTTCAGATAATTTTATTGCACTAGGTACCGATTTATACTTAGGAGCCGATTATGCTCCATATAACAATATAACCTACAAGTATTTAATGTACAATATGCGTAGAGAAAGTGTGGCTATCGATTTGGTTTCAGCTACCCTTTTTAGGATGTTTCCAATGAATAGTAATAACGATCGGTTAATCGATAATATGATATTTCGGGGAAAAATAATGTATATATTATCGGTTTTTATGCCCAAAGAAACCCCCGAAAACCTGATGGGCTATAATAAAGAGCAGTGGGAGTGGAGTGAGCAGAATGAAAAGGGGATTTGGGCGGCAATTATTGATCAAAAAAACCTGTTTTCGACCGACATTCAATTGATAAGAAAATATATGAATGAATCGCCTTTTACAGCTCCAATTTCTCAAGATTCGCCTGGTAGATTAGGCACATGGATTGGATGGCGGATTGTAGAAAGCTACATGAATAACAATAAAAATGTGGGTTTGAAAAATTTGATAGATGAGAGTAATAGTCAACTAATTTTAGAAAAGTCGGCATATAGGCCGTAGGGTTCTGTGTTTCGTGTTCAGTGTTCCGTGTTTGTCTTTGGTGTTTCGCGATTCGTGATTCGTTTTTTTGAGTTTTAACTTTCTAGCGTTTTTCTGTTTTTTTTAGTTTCACTCGAAGGTTATTTCTACCAAACATTTCTTAGACTAGCACCTTTTTCTGTTGTTTCTGCTACCAAATTTTCTTTTTGAGTATTCCTTTATCATTTAAGCAAAAAAAAAAGGCTTTGTCAACGAATTGACAAAGCCTTTTAAATTTCTGTGGTGAAAATTAAACTGGACTGATTGCTTCTGATGGACAAACATCGGCACAAGTGCCACAGTCTGTGCAAATATCGGCATCAATAACATAGATATCACCTTCTGCAATTGCGTCAACAGGACATTCACTGATACATGAGCCGCAAGCTATACAATCTTCTGAAATAACGTAAGCCATTTTTTTAAGTTTTTTGTTAGTACTAATTAGTTTTGCAAAAGTATAACTTTTTCTATATCAAAAAAAATTATTTCAACTTTTTTTTGATATAATTCAAAAATAAAAGCCGTAGTCTTAATTCATTGTGATTGCGAAACATCTATATCGCTGAAAATCTATATTATAGCTTTTTTTTTCTCGTAAGTGTTTTTTTATAGGGCTATAAAGACAGTTTATAAAGTCATTTGTTTTTTGAAGTTCTCAATAATTTATATAGTTGTTGTTTTTCTTGTCTGTTATTACAATATAATTAAATTTACCAGACAAAAATATTGTTGCTTAAACAGATTTTGTACAATTGTTCCTCAAATCTGCGATACAATTGTTTTGTATTGCAGGCAGCATTCAATTAGATCATTTTGTGGTTTTTTTCTCTGCAACTATTTATCAACCAGCAAATAATATTGGGCATTAACGATTGAATAATTTCACTAGTATTGATTATTCGAAGGATTTAACCTAAGGCACTAACGTATTTTTAATTTATACACCATTTATACACAATAGTTTTTTGATTAAATGGTTATAAAAAAATCTGTCCATTTGTGACGGCTTTTTTTATTTTCCAGTATTTGTTAGTTAATCAAGTGTAAATAGAGCGCTAAGTGGATATTTCAGTTTTAATTTACGGTATTTTTTACCTGTTTTTATATGCAATATATTTTGTTTTAAAGCGTTTGTTACTTGACTGTGATTTATTATTATTCTTTGTAATTTACAAACTATTTACTTCATGCATCTTCATCAGACTAAAAAATACATTTTTCTAACATTATTAATCTACGTGCTTGGTTTTTCGGTAAAAGCACAAGGAAACTTGCTCTATGTGGATGATAAGTTATTTCATTTTGGTTTTTCGTTAGGAATTGGATCCATTGATTTTGGTGTTACACCAAGTTTAACTCCAGTAGATGGGAAAGTGTATGCTGTTCAAGTATCTGACATTAAACCAACACTTTCGGTTGGAATAGTTAGCAATTTACGGCTTAGTAGATATTTAAATCTTCGCTTTACTCCTACATTAATGTTTGGTGAGCGTGAGTTAGAATATACTTCCAATGCTGGAGACAGCTATATAAATACTTCAATTTCTTCTATACCTATTTGTTTGCCTTTGTACCTAAAATACAGTGCTGAGCGAAAAAAAAATTATAGACCTTATTTGCTTTGGGGCGGTGGCGCTTATATTGATTTAGGCAGAAACAAGGACAAAGCCGTATTGCTCAAACCATTAGATTTTTATACTGAATTTGGTGTAGGCTGCGATTTGTACTTTTCGTTTTTTAAGCTAGCACCCGAATTAAAATTTGGTCTCGGATTAAATAATGTTTTAACTCCTTATGATGAAAGAAATACAGGTAATACTGCCGATAATAGATTGTATTCTATTCCCCTTTCTAAATTAACGTCGCGTATGATAACATTATCTTTTAATTTTGAATAAGTAATATTTTTGCAAAAAAAAGACAATTGAGAATTCCCAATTGTCTTTTTTAGAGTGAGTGAACAAAATGCAGACTTTATAGACTATCAATAGATTTTATGGTATTAGCCATTGCTAATTGCCAGTCGATGAATAATTTGCGGAAATAAGCTTTCACTAGTTGTGGGTTGTTTTTCCCATCGGGACGATTGGCACGCAAGATATATTCTTTTCTAAGTGCCATAACATTTATTACTAGAGTGTCAATCTTTTCATTGTCAACATCTTTGGATATTAAACAACGAAAATAAATGTCGGTAATTAATTCGGATGTTACAAATTTAATTGTTTTTTTTAGCTTTTTGCGACTTGCCATAAGAATGTTATTATTGTTTTTTTTATTTGTACAAAAATAGTTCATTATTATTGTATTACAATTTAAATGCTTCTTTTTTAGTTTAATAATTTAATGCTGATTTAGCTGAAAGAAGAATAAACAACACATTTCACGAATTATTAGCACCTTAATTATTTACATAGTTTTGTGCAAAAGTTTTATCTGTTAAGGTCAGAGTGACTAAAAACCAATATATTTACTATGATTTCAACTTATAAAAATCAGTTTTACTACCTTTTTTTCTCTTTTTTATTCACTGTTGGCTTATCGTCGTGCAACGATGATGTGTTCTCCACAAATCCGGATAATAAACTTTCGTTTTCTACCGACACGCTTTCGTTCGACACCGTATTTACATCGGTGGGAAGTGCTACAGCAAAAATAATGGTTTACAATAGAAATAATGTTGCTCTAAATATTGGCAGTATTCGCATTGTAGGTGGAAAGGAGTCGTATTTTCATGTAAATGTTGATGGCAGTTTAAATGAAAATAATCAATTTGAAAGTATTGAAATTCGTGCCAACGATAGTCTATATGTTTTTGTGTCGGTAACCATTGATCCTACGAAGGAAAATACCCCCCTTGTAATTGAAGATTTGTTGACGTTTGAAACCAACGGCGTAAAGCAGAATATTCAAATACAAGCAATCGGGCAGAATATCAAGAGGCTTTTAAATGTGAGGATTAAAAATGATTCTACGTTAAATGATTCATTACCTTATGTGGTTTATGGTAATTTGGTGGTTGATTCGGCCAAAACGCTAACTTTAAATCCTGGTTGTAAATTGTATTTTCATAATAATGCCAATTTGGTGGTTTATGGAAATTTAAAAGCAAGTGGCACCAAAGAAAAGCCCATTTTAATGCGTGGTGATAGGTTGGACAATATCAAGTTTTCTACTCCATTCCCATACAATAATGTTGCTGGACAATGGGGCGGTATTTATTTACTTTGGAGTGGAGCTACGCATGTGCTTCAGCATGTGAATATGAATAGTGGATATGTAGGTATTTATTTGTTCAATAATGATAGAAGTTCATTGCCGTCGTTGTCACTTACAAATTGCAGAATACATAATTTTTTGCTTTACGGTTTGATAGTTCAAAATGCTAACATTACAGCTATAAATACTGAAATTACAAATAGTAGTAGTTTTAGTGTGTATTTGAATGGTGGGTCTCACGAATTTGCACATTGTACTATCGCTAACTACTTCAATAATAGTAATGTCCAGCCAGCTTCGCGCGATAAAAAACCAGCCGTAATGATAATGAATTTAAACCGAGTGGCTCCTATGGAGAGTCGGTTTTATAATTGCATTGTAAGTGGTAGTTCCGAAAACGAGTTCAGTTTGGCTACACGTTTTGAAAATCAGTATAATGGTACTTTTAAAAATTGTTATATCAAGAAAACGAAAGCTTCTGAATTGCCTCAATTTACGGGTATAAAGTGGGCTAATAAAAATGATACGGTGTTTAAGAGTATTCGCTATGATTATGAGAAGAAAACGTATTTTGACTTTATGCTAGATTCTGTATCTCCCGCCCGTGGAATTGCAGATAAAACCATTGCGCGGAAGTATCGGTTTGATATTAATGGAAATAGTAGAATGGCAGATGGTGCGCCTGATGCAGGTGCTTATGAATGGAAATCGAATAAGGAATAGGCTTCTGGAGTAAAAAACCAGATGACCTTTTTTTATAACATGGATTGACTAAAAACCCGAACTCAATAAAAAATAATAAGATTATTTGTGTAGAATAACTATCTCAAAGGTTTGTTGTTTAAATTTGCTAATCATCTGGGATATTAGGCACTGTTTATAACAATCAAAACTCGCATAATTCCCCTTTAGAGGGGTGCCCAAAGGGCGGGGTGGATAATTCCCCTTTAGGGGTTAGGGGTCGATTTCTTAAAACCGTTTCTTCACCATCACCCTAATTCCATTTGGTACAACTTTTACACAAATTTTTGTTCCTTCCTCATAAGGTTCACCGTCGTAATGAAATGGACCTGGCTCATCCCGCGTAAGTGTAATTTTATCTGTGCGTAATGTGGTCATAAATAAATCTTTGTCAATAGTTTTAGCGAAAAGTTGAAGTGCCAGGGTGGGAATAGCTATAATGGGAAAATTACTCATAATAGAAATGTCTATTTTACCGTCTTGTACACTAGCTTGAGGTGCAATATAGGCATTGTTGCCCCATTGCGAAGCATTAGCAAATGTGAGCACAAAGGCCTTTGCTGTTAGGTCGATACCCTCTCCAATTAAATGATAATTTTGAGATTTGTAGCTAAAATATCCCGTAATTATCTTCTCAATATAGCTCATTATTCCCCTTTTGTCTCCTTTGGCAAACTCAGTGCTAACATACGCATCAAATCCTGTTCCGCAGGTGCAGAAAAATGGTCTGCCGTTTACTATCCCATAATCCATTAAGATTGACTCCGAATTATTAAGCTGTTGAATGGCTTTTATTTCATTCATTGGAATGTTTAAATGACGAGCAAGTCCATTGCCTGAACCCATAGGGATAATTCCAAGAGAGGTTTTGGTATTAATTAATGCACGGCCAACCTCATTAACAGTGCCATCTCCACCAACTGCCACCACAATTTGAAACTTTCGCACAACAAAAGCCTTTGCCAGCTCAGTTCCATGGCCAGGGTGGTCAGTAACTACTATTTCAGAGTCATAAATTGTAGCATCCAACTCCCGTTCTATTATTTCGTTAAAGTCTTTCTTTTTACTAGTTCCAGAAATTGGATTAATTATGAAAGCAATTTTGATTTTCATTTATATGTTTTACGTATTTTATTTTAACTGATAGCGAGTAAAGATACAGATTTCTTAAGTCTAACTTATTGTTAATGATATGTTTTCCTTAATTCTCACGTTTTAAAACAAATTAGGTCTTCTTTTTTTTGCTTCCTCCAAACTCAACAAATCCGGTTTCTTAGTCTGTTTCTGACGCAATGTTTCGTATTCAGCGGCAATGTCTGCTTCATAAGCCAAATGGTTTTTATCGCTCATAAGTTGTGCCACTACAAAAGTATTGACCGACGCATCTTTTACATGAATAACTGGTCCACCGTAGTTTGGGGCAATTTTCACTGCTGTATGAATTTTGGAAGTAGTAGCACCGCCAATTAACAAAGGAATAGTCATGCCCGCTTTTTGCATTTCGGTAGCTACTATCGTCATTTCCTCCAACGAAGGCGTTATCAATCCGCTCAAACCTACAATATCCACTTTCTCTTCAATGGCTCTACGAATAATGGTTTCGGTAGGTGTCATTACGCCCAAGTCAATCACTTCGAAGTTGTTACAAGCCAGCACTACCGCCACAATGTTTTTGCCGATATCGTGTACATCTCCTTTTACGGTAGCAATCAGGAATTTACCTGCAGACGAACTTTGTCCCGGCACTTTCTGTTTTTCAATTTCTGGCTGAATAATAGCCACCGCTTTTTTCATTGTGCGGGCTGTTTTCACCACTTGTGGCAAAAACATTTTTCCTGCACCAAACAAATCGCCCACTATGTTCATACCGCTCATCAATGGTTTTTCGATAATATCAATGGCGGTATCATATTGTGTCAACGCTTCAGCTAAATCCTCTTCCAAAAAGTCGCTAATCCCTTTTATCAAAGCATATTCCAACCGGCCTTGCAATGGACGTGAACGCCATTCGTCCACTTTTTCTGCTTTTACGCCAGTAGCCTGATTTTTTACTTTTTCGGCCAATTCAATCATTCGTTCCGTAGCATCGGGGCGACGGTTGAGCACTATATCTTCCACATGTTCTAACAATTCTGGCTCAATGTCTGCATAAATTTGCAACATGCCCGCATTCACAATCCCCATGTCCATCCCAGCTTGAATGGCATAATATAGAAACACGCTGTGAATGGCTTCGCGAACGCCATTATTTCCTTGAAACGAGAATGACAGATTGCTTACACCGCCACTAATTTTGGAGTATGGAAGGTTTTCTTTTATCCAACGAGTAGCGTTAATAAAATCAACACCATAGTTGTTATGTTCCTCAATGCCAGTAGCAATTGCCAATACATTGGGGTCGAAAATTATATCTTGAGGCGGAAAACCAATCTTATCAACCAATAAATGATAAGCGCGACTACAAATTTGAGTTTTACGATCAAAGCTATCCGCCTGACCTTTTTCGTCGAATGCCATCACGATAACTGCAGCTCCATAAGCCCGCACTTTTCTAGCTTTGTTGAGGAAATCTTCCTCGCCTTCTTTTAAACTGATAGAATTTACGATACATTTGCCCTGCAGGCATTTAAGCCCAGCTTCTATCACTTCCCATTTAGAAGAATCGATCATGATAGGCACACGAGAAATTTCAGGCTCGGAAGCTAAGTAATTAAGGAAAGTAACCATTTCCTGTTTGGAATCTAACATGGCATCATCCATATTGATATCAATGATTTGCGCTCCATCTTCCACTTGCTTACGAGCTATGGTGAGTGCTTCCTCGTATTTTTTCTCGTTAATCAGGCGCAGAAACATGCGTGAACCAGCCACGTTGCAACGCTCGCCAATGTTGACGAAAAGGGTGCGGGGAATTTCGGCTTCAACATACGACCTCGCCCCCTGGAGCTCTCTTTCATCTGACCTCACCCCCTGCTCATCTCCTTCATTCGACCTCTCCCCCTGCCCCCTCTCCCGGGGAGAGGGGATAGTTACTTCATCAATTATATTGTTCTCTATTTCCTTTTCATCTGCTTTTTGCGAAGCATAAGATATTGAAGTGCGAGGAGGAGTTGCTTTATTTTCAAGGTATTCTTTTATTTTGTCTGCTACATTAATTGCATTTTCGAGTATTTCTTCATTTGTAAAGCGAATAACATCATAGCCCTGCGTTTTGAGTATGCGAGTTCGTTCTTCATCTTGTTTTATATTGTTTGGATTTTGATGAATTCCTCCATCAACTTCAATAATTACACGTTTTTCAATGCAAACAAAATCAGCAATATATCCATCAACAGGTTGTTGACGTTTAATTTTAAAACCTGTATTTTTTCTTCTTAATTCTTGCCAAAGCGCATCTTCTGCCTCTGTCTGATTACGACGAAGTTCTTTTGCTATTGGATGTAAAAACTTCCAATTTTCGGCATCTGATGTAAAATACTCTGGTCTTGTTCCCCTCTCCTCACTTGATGAGGTAGAAGATTCATTTATATTCAAACTTAAGTTTTGGAGAACTTGTCTTGTCCCCCTCTCCTCGGGAGAGGGGTTAGGGGAGAGGTCATATGAGTGAGGAGAGGCCAGGGGTGAAGTGATTTCCAACAATTCCAACCCACTCAAAACCAAACTCCTACTTGCAGCCTTCACTTCTCTCACTTCTGCACCTTCAATCAATGCACCATAAGCTGCAATATGAGCTGGCGAAGTACCGCAACATCCGCCAATGATATTCACCAGTTTTTCATCGAAATACTCTTTCACCTGCACCGCCATCATTTCCGGCGATTCGTCATATTCACCAAACTGATTTGGCAAACCAGCATTGGGATAAGCACTTACATACCAAGAGGAATGAGCCTCCAAATGAACAATTCAAGCCCACCGATAGCAAATTAGCATGTGAAATGGAAGCCAAAAACGCACGGATAGTCTGTCCAGATAAGGTTCGTCCACTCTTGTCGGCAACGGTTGCTGAGAGCATGATTTCCACTCTTTTGCCCAGTTCAGTCATGGCTTCTTCGGCAGCAAAAATAGCCGCTTTGGCATTGAGCGTGTCAAAAATGGTTTCTATCAATAACGCATCAACGCCACCTTCAATCAATGCCAGAATTTGCTCTTTGTAAGCCACCACCAAATCATCAAAACTGACAGCGCGATACGCAGGATTGTTCACGTCGGGCGACATGGACGCGGTTTTGTTTGTGGGACCTACCGCACCCGCTACAAACCTTGGTTTATCAGGGTTCTTTGCCGTAAATTCATCTGCAGCCTGACGCGCCAATCGTGCGCCGGACTCCGCCATGCCGTAATCGTCCATCGAGATGGTTTGCGCATTGAAAGTATTGGTCTCAATAATGTCAGCTCCTGCTTCCAGGTATTCGGTATGAATGGTACTGATTATATCCGGCTGTGTTAGTACCAGCAGGTCATTATTCCCTTTCACAAGGCTTCCCCATTGGGCAAAGCGAGATCCACGATAATCTGTTTCACCGAGTTTGTATCGTTGTATCATTGTTCCCATCGCGCCATCCAAAACGAGGATCCGATGTTCGAGTGCTTTTCTTAATTTCATGATTGATTTGTTTAAAAGAGAACCACTATCCCACCCGCGATAGCTATCGCGGGCTATCGAGGAGGGAATGAGGTATGTATTGTTTATGAAAAACTTCTATTGAATAATTACTATAAAAATCAATTCAATTTAACTAGCTACTAGGAGTATTTCTGAACCCCAATTAAACTTCCCCGTAAATTTCTAGCAAGTAAAAACCGAGTTTTCAAACGGAAACAGATAGCAAGTCTTTCCCTAATTGATGAAATGCTACTTCTATTTTTTTTGCTTGCCGAGGAAGTGGTTTACTCACTCCACTAGCATAATGATTTAGTTGGCGTTGGTTTATACCAGTAAGCATCTCAAGTGCAGAAAATCCAATTATCTTTTTGTAAAAATGCAACAAACTTTCCACGGTAAATTTATAATCTAACTCATATTCACTATCAAACACAGCGGGATATTTATCTTGGTCCTTTTTGGCACAGTCAATATAGAATTGAATACTTTCTGTGACTTCCCGTTTTAGGTCAACAAATGAGCCTGTTACAGCAACTACAAACCCATCAATTATATCCAAATTAGCACAATAACCGTTGGGTGTTTTTTCTACATTTACTTTTACTTTTTTCATTTTGCTCATTTTAATGTGGTTAGAACAATAATCCCGATTGATTCTCAATTGATTTCAATAAAAATCCAGTTGCATCACCAGACGGTTTACCATTGACAGTTGTTTTACCTTTTTTGGTTGGGTGTCTAAATTGTCTGTGACTTCCAACCTGATGTACTAAAAACCAGCCATCATCTTTTAGTGCTTTCAGAACGGCTGAGATTTTAATAACTTTCATTTCAACTTCATTTATGATTATCTTAACACTTACAAAAGTAGTAAATCTACTATTCTAAACCTATTGTTTTACGAATTGTTTACAGACAAAAGGAAATTCTTAACTTATTATTGTGATATCAAATAAAAACGCCATAAGAATAATCTCACAGCGTCTTTAATTATGAATTATGCATTAAAAATTATGCATTAAGAATAAGTCCTTTTCCAGTCATTTCTTTTGGTTTTTCGATGCCCAAAATCTGACAAATAGAAGGAGCCACATCGGCCAAAATACCATTTTCTACTTTTGCATGTTTGTTTTCAGTTACATAAATAAATGGAACCGGATTCAAAGAGTGCGCCGTATTTGGTGAACCGTCGGCATTTTCGGCAAAGTCAGCATTACCATGGTCGGCAATGATAATCACTTCGTAACCATTCGTTTTTGCGGCTTCCACCACTTCTTTCACGCTGTTATCAACCGTAGTAACTGCTTTCTGAATGGCTTCGTAAACACCGGTATGTCCCACCATATCGCCGTTGGCAAAGTTGAGGGCGATAAAATCGAACTTCTGAGTTTTGATGGCAGCCACCAATTTTTCAGTCACTTCCGGTGCGCTCATTTCAGGTTGTAGGTCGTAAGTAGCCACTTTTGGTGAAGCCACCAAGATGCGCTCTTCGCCTTCAAATTCACTTTCGCGACCACCTGAGAAAAAGAAAGTTACGTGAGCAAATTTTTCAGTTTCGGCAATACGCAATTGCTTCAATCCCAACGAAGAAACATATTCTCCCAATGTGTTTTGAACATTATCTTTGTCGAAAATTACGTGCAATCCTTTGTAGCTCGAATCGTAAGGCGTCATGCAATAATACTCCAACGGAATGGTCATCATTCCTTCTTCCGGCATGTCTTTTTGAGTCAATACCACGGTCAATTCTTTGGCGCGGTCGTTACGGTAGTTGAAGAAAATCACTACATCGCCTGCTTCAATGGTTGCCAACGGTTTTCCGTTGGCATCAACAGCTACGATTGGATTCACGAATTCGTCGGTCACGCCTGCATCATACGACGCTTGCATGGCTGCTACCACATCAGTAGTAGGTTCGCCTACACCATTCACCAATAAATCGTACGATTTTTTTACGCGATCCCAACGTTTATCGCGATCCATGGCGTAATAGCGGCCAATCACAGAAGCAATTTTACCACCCGATTGGGCTGTGTGTTGTGCCAATTGTTCCAAAAATCCTTTTCCGCTGCGTGGGTCGGTATCGCGACCGTCCATAAAACAATGAACGAAAGCATCTTCTACGCCGTATTCTTTGGCAATATCGCAAAGTTTAAATAAATGGTCGAGTGAGCTATGTACGCCACCATCAGACACCAATCCCAAAAAGTGAATTTTCTTTTTATTATCACGAGCATA